>Ga0070735_10002307_pt1 | contig 17411 bp, 14 predicted proteins | sample Coa_R1_FD_66443 | JGI IMG/M metagenome (GOLD analysis project Ga0070735, IMG submission 66443) | Surface soil microbial communities from Centralia Pennsylvania, which are recovering from an underground coalmine fire - Coalmine... | ecosystem: Environmental > Terrestrial > Soil > Unclassified ... | reverse complement strand
TGGCCTTGCCGTCCGGCAGACGCGATTTGTTGAGGCCGAGCGTGATGCCCCAGCCGGTATTGTCGAAGGACACGCTGCCGTTGTTCAGGTACTCGTAGTGGAGGAACGGCTGGACCCGGTTCGGCCTGACCTTGGGCGCCACGTTGAACGAAAGGTTCAGGATGTTGAACGTGTTCGAGCCGAAGCCCGCCGCCGTCGGTCCGAAGAAGTAGTGTCCGTTGGTGATCTGCAGGCCGCTTCCAGAGCGCAGCAGCCAGGCGCTCTGCGCCGTAGAAAGGTCGATAAAGCCGTCCGGGGTGACTTCCGGCACGAGCAGGCCGCTGTTCAGGTTATCGAATACGTAGTAGCTCACCGCGGCGTGGAACATGCCGGCGTCGGCCTTGATCTGGTCCGCGACCTGATAGGTATCCGTCGTCAGGCCCGTCAGCAGGTTCTTCGGCGGCAGGTTGATGGAGAAGAAGCCGGCGGTGTTGGAGAGCTGGAAGTGTTTGCTCTGGACGATTGGCAGCACAAATGCCGCGCCCTCGGGGCTTACGTCGTTATCCCACACGATCTCGCTTGTGTAACCGCCGAGATCGCCACGCCAGAACGGATTCAGGATCTTTCCAAACATCAGGTAGGGCGTCTTAGGATTGTTCTTGTTGCCGAAATAGTAGTCGAAATAGGCGCGCGAGAAGCTGATCGCCTTTCCCCGGAACGCATCGCCGAACGTGGTGTAGGCGAGCGTCGGGCTGTTGTTCACGCCGGTTGAGAGGTAGATCTCTGCGTCGGAGCGGTTCGAGAGCGGCATCTGCATTCGGATGCGGTAACGGGCGCGCAGCGCGCCCTGGTCGCCCTCGGGAATGATGCCGATATCGCGCGAGTGAATGCCGGTAAGGTCGAAGCGCGAATCGAAGTCGCCGCTCCACTTGATCGCGCCCACGTTCGTAGGCGTCGGTCCGCCAGGCGCAGGCATGGGCTGCCCGGCCTTGTGGCTGGCCGCGGCGATCTGCGCCCTGTCCCGCGCGGCCTGGTCGTCCTTCAGCTTCTGCATCTGCTCCTGGAGCAGCTTAATCTGGTCTTCGAGCCGCTTGATCCGGTCGGCGTCGGTATCGGCCCGGCCCATGACCGCGCCGCAAAGGAACACACCGGCGAGGCCCAACGGCGCAAATCGAGAATACTTCATTAGCGCATTCCCCTTTTTCAGGTCGTAGCTATCGGAACTTGGATCGGAAAAAGTCAAGGCGTGGAGTTATGCCGCTTCGGTCGCTTCCTATTATAACAACAACGAGCAGGTAATACAATAGTCGTGGGCCAATTGCCCCGACGATTTTGTGCGGCGGAGCCGGCGTGGGATCCCGTCATGTGCGCCTCCGGCCGTCTTGACACGCGCCGGATGCGGGGTGTATACTTATCGGCGGCTGCTACCGGAAGGGCGCCGCCGTACGGGGGTGTAGCTCAGTGGTCAGAGTGCCTGCCTGTCACGCAGGAAGCCGCGGGTTCAAGTCCCGTCATCCCCGTTTTGCCCCCAGCCGCCTCCGGCGGCGGTAGCCGGCTCGGTGCCACATCACAATCGATTGCGCGCGGGTGTGCACTTTTCAAGCGTCTCGGCGGTCAATTCCGCTGAGACGTTTTCTCATTCGCAGGTATATTGCATTATCATGATCGACAATTTGATCTACGACACGCTGGACAAGCCGCTCGCGCCGCGCGCATACTACCTGAGCCGCGAGCTCGCGATGCGCTTTCCGGACCGCTGCGTCTATTCCGTCAGCTCCCACTACTTCGAGCCAGCCCAATTCGCGGCGGCGGGCAACGCGACCATGGCGTACCGGGCCAACCTGTTTCAGCACAGGTCTGCGACATGGCACGGCTTAGAGCACGGAGTGCGGCAATCGGGCGTCGACGCCTGGTACGAAGTCACGTGGAACGGCGCCCGGCTCGAAATCATGCTCGTCACCTGGCTGGAGAGCCACTGCGACACTCCGCACTACTGGATTCTCGCAGAATCCGAGGAGATGGCGCGCGGGTTTTTCGCCGCCGTTTGCGAGTGGAATTCCGAGGTTCGCGGCGAGGTGTTGGTGTTCGACGGCGGGACCTGGTACAAGGATGAAGAGCTGTACGGGGCGATCCAGAGCGCAACATTCGATAACCTCGTGCTTCCCGCGTGCCTCAAGCAGGAGATCCAGGACGATTTTGCCGCATTCTTCGGTTCGCGCGCGACTTACGAGCGGTACAGGATTCCCTGGAAGCGCGGCGTCATCCTCATCGGCCCGCCAGGCAACGGCAAGACGCATACGGTCAAGGCCCTCATCAATCGGCTCGGCGTTCCGTGTCTCTACGTGAAGAGCCTCAAGGCACAGTACCAGAGCGATCAGGACTGCATCCGGTCCGTGTTCCAGCGCGCCAGGCAGACCACGCCGTGCCTGCTCGTCATGGAGGACCTCGACTCGCTCATCACCGATCGGAATCGCTCCTTCTTCCTCAACGAGCTGGACGGCTTCGCGGCCAACACCGGAATCGTGGTCATCGCGACGACCAACCACCCCGAACGTCTCGATCCCGCGCTGATCGACCGGCCCAGCCGGTTCGATCGCAAGTACCGTATGGACCTGCCGGCCGCCGACGAGCGCCGCGAGTACATCACCGCATGGAATGGCGCGCTGGAGACCGAGCTGCGCCTCACGGAGCAAGAGATCGACGCGGTCGTCGAGGCAACCACCGAGTTCTCCTTTGCCTACATCAAGGAGCTGTTCCTATCCTCGCTCATGCGATGGATCTCGTCCGGCGGCTCGGGCAGGCTCGCGTCCGCGCTCGTCGAGCAGAGCGTGATGCTCCGCGAGCAGATGATCGCGGCGCAGGCGGCTCCCGATCCGCCGGTCCTGGACGACAGTCCGTTCGGCGGCGATTACGACGAAGAGTAAGGCCGACATCCGCCGAACTGCGCGCGTTTCCAGGTAAGCGATGAACCTTCCGATCTACCAGGCAGACGCCTTTACCGACCGGCCATTCGCCGGCAACCCGGCCGCGGTGTGTATCCTGCAACAGCCCGTTCCGGACTCGTGGATGCAAAGCCTCGCCGCCGAGATGAACCTGTCGGAAACGGCGTTTCTCGTGCCCGCTGCCGATCTGTTTCACCTACGCTGGTTCACGCCAACCGTAGAGGTGGACCTATGCGGCCACGCAACGCTCGCGAGCGCGCACATACTCTGGGAGACCGGCCGACTGAGCCTCGATCGGCCGGCCCGGTTCGAGACCCGGAGCGGCCCCCTGACGGCATGCCGGCGCGAGCAGAGGATCGAGATGGACTTCCCGGCGCTGCCCGCTCCGAAGGCGCCGATCCCTGAGGGCCTGGAGACGGCGCTCGGAGCGGAGGCGCTCACGGTACGGCGGAACAAGATGGACCTGCTGGTAGAGCTTCGGGACGGCGCGACGCTGCGCGGCCTCAAGCCGGACATGCGACGCCTCGCCGAAGTCGCGCCGCGTGGCGTGATAGTGACCAGCGAGTCGGACGACGCGCGGTTCGACTTCCTGTCGCGCTTCTTCGCGCCGGCCGCGGGGATCGATGAGGATCCCGTGACGGGGTCGGCCCACTGCTGCCTCGCGCCGTTTTGGCGGGCGCGCCTGGGCCGCGACGCCATGACCGGCTGTCAGGCGTCGCAGCGCGGCGGCATCGTGGGCGTACGCGTGGAGGGCGACCGCGTGGTCCTCATCGGCACTGCAGTTACCGTATTCGCGGGAACGCTCTCCGCGCAGCCGCTGACATGACGTGGGCTACGGACATGGCCGGCCGGCCCAGCGCGGCTGCCGAAGGTATTGGCCGCGGGATGCAAGGTACGAGCGTGGGATGCGCCGTCGGTCGCGCGCCTGAAACATCGGCTGGCGGGGAGTGGTAGGATGCGAGTGGATCTTCCGGCGGACTGGAACGCCGTGCTCGGCACGGAGCAGACCAAGCCCTATTTCACCCGGCTCGCCGAATTCGTGGACGCGGAGCGCGCGCTGACGACGGTCTATCCACCCGAGGCCGACGTGTTCAACGCGATGAAGACTACGTCGTTCGATAGTACTAGCGTGCTGATACTCGCCCAGGACCCCTATCACGATGACGGTCAGGCGCACGGCCTCTGCTTCTCGGTGCGCCCTGGAGTACCGCCGCCACCCTCGCTCGTCAACATCTTCCGTGAGCTGAACGAGGACCTGGGCTACAAAATCCCGGACAACGGCTGCCTCACGCCGTGGGCCGAGCGGGGAGTGCTGCTGCTGAACGCCGTTCTGACAGTACGCGCGCACCAGCCCAACTCGCACAAGGGCAAGGGCTGGGAGACGTTCACCGATGCGGCGATCCGGGCGCTGAATGCGCGCGCCGAGCCTGTCGTCTTCGTGCTCTGGGGTGCGTACGCGCGCAAGAAGGCGGAGCTGATCGATCTTAGCCGGCACGCGATCGTCGAGTCGGCGCACCCGTCGCCGCTTTCGGCGCGCAGCGGCTTTTTCGGCAGCAGGCCCTTCTCCAAAGTCAACGCGCACCTCCGCCAGTTCGGCCGGCGCCCTATCGATTGGCAGATACCAAACCTCGGTTGACCTACACCGCGTCGTGCCACGCTCCATCGACGCCCTGGATTTCGCACGGGCGGAATCGGGACTTGTATGCCATGCTCGCGCAGCCGGCCACGTAGTACCCGAGATACGCGTAGGGCTTCCCCAGCCGCCGCGCGTATTCGAGCGTCTGGAGGATCGCGAACGTGCCGAGGCTCCGGTCCCGCCGGGCCGGATCATAGTAGTGATAGATGCCGGAAACCGCGTTCGGCGTTATGTCCATCAGCGCCACGGCGCACAGCTCCTCGCCGTCCCAGGCCGCTATCTCCGTCGGCGGGACCAGGGCGCTCAGGAATTGCATGCGGTACCCGGCGCCGTCGATCTCCTCCGATGTCCATCCCATGCGCGCGGCCTGGCCCGCGTGGTATCTCCGGTAGAGCGAAATGCGCGCCACGTCCACCTTCGCGACACCGATCTCGACGCGCAGGTCTGCATTGCGCTTGAGGGCGCGCGTCTGGCTCCGGTCTGGCCGGAACATGCCGGCGCGTACCCGGATTGGGCGGCACGCGGAGCAGTGCGCGCAGACCGGATGGAAGAGCACCATGCCGAATTTGCGCCAGCCGGCGTTCATGCGCGATTCGTAGGCGGCAGGCGAGATCATGGGCGCGATCTCGTACTCGGTGGTCGATTCGCGATCCGGGAGATAGGCGCAGGACGGAGACGAGTCCGTGAACGTCAATTGCATCTTGGTCTGTCAAGCCGCGGCCAGATGATCCGTGCAGAGGCGCGGCGGCCGCTAGAAATGGTCCGCGGCCGGGATGAAAGGAGCGCGCCGCGGAAACAGCGCGCTCGCCATCTCCGCGGCGGCCGGCGAGGAGGCGCGCAGCAGACCAGCGTCGCACGCCTCGCGGCCGCCGACGTGTCCGACGGCGACGGCGGACCAGCCATGGATGTCGCCAGCGACGATCGGGATGTTGCCGGTGACGATTGACTGCGGATCGACCGCCGTGACCGTCGCACCGTCTGCGCCGCCGGTCAGGACGGCCACGTGTGGCGCATCGGCCAAGACCGAGTCCGATAGCGAGAGCGCGATCGTTCCCCGGAAGTCGCGCCAATTGGCGGCAAGCGCCGAGAGAAGCGCCAGCCAGTCCGCTATACGTGCCATGAAGGCTGCCTCCGGCGCACTTGGCACGGCGAAGCCATTGGCCGCGAGGACGGAAGGCGGGGCCGTGATATCGATATCGCCGTCGCCGCGGACGGCGCGAAGCCGGTTGCGAAGCGCAGACCCGGCGCGCGGGGCGGCGCAGACCATCTCCAGCACGCGCACCGCCGCGCGCTCGCCTGCCGAAGGCGCAGCCTTGCCTTGGAAGTCGAACATAATATATCCCTCCGCGTTCCGGGCAGCGGTTCCGTCCACTGCGACGTAGACGTGCGGAACGTAGGTGAGGAGATACTGCCACATCATATGATCGCGGACGCAGTGCATCGCGCGGCCGGCTGCGTAAACGTCGTACAGCGCGGAGAGCGCCGGGATGTCGGCTTCCGACGCGCGGCGGACGATCGTATTGGCGGTATCCGCCTCGGTATCCGCCGCGAAGGCGTGCGATCGATAGCCTTCGCCGGCCGTCTCCCATCCGAATCGGCGGTAGTAGTCGCGGACGACGGGGAAGAGCGCGGAAAGATGGAAGCCACGCTTCGCTAGCGTCCCGATTGTTTCAGTGAGGAGCATCGCTGCAATGCCCCGGCGCCGGAGCTCCGGCCGCGTCGCCACGCCCGCGATTCCCGCCACCCGCACCCGCGCATCACCGATCCAGCAGGTACGGTCGACGATCGTCAGGCACGCGGCGATCGCGCCGCCGATCCGCAGGACCCGCTTATTCTCGCAGTCGAAATAGGGGTCGGAGTCGAAGACCGGCTTCGCGGCGGCGAACTCCATGCCGAAGGCGTCGCACATCAGCGCCAGGAAAGAGTCGGTTTCGCCGGGCAGGACCGGTCCGATCTCCACGGCCCGCCCCGCGATTACGTCCATGGCCTGGACGCCACGAGCGGCGCGATCCGCGGCAGTTGCGCGGATTGAGTTGGGGCGAGATTCAGGGGCATGAGCTGCATCGGTCGGTCTCGAACGGGTTGCCGTTGACAGGGGTCCGCGCGGGTCTACGCACACCAGTTTCGGAGTTAGCCAAGCCCTTACCGGTCAGCGTGACGAGGCAGTTTGGGTATTCTGAAGCGGCGTCGCGCGCAATCCGCCGTGAATAGGAGCACAAGCCGGACATGGGTATGAGGACGCTTCGGCGGCGTATCGCCGAGCTGGTCGGAAAAGTGAACGGTCGCATGGGCGTGGCGGTCCATGACACGGCCACGGGCGAAGAGATAGGCGTCGCGCAGGATGATCTGTTCCCGATGGCCAGCGTCTGCAAGACCCCGATCCTTGTAACCGCGTATCGCCAGGTGGATGCCGGCCGGCTCTCGCTGGACGAGCGCCTCGAGATCACGGACGCAACGCGCGTGGCAGGAAGCGGCCTGCTGAACTTTTTCGACACCGGCCTGCGGCCAACGCTGCGCGACCTGCTCTTGCTGATGATCGTGGTGTCCGATAACGCCGCGACGGATCTGATCCTCAACGCGGTCGGCGGTCCCGAGCAGGTGACGCGGGAGATGCGGCACCTCGGCCTTACGAATATCAGGCTCGATCGCAACATCGCCGGCCTGCTCAAAGACATCCACGTCGCCATAGACCCGGTGGCGGCCGATCTGGATTTTCACGGGCTGCGGAGCCTGCTCGAAACGGACGACGATCTCGCAACCCGATTTCGCGACGCGGACCGCGGCTTCGAGGCGGTGCGCGAGGCGACGGCCGGACGCGATGTCGCCAGCCCCGCCGATATCGCGCGCCTCTATGTCCAGGCAGCGCGTGGCGAGTGCGCCGGCAGCGAGAGCTGCGAGGCGATCCTCAAGACGCTGGAGCGCCAGCAGCTGCGCGGCCGGCTGCCGCGCAACCTGCCCCCCAACACGCGCTGCTGCCACAAAACCGGCACACTCGGAAACGGCAATGTCACCAACGACACCGGGCTGATCTACATCGGCGAGCGCGCTGTCGCCGTGGCCGTCCTGAGCAGAGAGGTCCGCCAGGATCCCGCCGCCACAAACACCGTGATCGCCCGAATAGGCCGCATGGCCTACGACGAGCTGCAGTGACTTGTGGCTGGCAGCTGGTAGTAATTAACTGGTAGCTGGCGAATGCACTTGCCGACTACCAGCTACCGACTACCGACTACCATCTACTTGCTGCCAGTAACCGTGACGACTTCCACCTCGTGCGGCTTGGGCTCGACCGCTTCGCGAATTGCGGCCTCGACCTCCGCCTCCTGCTTGTCCAGATCGTCCATTTGCGCCTTCACGTTCTCCGGGACCGCCTCGTTCGCCCTCGATACCGGGAACTGGACCTGGCGCCACCGGCGGAAGTGCAGGTCGTTGTGCTTGCGCACCAGCGCCAGAACATCGGCGGCCTGCTTGTTCGCCGGTAGATTCGGTAGGGCGGCCAGGTCGACGCCCACTGCCAGGTCCTTGTCGCTGACCTGCGTAATCTCGGCGTCGTCGACGCGGATACTGTAATTGCCGGCCGGCAGGCCGGTGATTTTCAAGACGTACCGGTCCAGAGCGGACTCCGCGTCGGTGACTTTCAATGCGAGCGCCGTATCCGGCGCTTTGTCGGGATCCCGGTCCAGCGGCCACGGCAGCGCCCCATCCGTCTCCTTGAATGCGAGGCCGTTGCTGCCCTTCTTGAACGGGTGCGGGGCGATCACCGTGTCCACATGCTTCACGATCTTGCCGTGGACCTTGCCTTTGCCGGTGTCCTTGCCCAGATCGATCTCTATGTCCGCGACGGTCGAGGGCGCGTTCCAGGCCTTGAGCACCGCCTCGGCCATGATCATGTGGCCGCCGAATCGCGGGTGGACGCGGTCCGGTATGATCTTTACGGCAGTGTCGGGATCCATCTCCTTCGCCTTCACAAGCGTATCTACGAGCGGCGCGTTCGTGTCCGCCAGCGTGCAGTGGTATTCCTTCGCCAGGTCGCCGACCGCCTCGCCATACCGCTTCAGCGTCGCGTTATAACCGCCGGGGAAGCCGGGCGCGCGAGTTACGTCGTCGTACGCGGACGCCGTCAGCAGCGTGATCCGGACATGCGGTATCTCTTTGGTAAGCCGGTCCAGAATGTGGCGATAGCCCTTTACGTAGGTGTCGAAGATGCCCTGGTCGAATGCGCGATAGCTGCCGTCGTTCATTCCCAGGCAGATCGTTACTACGGTGGGCTTGTAGGGAAGGATGTCCCGGTTGATGCGAACGTCGATCGGGCCTCCGCCACCGCCGGTCACGCGGTCGCCGCCCCAGCCGGAGTGGACGAACGCAAAGTGGCGCTTTGGAAACCGCGTCACGCAGTAGGATTCGATATAGGTGGTGTACAGCCGCTGGTCGGTGATACTGTCGCCGTAGAATACGACCCGGTCCCCGTCCTTCAGGTAGAAGGGCGCGGCCTTGTCGCCGGCCCGGCCGGCCGCTTGCGCGGGGTGTGCGGCTATAAGCGCGGCGGCTGCGGCAAGCAGGGCCGCTCCAGCCGAGAGAGTGCCGATGAACAGTCCTTTGTGCACGTAGCGTCTCCTTCGTGAGTGGCTAATCGCTCTGGGGATTGATGATTCTGCGCTGGATAAAGTCGGTCGTTATCTCGCCCCGCCGAAAAAACGCGTTCGCGAGGATCTTGCGCTGGAACGGGATGTTCGTCTTGACGCCCTCGATCTCGATCTCGCGCAGGCACCGCTGCATCCGGGCGATCGCTCCGTTGCGCGTCTTGTCCCACGCAATGACCTTCGCCAGCAGGGGATCGTAGTAGGGCGGCACGTCGGCGCCGGCGACGATGTGCGTGTCGACTCGGACGCCCGGCCCGCCGGGCAGTACCACGCGGTCGATTCGGCCCGCGCTCGGCACGAAGTTCCGGTCCGGATCCTCGGCATTAATTCGGCACTCGATCGCGTGGCCCTCCCATCGCACGTCCTTTTGGCCAAAGGGCAGCTTCTCGCCCGCCGCAATGGCGATCTGCAGCTTAACCAGATCCATGTTCACCAGCATTTCGGTGACGCAGTGCTCGACCTGCAGCCGCTTGTTCATCTCGAGGAAGTAGAAGTCGCCGCGGCGGTCCACCAGGAACTCCACAGTTCCCGCATTCGTGTAGCCGACCGACCGAGCCGCATTCACGGCGGCCTCGCCGATCCGGTTTCGCTGCGCCGGCGTGAGTCCCGTGGCCGGCGCCTCCTCGACCAGCTTCTGGTGCCGCTGGTTCTGCACCGAGCAGTCGCGCTCGCCGAGGTGGACGATATGACCGTGCTCGTCCGCCAGGACCTGCACCTCGATATGGCGCGGCTCTTCGACGAACTTTTCGAGATAGACGTCGGGGCTGCCGAATGAGGTGACCGCCTCGTTGCGCGCGAGGTCGAGCTGGCGCGGCAGCTCCTCCTCATTCTGGACGAGCCGGATGCCGCGTCCACCGCCGCCCAGCGCCGCCTTAATGAGCAGCGGGAAGCCAGTCTTGTGCGCGAAATCGATCGCCTCCTGCTCGCTGCCGACAACTCCCGCCGTTCCGGGAATCACGGGGACGCGCGCAAGCCGCATCGATTCCTTTGCCGCCGCCTTATCGCCCATGCGCTCCATGGCCGCGGCCGAGGGACCGATAAACTTGAGGCCATGCGCCTCGCAGGCCTCCGCGAAGCTCGGACGCTCAGAAAGGAAGCCGATGCCGGGGTGCACCGCGTCGGCGCCCGTGATGATGGCCGCGCTGATGATATTCAATGCATTCAGGTAGCTGTCGCGCGGGGGCGGGGGACCGATGCACACCGACTCGTCCGCCATGTGCACGTGGAGCGAGTTGGCGTCCGCGACCGAGTGCACGGCGACCGACTTGATCTTCAGCTCGCGGCAGGCGCGAATAATACGGACGGCAATCTCGCCGCGGTTGGCGATCAGGATCTTCTTAAACATCGCGGCTCGCGCGTCGTCCTCTCAATAGTTCTCGTGGCCTGGGTGAACGCAGTGGACCTCGCCGGTCGCTGGATCGTATCGGTACGGCTCCTTGCCCTCCGGACAGGCGCGAAGCTCGGCCGGCAGTCGGAGCTCATCGAGGGAGGCGGGGAACTTGTTGTCGGAGTCGGTGGTGCGGGACGCCTCGATCGACTGCCGCACGCTCCGCAGGTCCTCCATGCAGACCACATCCTTGGCGCGCTCCATCGGCGAATGGGCCTTGCCTGGAGGCGCGTTCTTGGAGCGGCCGCCGATATAGATACCGTAGGTTATGCCGCTGAGGATGACGATGATCGCCATGACCACGAGGATTTCGATGAGCGAGAAGGCGCGTCGCGCCGACCGGCCTGTCTGTGCAAATCGGTTCATGATCCCCTCCGCGCCGTCCTCAATCCGGCCGGATTTCGAACAGCGCCTGACCGTACTCCACTGGATGGCTTGCCTCGATGAACATGTCCACGATCGTTCCGTTTGCGGGGGAACGAATCTCGGTGATCAGCTTCATCGCCTCGATCGCGCCGATGACCTGGCCCTCGGCGACGTGCGCATTCAGACCGATCAGCGGTTTGACGTGCGCGAAGACGCCGACGAGCGGCGCGGTAACCAGCATGGTCGTTTCGCGATCGGCCGCGCTGTCGTCGACCATCGACGTCATCTCGGCCGTGTATTCGTACTCCGCCGGAGCGGTTTCGACCTCGACGTCCTGCGAATGCGCCGGCGATTTGCGAATCGTGACGCGCGCGCCCTCGTGCCGCAGCGTCAGCTCGCCGGCGTTTGACGCGCGCACCAACTGAACGAGCTGCTCTAGCTCCGCTATCTCCATGCTGCTCCTGTACAGGCGCCCGACGCTCAAATCTTGATTTTGAAGCAGACATATTCCAGCAGGCGCTGCGACCAGGTCATTAGGATCAGCGTCATGCAGACGATCAGCACGGTCTCGATGACCGCGTTTCCAGACAGGCTTTGGGTGACCTCGTTGGCATTGGCTGCGTGACCGGAGAACGAGATTTTGGCGACCAGAGCGTCTACGTGGCTCATGAGCCCGCCGAATATCGTCAGCAGGTTGTTGTAGTTCCAGAAGACCAGGGCCGGGACGGCGACCGTCACCGGACCGGACAGGAATCCGTACTTCTGGCGCTGGTGCTCGTTGTAGATCACGCAATTGCGGCAGCGCTCGCGCTTGGCGGCGTCGCTGATGTGCGGATTGGTGGGTATCCGTACGCCGCGGGGGCCTATGCGCGTCGTGATGCCTGCGCGCTGCTTCTCCGCGTTCTGCGTCAGCAGGTCGCCGATGGGCACGAACCCGCCGGACGGCACCGGCTCCGCGGTCATGTCCTTGCCACGGTCGCGCTCCGTGCCCCCCATGGCCATCAGGATGATGTTCTCTTCGCACATGCACCCGACGCGCTGCTTCCAGCACTTGGTGCGCGCCAGGAAGATCGGGCACTTGACGCGAATGCCGTCGCGGCAGAACGGAAGCTGCCAGCACGCCGCGAACGCGCCTATGAGCGCCTGCGGCCGTTCGTGCTGCTTTGCGACGTCCTTTCCATAGGTAATGGAGGCCAGGTCGTCGCGATTGCGCGCGTCGACGATCCGCGAGATGATGTTCCGCAGCACGAGCAGCACGCCGGGCGCGCCGATGATCATCGCCGCCAACCGGAGCTCGTTGAACAGGGCCACGGCGGCCGGTCCGTTTTCCGTCTGTCCGCTGTTCAGGAACGCAAGCAGGAATCGGATTCCGTAGGCCAGCACGCCGGCGAGAATCACGAGCGTGATGCCGAGGCTGTCCGATTCGAAAAACAGGAACAATGCACTGATCAGCGCGACGACGAGCGCAATATTCAGGTAAAGCGAGAGCTGGTTTACAACCTGGATGGCGTGCAGCCGCTCTTCGTGGGTATGCAGACTGCCCGCGAGCTGGCCGGTGAAAAGCCCATAGGTCAAATACGCGAAAAGACACACTGCCGGAATCATGCCGAGCAGGAATGTCTTTTGCGCCCATTCGCGAACGGATTCGCTAAAGCCGGAGCCTTGAGTGGTCATGGTAACGGTGTCTACCCAATGCGGCGCGGCTGTCCTGGGACGCGGCGCCGCACACAGCGAGAAACGGCTGGAAGAAGTTGTCGACTGCTCGGAGGGTAAGCACCGCGTGTGGCCGCTACTTCACTCGCTCCAGATAGGTATCGGTTCGCGTATCGACCTTGACCTTGTCCCCGACCGTTACGAAGAATGGCACCGTGACTACGGCGCCGCCCTGCAGGGTTGCGGGCTTGCCGCCTCCCGACGAGGTGTCGCCCTTGAAGTTCGGATCGGTCTGGACAACCTCCAGCTCCACGAATGTCGGTACCTCGGCGCCGAGTATCTTGCCATTGTGCTCGACGACGTTGACCTCCATCCCATCTTTTAAATACTTGATCGAGTCGCCGAATGTCGCCCGGTTCACCTGAATCTGATCGAACGTGTCGGGGTGCATCAGGACGTATTCGTCGTCCTGCTTGTACAGGTACTGCATCGGGTAGCGGTCCAGAATCGCCTGCTCGAACTTTTCACCCGCGTTGAACGTGCGGTCGATAACGCCGCCGGTCTTGAGATTCTTGAGCTTGGTGCGCATCACCGCGCCGCCCTTGCCGGGCTTGTGGTGCTGAAACCAGACTATGGTCCAGATATCGTTGTTGAACAGGATCGAGAGGCCGTTCTTGAAATCGCTCGTGTCCACGGTTGGCACAACTGCTACCTCCAGCGCGCAGACGAACCGGCTGCGGAAGCCGCGTCTGGCCAAATCAGGCGTGTTTTTGACTCGCCATTATAGCACAAACGCGGATGGCCTCGCAAAGGCGGCGAGCGGAGCCTCCCGCGGTATCAGACGGACGCAGGCCGCCTCCGGTTACGCCAATCGTTAACCGCTGGAACGAAGAGCGAGCGGCAAAATGGCAGGCCCCGGGGTGGGGCCTGCCGGAGGCAGCGGGGGCTTTCAGGTTTTCAGGTACTCAGGCGGGAACCGTCAGGCGGCTGCTCCCGGGTACCGCAATACCGTTACTCCTTTCCGTTGGCCTTTCGCGCTTTGAGCGCGTCCATTTCGCGCTTCAACGCCTCGACCTCGCGCCTCAGCGCTTCCCGTTCCGCGGTCTGCCGCACGCGCTCCGCCACGAGCGCGTCCCTCTGGGCGGCGATCTCGCGCTCGAGCCGCTTCACGCGGGCGGACGCCGCAGCAAGATCGGCCCGCGCCTTGCGGAAGTCGGTCCGGTACGCGCCCGACTGACGGCGCGCGACGTCGCTGTCGATAGAGGCCCGGCGCTGCGCTTCCATCATCGCCTGAAGTTTGGCGGCGTCCGCCTCGCGGCTCGCCTGATGCTGATCTGAAAGCGATCTGCTTAGGTCCGCCATCGACCGCAGCTCTTTCCGGCGATCGGTTTGCGCCGCTGCGTCGGCGCCGGCCAGGTCCGCCGCGCGGGCGGCCTTACGAGCCCGCGCCTGGTCTAGCTCAGCGTCGCGCTTCGCCCGGTCCAGCTCGTTCCGCTCCTGTGCGCGCTTGACGTCGTCGGCAGTACCGGCGGACTTGTCGGTCTGAGACCTGCCTGTTGCCCGGAGAGCGTCTGCGACGACGCCATCCTCTCGGGCCGCGTTCTGTTTCCGAGCCATCGCATCCCTGGCGCTCTCGAGCAGCCGCTGCGCCGAGCTCTGGTCGGCCTCCGCTCGCTTCACATCGCTGTCCGACTGCTTGCGCCGCTCTGCCTCAATCGACTTGAGAAGCCGTTCCGCCGCCCGGTCGTCAGTCTCGCTTTGATCGCGCAGGCGCTTCTCGGCCTGCTTCTTTTCTTCGACGGCCTTGCGCACCGCGTCTCTATAACGGGCCGAATCGGACGGCGCAACGTCGAGCGCGCGCTGCTCCTGCTCCGGCTTCCGCGCGCGGTCGGCCTGGAGCAGCGCGTCTGCGTAGGCGCGGTCGGCGCTCTCGTACCGCCGCTTGAGCTCCGCGTCCGCGGCAGCGCGCATCCCCCTGCTGGCGTCCGCGGAGTCTGCGGACTTTGTATCTCCGTTCGCCTGCATCTCGGCGGCGCGGCGCTGCTTCTCGGCGGCGCGCCTGGCGGCGGCGCCGTCGATCGGCTCGCCTTGCGCAAACGCGCGGGCACGCCGGACCGCCTCGTCGGTCTGCGCTTCGTCGAGGCGGCGCTCAGCGGCCAGTTTCTGGCGCCTCGCCGCCGCGATGGCCGCGTCCGCGGCCCGCTCGTCCGTCTGGCCGACGGCAGCCCGCAGCGCCTTGTCGTACGCGGCTGCGGCGCGCTTCAGCGCCTCCTTTGCTTCCTGGATCCGGTCGCGCGCACTTACGCGATCCAGGCCGACCGCCGCGGCGAGGCGCGCTTTGTCGGTGTCGGCTTGCGGATTACGGGCGAGCGCGTCGGTGTTGGCTCGCTCGTACGCCTCCATCCGGCTCCGAGCATCGTCGTTCGCCGCGCGCTCTCTACCGGCCGGCGCGCGATCTGCCGCGGCGCGGTCGGCCCGGTCGTCGGCGCTTGAGACCGGTGAGGCGGGCGATTTCGGCGTGTGCCGGGCCGCGTCCTGGGCCGACACGAGTCGCCCGGCCGCGAAGAGCAGGGCCGCGAAGAGGCCGAGGAGCGCTCGGCGCGTATTGACGGACATGGTTTGTTCCTCCTTTGCCGCGTGGTTGAGTATCGCCCCGACGCGGCGGCCAAGCGTGGACTCGCGCTGCGCCATCCCGACGACGGCCGCCGCATAGGGCGCGCCTCGCCGGCAGGAAGCAGCGATCTCGACGAGAAGGCTCGCGTATTCGGCGGCCGAGCAGCCGTGACGGACCGCTGCGCGGTCGCACGCCTCTTCGGAGCACTCCTGGCGTCGCCGCAGCAGGAGCCTTACGAGGGGGTGGGGCCACAACAGCGCGGACAGCAGCCGGCCGGCCACCATCCACGCCACATCGCGCGATGCGACGTGCTGCACCTCATGCGCAAGAACCGATCGCAGAGCGGAACGGGACGACGCGCTGAGCATTGATTCCGGCAGCACGATTCGGGGCCGCAGCACGCCCATCACGAACGGTCCACGTGCGGCGCGGCCAGCGACAATCCGCGGAACCCGGCAGCCGATCGCTGCCGAGATTTCTAGAAGGTCGGCAAGGATTGACTCGTCTGTCACGTCCCGCAGCCGGGCGCACTCCAATGCCAGCCGGATCTGGCCGAGCGCGAGCCAGAGCAGCGAAACCGCCGCGCCGGCAGCCCATAGGCAGATCGCCAGCGTATAGATCAGCGGTACGGGGGACGCAGGCTCCGCCACGGACGTTCTGCGGCGCGCGCCGTCGGGAGCAGGCGCCGCGGAATCCGGCCTGTCAGCAATGCCGGACCGCGACGCGGCCGTCCCGTTGTCGCCCGATGCGCTGGCGCCGTGCGGCGCACGCGCATCCGATCGATGCCGCGGTCCAGCGGGAGCCGGCCGCCCGGCGACAGGGCTTGCAGCGACCGGCGCGCCAATGTGCGGGACACGTGCGGCATGCGCCGCTGCCGGCCGCGCGCGCGGCGCAGGAAGCGAAACGGTGAGCAGCGGCCGACCCGGGGGGCCCGGCAGCACCGACAGGAGGCATACTGCCGCCGCGGCGGCGACGCCCATCGCATACACTGTCGCGCGGTCGCGTGGAGCGCGGCCGGCCGCCAGACGTCCGGCGATCAGCGCCGCCCCGATGGGCAGTGAGACCCGCACGAGCAGCGCCGCGCCGAACTCGGCGGCCGGTTTCACTGCCGCGGCAAGGTGAGCGAGCTCACCCCACGCGCCCATCGCCGTCCTCCTTCTTCTCCGTCGATTCCGCCGCCCCGCTGCTCCGGGTTGCGTCGATCAGGTTGCGCAGGCGGTCCAGCTCTTCCGCGGAGATCCGCTCGTCGGCGAGAAGCTGCGCCACGAGACCGACCACGGAGCCGCAGAACACACGCGACAGGATGTCCTGCAGCGCGCTTTCGGTTACGGCCTCGCGGGCCAGCAGCGGACGGAAGACGAAGGTGCGGTCGGCGACATCGTGCGTGATCGCGCCCTTCGCCTCCATCTTGCGCAGAAGCGTCTGGACGGTGCTGTGCGCGATCGGCTGCTCGTGGTCGAGGGCGTCCGTTATCTCTCTCGCGGTCGCCTGACCGGTCCTCCAGAGCACCTGCATGATGCGAAGCTGAACACGTCCTAGCCTCGGCGGCGAGCCAAACATCGTCAAACCTCCAATTCGATCGTCAGACAACCGGCGGTAAATCTACCCAGGTAAACGTTTGGGTGATAGTTTACCATAGTAGACGCCGAGCGTCAATGGTACAGCCGGTAATTGTTCAGATATTCTCTTGTCGACGAATCGTTAATCCGCCGCGCTGCCGAGGAACCGCGAAATAGAGCTGGTATTTCACGACTGCCGGTTCCGCGACGTAGACTGGTACCTGGTGCGGGACAACGGCAGGCTCATCCCTGAAGACCAGCGCGTAAGGCACTACTTGCGGTGAGCCCTCCCTTGGGCGCCTATCGGTTGCCGATCGTCACGGGCCGGATCGCGCCGCCTGGGGCGGAGACGCCGAGCGGCCGGGAGAGAGCGTCGAGCCGGAAGAGAATCGCGGCGCGCTCCGGGCCTCTGGCCGGCCGCGGGGCGCTGTGGTCGATCTGCACCGGCACGACGGTCGCGGAGACGAGGCCCGCCCGGCCGAAGCGGCATTCGAGGATCGCACTCTGCTTCTCGGCGTCCTTGTGGCCGTCGAACAGAAAGTTGCCGAGCGAGTAGGCGATCAGGGCGCGCCGCGCGCCGGTCCGCGCGATCTCGACGCCCTGGAGCACATGCGGATGGTGGCCTATTACCAGGTCCG
>Ga0070735_10002306_pt1 | contig 17415 bp, 14 predicted proteins | sample Coa_R1_FD_66443 | JGI IMG/M metagenome (GOLD analysis project Ga0070735, IMG submission 66443) | Surface soil microbial communities from Centralia Pennsylvania, which are recovering from an underground coalmine fire - Coalmine... | ecosystem: Environmental > Terrestrial > Soil > Unclassified ... | reverse complement strand
CCCTGCCACGGTTTGATGCCGCGCGCCGGCGGTCGGATAAGCGCCGTCTCGATGACGCGGCCGGCCTTGGTGCTCGCGTGGATGAAACGGCCGTTGCCGACGTAGATCCCGATGTGCGTGATGCGCGAGCCACGGCCAAAGGTGACGAGGTCACCCGGCAGAAGCTGCGCGGTGTCTTTCGCGACGGCCTCGCCGGCGCGCGCTTGCAGACGCGCGGTGCGCGGGATGGCGATGTGTAGCATGGTCGCGATGTACTGTACCAAACCGCTGCAGTCGAAGCCGCGCCGCGGCGACGCGCCACCGAACACGTAGCGCCTGCCCAATTGGTCGCGCGCCAGTTCGACGATTGAATCGCCCAGTGCGACGGCGGACCGGCGGAAAGCCGTGAGAGCATGCGGTTCTTCGACGGGAGGCGTGGTGCGCACACCATCTTGCGCGCGGAGCGTCGCGGGGCTCATCACGAGAATGACCGCGAGCGTACCGACGACAGCGAGATGGAAGAATGAGCGACGCGGCATCTCGTGCGAGAAAGCGGTGTAAGAGATTCGGTGTGTGCTCGAACAGACGAGTGCGCGCATGTCCGAGCAACCCGCGCGGCGGAGCGCATCGTAACCCGCACGGGCACGTGCGTCAACCATAGTGCGAGCTCCGTGCCAGTTTCGACAACGCGCTCGTGATGAGAACGGCGGAGACCTTTCGCTCCGTCGCTCGATGACCGAATTTGGCTCTGCACGATTTCCGCACATTTCGACTCGGCGAGGCCTATGCACATCGATTGCCTGCTCCGTCCGCTCCGTCGCGCCATTGTGGCAACCGCAGTCCTTTCCGTTGGGCTTCCGTTGACGTCGTCGGCGCAGGTCACGACTCGCAGGCCGCCGACACGTGTGCCAAAGGAACCGGCCAAGTTGCCGGTGCCGCTCGGTCCGGCGAAGTATGTAAAAGAAGCAGGCACGATGTGGACGTTCGATGCACCGCCGCTCGAGTACTGGAAGCAGATGTACGGATTCACGCCCGACTCCACGTGGCTCAACCACGTGCGCCTCGCCTCGGTGCGTCTGCCCGGGTGCTCGGCGTCGTTCGTCTCCGCGCGCGGGTTGGTGCTCACGAATCATCACTGCGCGCGCGCCTGTGTCGCATCGGCATCGCCCGCGGACACCAACTACAACACCACCGGCTTCGTGGCCGCGACGTTGGCCGACGAGCGCAAGTGCTCGACGCTGTACGTCGACCAACTGCAGTCGATCTCGGATGTGACGCAGCAAATTCGCGGTGCCGTCACCGCCAAGACGGCGGACGCGCAGGTGCAGCAGCGTGATTCCGCGATCAACCAGGTGCAGAACGCCTGTCAGGCGTCGACCCATCTACGCTGCGAAGTGGTGACGCTGTACCAGGGCGGGATGTATTCGCTGTATCGCTATCAGCGATACACCGACGTTAGGCTCGTGATGGTGCCAGAGGAGGAAGCCGCATTTTTCGGGGGCGATCCGGACAACTTCACGTATCCGCGATACGACCTCGACATGGCGCTGCTGCGCGTCTACCAGAACGACTCGCCGATGGTCGTGACGGACTACCTCAAGTGGAGCAAGTCCGGCGCGCGCGAGGGGGACCTCGTGTTCGTGACCGGCAATCCGGGATCGACGGGCCGTCTCCTCACGCTCGCGCAGATGGAATATCTGCGCGACGTGCAGTATCCGTTCACGCTCGTGGCGTTCGACCGCACGATCGCCATGCTCAACACGTTGAGCGCACAGAGCGCAGAGAACAAGCGCAAATACGAGAACCTGATCTTCAACATCGAGAACTCGAAGAAGGCGATCACCGGATACCGCGCGGGCCTGCTCGACACGACCATCATGGCGCGCAAGGCAGCGTTCGAACGCGACCTTCGCGCGCGAGTCGAGGCGGATCCTGCGCTGCGTCCCAAGTACAGCAGCGCGTGGACCGAGATCGCGAACGCGGAGAAGCAATTGACGGCGACCGCGGCGCAGGGGAACTATTACGGCTTCAGCTTCAACCCGCCGTTCGGCTCGCAGTTGTTGAACTGGGCCGGCGCGCTCGTGCGTTTGCCGGCGGAGAGCGCGCTGGCCGACGCGAAGCGTCTGCCTCAATATCGCGCCGATGGGCTCTCGCGCATCCGCCAGTCGGTGCTGGCAGACCAGCCGATCGACTCGACCACGGAGCGGATGGAGCTGACGTCGTTCCTCAAGGCGGTGCAGCAGGGGCTGCCGCCTAACGATCCGTACCGCACGATCGTGTTGGGCGTGCGCGCGCCGGAAGACGTGGCGGCGTCGCTGTTGACGGGCACCAAGCTCGCGTCGCTCACCGCGCGCCAGGCGCTGTTGGACGGCGGCACAGCGGCGGTGGACACATCCACGGATCCGATGGTCGTGTTGGCGCGCAAGATCGCTCCGTTAGCCGATCAAGCGCAGATGGCGCAGGCGCGCCTCAACGACATCGTCTCGGCGAACACGGACAGGGTGGGGCAGGCGCTCTTTGCCGTGTACAACACCAAGCTGCCGCCCGACGCGACGTTCACGCTGCGCATCACCGATGGCGTCGTGAAAGGCTATCCGTACAATGGAACGATTGCGCCGTACAAGACCACGTTCTACGGCATGTTCGGGCACGCGACGGCGTTCGACGACAAACCGCCGTTCCATTTGCCGGACCGCTGGATGCAGCAGCGCGCGAAGATGGACCTCACGACGCCGCTCGATTTCGTGTCCACCAACGACATCATCGGCGGCAACTCGGGCAGTCCGGTGATCAACCGCGACGGCGAGCTCGTGGGGCTTATTTTCGATGGCAACATCGAGTCCCTGCCTAACCGATTCATTTTCACCGACGACGTGGCGCGATCGGTGAGCGTGTCATCCCGCGCGATCATCGAGGCGCTGCGGAACGTGTACGAGTCGACGCGATTGGCGGACGAGTTGGAAGGCAAGTAGCCAGCTGCGCCGTATCGAGGGCCCGGCGCGGACGTTTCGCGGCGGGCCCCTTCCGTCTTTGGGCTGCGCCGTTTTTCTTCCTCGTCTCCCAAGCCTCGACCCCGCATGGCGCAGCCGATCGCACCCGTCGTTACAGAGGGCCGCGCGCCCACGGCGCCGGTTGTCACGACGCCCGCGCCGCGGTGGGTGGAGTTCGTCCTTCTGTGTGCCGTGGCGGCCGTCACGTTCGGCGTCATGCGCGCGGCTGCCGAATGGCGCGCGCCGCTATCGCCCGGATTCAGCATCTCGCTGTCGCCACTGAAGCTGCCGTACTACGCGGCGCTGTCCACGCTGCGGATGGTGCTCGCGTACATCGTATCGCTCGTGTTCTCGCTTGCGTACGCGCGTTTCGCCGCGTCGAGCAAAGCGGCAGAGCGTGTGATGCTGCCTTTGCTCGACATCTTGCAGAGCATTCCGATACTGTCGTTCATGCCGGGCGTCGTCCTCGGCCTCGTGGCGTTGTTCCCCGGGCGTACGCTCGGCCTCGAGCTCGCCGCCGTCATCCTCATCTTCACGAGCCAGGCGTGGAACCTCGCGTTCAGCTTCCATCAATCGCTCATCACGATTCCGAGCGAGCTCACCGAGGCAGCTCGGATCTATCGCCTCGGCTTTTGGCGAAAGTTCACGCGTCTCGAGCTGCCGTTCGGCGTGATCTCGCTGGTCGCGAACAGCATGATGAGTTGGGCGGGCGGATGGTTTTTTCTCATGGCCAGCGAGCAGTTCGCCGTAGGAGATGGACGGCTGCGACTTCCGGGTTTGGGATCGTACCTCGCGGCCGCGGCCGACGCGGGGAACACGCGCGCGTTGGTGTACGGACTGCTCACGCTCGTCGTCGTGATCGTGCTGCTCGACCAGATCGTGTGGCGTCCGTTGCTGGCGTGGTCGGACCGGTTCAAGTTCGAGAGCGCAGGCAGCGATTCGCCCTCGTCGCGGGTGTTGGACGCGCTCCGCGGCTCTCGTTTGATCGATGCGCTGCGCTCGCGGGTGTTGCGGCCGGCCGGCCGGCGGATCGACCGTGCGTTGGGCGCGTCACGGAACGGTGACGGACCAGATACGGTCGATGGCGGCGTGCCTCCTGCTCGGCGGCGCCGGCGTCGTGTGATCGGCATCGCGGCGCTGGTGCTCGCCGCGGCGGCCGTCGTATGGGGCCTGGCCCTCGCGGCGCACGCGCTCGGCGGCCTAACGCGGGGGGACTGGGGACGTGTGGGCGTGAGCGCGGCGGCGACACTGGCGCGCACGACGATCGCACTCGTCATCGCGGCTGCGTGGACCATTCCCGCTGGCGTCGCGATCGGCACGAATCCGCGTTTGGCGAGACGTCTACAGCCAATCGTGCAGATCACCGCTTCGATTCCCGCCACGGCGGTGTTCCCGGTGTTGCTGCTGGCGCTGCTCACGATTCCGGGCGGGCTCAACGTGGCGGCGGTCGCGCTCATGCTGCTCGGTACGCAGTGGTACGTGCTGTTCAACGTGATCGCCGGCGCGATGGCGATTCCGTCCGATCTCAAAGAGGCGGCCGCCATGTATCACGTCGCCGGCTGGCGCCGCTGGAAGACCCTCATCCTTCCTGCCATCTTCCCCTATCTCGTGACGGGCATGATCACCGCCACGGGGGGCGCCTGGAACGCGAGCATCGTCGCCGAGTACGTGACGTTCGCGGGACACACCACGAGCACGACGGGTTTGGGAGCGCTCATCGCCGGTGCGGCGGAGCGCGGCGACTTCTCGATCCTGCTCGCCGGTACGCTCGTCATGGCGGGCATCGTGATCGTGATCAACCGTCTGCTCTGGCGCCGATTGTACGGCTACGCGGAAACGCGTTTCCGACTCGGCTGATTCGCCTGGACGAGGCCACCGATGGCAACCACGACGCGCGCACTCGCTCCAAAACCGCCGGGCACGGTGCTGCTCGCGGCCGAGGGCGTGCGCAAGTTCTTCAGCGACGACACGGCGCCGGTGCTGGAACACATCGACCTCGAGCTGCGCGAGAACGAATTCGTGGCACTGCTCGGCCCGTCGGGTTCCGGGAAGTCGACGCTGTTGCGCATTCTGGCGGGCCTGTTGCAGCCGTCGGAAGGCCGCGTACTCGCGCGCGGCGCGCCGCTGCACGGGCCTAACCGACAGGTCGCGATCGTCTTTCAGGGATTCGCGCTCTTCCCGTGGCTCACGGTCTATCAGAACGTGGAGCTGGGCTTGTTGGCCACGGACGTGCCGGAAGCCGAGCGCCGCGAGCGCACGCTCAAGGCCATCGACCTCATCGGTCTGGACGGATTCGAGGAGGCGTTTCCCAAGGAGCTTTCCGGGGGCATGAAGCAGCGCGTCGGGTTTGCGCGCGCGCTGGTGGTGCAGCCCGAAATCCTCTTCATGGACGAGCCCTTTTCGGCGCTCGACGTACTAACGGCGGAGACGCTGCGCGGCGAGCTGCGCGATCTCTGGTCGGACAGCGCGATGCCGACGAAATCGGTGTTGATGGTGACGCACAACATCGATGAGGCCGTGTCAATGGCCGATCGAATTCTCGTGTTCGGCGCGAATCCGGGCCGCGTGCGCGTGGAGCTCAAGGGGTTGCGCCCAACGGAGCGCCGCGAGAAGAGTCCCACGCGCACACGGCTGGTCGATGCGATCTACCAGGTGATCACGAACCCCGAAGAGGACGCGGAGCAGCTGGTGGAGCAGTACATCACGCGGACGCCGTCGCGCCAGCGGCGCAAGGCGGAACCCGCGCGTCCGCGGCGCTATCAGGCGCTGCCCGACGTGAGCATCGACGACCTGACGGGTTTCGTGCAGTATCTCTGGGGCATCGGGAACTCCGGCACGCTGAGCGACCTCGCGCGCGATCTGCAGATGCGCGGCGAGAATCTGATCCGCATCGCCGAGGCAACCGATCTGCTCGGCTTCGCGGACATCCAGGAGCGCAGCGTGTACCTCACTCCGTTAGGCCAACGGTTCGCGCCGCTGGAGCTCGACGCGCAGAAGACGTTGTTCCGGCACGCCGTGCTCGACCACCTGTCGCTGATGCGCGAAGTCGTGCACCGGTTGGAGGCGAGTCCGTCGCGGGTCCTGCAGGCCGAGCAGCTGCTGGCCGAGCTCGAGACGTCGTTCACGCGCGCGGAAGCACGGCGCCAATTCGAGACGCTCATCGACTGGGGCCGATACGCGGAGCTGTTCAGCTACGACGACGTGGAAGGCGAGCTGCGCCTGGATGCGGAGCACTACAATGCCTGAGAGCGGCGGCGCACCCACGATGCACGGCTTCAAGGGCGAGCGCGTACTCATGCGCATCCACATCGGCGAGCGCGACAAGCACAACGGCAAGCCGCTCTACCGCGAGATCGTCGAGCTGCTTCGCCGTCGGCACTGCGCGGGCGCGACGGTGCTGCGCGCGATCATGGGGTTCGGCGCGAGCTCGCGCATCAAAAGCGACCGCATCGAAGTCTTGTCGCTGGATCTGCCGATCGTGATCGAAGTGGTGGATACGGAGGAGCAGATCCAGGCGCTGTTGCCCGAGCTGGACGGCATGATCGGCGGCGGCCTCATCACCTTGGAGCGGGCGAAGGTGATCATGTATCGCCCGCATCTGCCGGAGGAGGAGCGGCCGGCGAGCTGGCCGATCGACATCACGGGCAGCTGGCGCGCAGTGGATGACGATCGGACGTCGACCGATGCCTGACGAGACGGCGGGGTGGCCGGCGTCGCGCCGGCTGTTGCTCTTGAGCAACTCGCGCGACGCGGATGGACGGGTGCTCGTGTACGCGCGCGCGGCGCTCGAAGACGCGCTGGCCGGCGTGGGGCGCGCGGTGTTCATCCCGTTCGCGGCCGTATCGTTTTCCATGGACGTGTACGCGGAGCGGGTGCACGAGATTTTCACTCCGTTAGGCGTGGAGGTCGAGTCGGTGCACCATGCGCCGGACCCGGTCCGCGCGGTGCGCGACGCGGGCGCCATCATCGTCGGCGGCGGCAACACGTTCCAGCTGTTGCGGCAGCTCGCGGCGTCGGGACTTCTGGGCGTGATTCGCGAGCGGGTGCGCGCGGGCGTACCGTACATCGGCTGGAGTGCCGGGTCGGTGGTGGCGTGTCCCACGATCGCGACCACCAACGACATGCCGATCGCCGAGCCGCCCGGATTCGGCGCGCTCGGACTCGTGCCATTTCAGATCAACGCCCACTACACGGATTTTCATCCGCCCGGCCACCAGGGCGAGACGCGCGCCGAGCGCATCGCGGAGTTTTTGATGCTGCACCCGCGGGTGCCGGTGGTCGGGTTGCGCGAAGGGAGTGCGCTGCGCGTCACGGGCGCGCTCGTGGAATTGACCGGACGCCCCGATGGCGCCGCGGGTGCGCGCGTGTTCATGGCCGGACGCGAGGCGGTCGATTTTCCGCCCGGTTCCGACCTCTCGTTTCTGCTGGCGTCGCCAGACGCCGCGGTGGAGGCGGTCGCGGCGTGGCGATGATCCTCGCCGTTGCGTTAGGCAGCGCGATCGGCGGCGTGGCGCGTCTGCTGCTCGGCGCGGCGGTGCAGCAGCGGTTCGGTCCCGGCTTCCCGGGCGGTACGCTGCTCATCAACATCACCGGGTCGCTCGTGCTCGGATTCCTGATGCGGTTCGCGATGGCGACGCCCGCGATCTCGCCCGAGATGCGCGGCTTTCTCACGACCGGACTGTGCGGCGGATACACGACCTTCTCGACGTTCACGTTCGAGACGATGGCGCTCTTGAACGACGGCGAAGTGGGCCGGGCGAGTGCCTACGTCGCGGCCAGCGTGGCGCTGTCGCTGCTCGGCGTCTACCTTGGCGCAGCAGCGGCGGGCGGCCTCATCGCGCTTCGCCAGCGATGACCAGGCGGTTCTTCACGAGGAGACCGATGGTGCCACGCGGGATACGAGTGTGGGCGTGCGTCACGGCCGGCGTGCTCATGGCCGCGCACGACGGACGCGCACAGAGCGACAGCAGCGTCGCACAGTTAGGCCTGGATCGTGTGGGCTCCTACCTGAGCTACACGACCGTCGAGCACGCCCGGCACGGCTGGGAGCTCGGCGGTGACGTCGACATGGGCTCGGTCTTCACGCCCAAGCTGCACGTGCTGGCCGAGGTCAACTATCTGCACGCCGACATCCATCGCTTCCAGGCCGGCGACGTGCCGATTCCTGGTTCGTTCCACGACTTCAGCGTCGGCGTTGCGGCGCGGTACTCGGTGGCCCACGTGAAACGGTTCGAACCGTACGTCGGCGCGGGCCTCGGGGTGCACTTTCTCGGCACCGACATTGCACCGTCGCAGCCCATACACAATGACTACACGGGCGCGAAACTGGGTGGCGAGTATTTCCTCGGTATTTCGTACGATCTCACCAAGCGGTGGGCGCTGTACGGGGAGGTGCGTCGGATGGAAGTGCCGCCCGCCTCGCGCGTCACGTATCGCCTGGGCTTTTTCGTGCGGCTCTAGCCCCGCACGCTAGGGGGCGATCCAATGGACCGCTCGGCGGTCATGCGCACGGATGTCGTCGTCGATCTCGAGGACGCCCACCTGGACGCGCTGTTGAGCGTTCCGGTTGCGTCTCGCGGCGTCGTGTTGTTCGCGCACGGAAGCGGAAGCGGTCGCGCGAGCCCGCGGAACACGATGGTGGCCCATGCGCTCGAGAACGCGGGGCTCGCCACGCTGCTCATCGATCTGCTGACCGTGGACGAGCAACGAGAAGATGCCCGCACGGGTCTCTTGCGGTTCGACATCGACCTGCTCGGCGCGCGTGTGTTAGGCGCATCGAAATGGCTGCGCGAGCGTCCTGTGTCATCGGCGATGGCGCTGGGCTATTTCGGCGCCAGCACCGGAGCCGCGGCGGCGTTGCAGGCGGCGTCGAAACTGCACGACGTGTTCGCGGTCGTGTCGCGGGGCGGGCGGCCCGACCTGGCGCGCGACTGCCTGAAGGGCGTGCGGGCGCCGTCGCTGCTCATCGTGGGCGGCGACGACGTGCCGATCATTCCGCTCAACGAAGAGGCGTGTGAGCTGCTCGGGTCCATCGCGCAGCTCGTGGTGATCCCGGGTGCCACGCACCTGTTCGAGGAACCGGGCGCACTCGAGGAGGTGGCGCGCCTGTCGTGCGACTGGTTCGTCGACCATCTGCCGCCGCCCGCGCGCGGAGCATGAGATGTTGTTCGCGGACCGCGCCGATGCCGGCCGGCAGTTGGCCGAGACGCTCCTGGCGCGCCTGCCGGGACTCGCGGACCAGCGCCCCATCGTGCTCGGCGTCCCGCGCGGCGGGGTGATCATCGGCCGCGAGGTTGCGCGTGCGTTAGGCGCTCCGTTGGACGTGATCGTGGCGCGCAAGTTGGGCGCGCCGGGGCACGAGGAGCTCGGCATCGGCGCCGTGGCGCCGGACGGCACGCGCGTGCTCGACCAGGAGATCGTGTCGGCGCTCGGTGTGAGCGATGCGTACATCGAGAAGATCACCAGCCGGGAGCGCGCGGAGCTCGACCGGCGGATGCAACGTTTTCGCGACGGGCGTCCGGTTCCCGATCTGTCCGGCCGTGCGGTGGTGTTGGCGGACGACGGGCTGGCCACCGGCGTGACGGCCCGGGCGGCGCTCGCGTCGGTGCGCCACGCAAAGCCGGCGACGCTCGTCTTCGCGGCGCCCGTGTGCTCGGAAGACGGGTGCCGCACGCTTGGGGCGGAAGGATACACGGTGGTGTGCGTGTATACGCCGCCGGACTTTCGGGGTGTGGGCGAGTGGTACGCAGACTTCGAGCAGGTGACGGACGAGACGGTAATCGCGGTGTTGCGGCAGGCGGCAGCCGGTCCGCCGTGACCGGTGTCAGCCCGCGACGGGCTCCTGCTGCGTTAGGCAGTGGAGGGTGCCGAGTCCCCAGACCAGGTCGACGGCGTGGATACCGATGACCTCGCGGGCGGGGAAGAGACCGGCGAGGATGTCGAGCGCGTCGCGATCGCGCCGGTCGTTGAACGTGGGTACGAGCACCACGTCGTTGGCGACGTAGAAGTTGGCGTAGCTGGCCGGGAGCCGCTCGCCGTCCATCATCACGGGCCGCGGAAAAGGCAATTTCACCACACGCAGGCCGCCGGTGACATCGCGCGCGGTGAGCTCGAGCCGGCGGAGATTGTCCGCCGACGCTTCGTGATTGGCGTCCGCCGGGTCGGGTTCATAGGCAAGGACGACGGTGTTCGGGTCCGTGAAGCGTGCGACGTCATCGATGTGGCCGTGGGTATCGTCGCCGACGCAGCTTCTGCCTAACCATATGGTGCGATCGATGCCGAGGTACTGGGCGAAGGCGCGCTCGTAGCCCGCCTGGCCCAAGCCCGGATTGCGGACTTGCTCCGGTGACAGCAGCCATTCTTCGGTGACGAGCAGTACGCCGTCGCCGTTGGTTTCGATGCCGCCGCCCTCGAGCACGAGTGGCTCGCCGGTGTCCGGACGCACCGCGTGTCGAACCGGCAAGCGGCTCAGGTCTGCGATGCGATCGGCCACGCACGCGTCGCGCGCGTAGTTGTCGTACTTGGCCCAGGCGTTGAATGCCCAGGCCACCCACTCGATGCGCCCGTCTGCGTGCCTAACGGCGGTCGGCCCCGAGTCACGGGTCCACACGCGGTCCGTCGGAACGAGGTGCAGCCGGACACGGCCCATGTCGATGCCGTGTGCGCCTAACACACGCCGCGCGTCCTCGCGCACGTCCTCGGTGTGGCACAAAATCTCGACCAGTTCGTGGGCGTGGAGCGCCCGGACGATCTCGGCGTATACCCACGGAATGGCGTCGAACTTCCCGGGCCAATCGGGTTCGTGATGGGGCCAGGCGAGCCAGGTGGCGCGGTGGCGGGACCACTCGGCAGGGAAGCGGCCGCCGGAGGCGGCCTGAGGGAAGCGGGCTCTGCCCTGGGGGAAGCGGGAAGGGGGCGGGGGCGAGCTCATCGCACAGCGAAATGTTTTGGATATGGCCGCAGCGATTCGCTGCAAGCCCTGTGACGCTCGCGCCTAATGTTAGGCGAAAGCGGGAAGGGGTTCTTATGCGGGTTCACGATTATCGCGACCTCATCGTTTGGCAAAAGTCCGTCGACCTCACGCAACACGTCTACGAGCTCGTTCGACGATTCCCGGCAGAAGAACGGTACGCCCTGTCGTCGCAAATGAGGCGCGCAGCCATCTCGGTCGCATCGAACATTGCCGAAGGGAACGCCTACTTCCACCGCGCCCAGTACATTCGCTATCTCAGTCTTGCACGCGGTTCACTGTTCGAGCTCGGTACGCAAATTGAAATCGCGGCTCGCCTAACGCTTATCGAGCCAACCGATGCCTCTACTATCCTTGTGGAAGTCGATTCGATCAGCCGCATGTTGCAGCGCCTTAGTCAACGCCTCCGCGAACGTCGCACGCCAGAGCGAACTGACTCCCGCCCCCTTCCCTCTTCCCGCAGGCGGGCCTTGACCGCCGCTTCCCCCAGGCCGCCTCCGGCGGTCGCTTCCCTAACTAGTCTAGATATCTCTTCAGGATTTCTCCGTACGCGTCAATCCGGCGATCGCGCAAGAACGGCCAATTTCGCCTCGTATATTCGATGCGCTTGGGATCGCACTCGGCGATGAGAATCGCCGGATCGGTGCCCGCTTCGGCGATGAGCTGGCCGAACGGGTCGCACACGAACGAGTGACCGAAGAACTCGAGGCCGTCGGTTCCCGGCTCGGCTTCGAATCCCACACGATTCACGGCCGCGACGTACACTCCGTTAGCAATGGCGTGGGCCCGCTGCGCCGTCCGCCACGCATCCGCCTGCGCCGCGCCCCACTCGGCTTTTTCTTTCGGGTGCCAGCCGATGGCCGTCGGGTAGAGAAGGATTTGCGCGCCCATGAGACTCGTGATGCGCGCGGCCTCGGGGTACCACTGGTCCCAACAGATGAGCACTCCGATCGTCGCGAACTTCGTGCGGAATACACGAAAGCCCGACGGCGGACGCGCTTCGTCGTGCTGATACATCTCGCCGGGCGTGAAGTAGTACTTCTCGTGATAGAGCGGGTCATCCGGGATGTGCATCTTGCGGTACACGCCGAGGAGCGTGCCGTCCGCATCGATCACCGCCGCCGAGTTGTGATAGAGGCCCGGGCCCCGCTTCTCGAAGATCGGCACCACGATCACGACGCCTAACTCGCGCGCCACGCCCTGCATTCGCTCGACGGTCGGACCCGGGATCGGCTCGGCGAGGTCGAATCGCTCGGCGTCCGTCACCTTGCAAAAGTACGGCGCGTTGAAGAGCTCTTCGAGGCAGATGATCTGCGCCCCTCGCGCGGCGGCCTCGCGAATTCCGCGTTCGGCAGCTTCGACAGTTTCGGCGGCGCTCGCGGCGACTGCCTGCTGCACCAGCCCGACCGTGAATACAGGATTTGCCATGGGCGAAAAAGTATAGGGCGAACGCTCCGGCTATTCCTTGAGCCGTCGCAGTGAACCCGCGATCGCTTCTAACGCAACCGCCGGCGTGAGTCGCGCCCGTTTCTCGTCCGCCGGCGGACCGCACACGGCGATCACGACGTCCATCACGTTCGTCGACGTGAGATCGGTGCGCAGCAGGGCGCCCGCGGCATCGAGCGACGGATACGAGTCGTGCGACGCCAGATCGCGCGACGGATCCCGGCCCGCGCCCTGGATCGTTCGCCATGTGTCGCGCGTCACGATCGCGCCGGCGGCGTCGGTGTCACCGTCACGGCCATCGGTGCCTGCCGCGAGCAGCGCCGCCGAGGACAGTCCTGCTGTTTCCGCGAGCTCGCGCGCGGCCGATAACGCGAGCTCCTGACATCGTCCGCCGCGACCGTGCGCGGCGCCGAGGGTGACGGTTGTTTCTCCCCCCCATATGAGACAGGTGCGTCCCGTTCTTCCGGATAGGGACGACGCGTCCTGGTCGCAATAGCTTCTCAACGTCGCGATGAGCCGGCGGCCGACGACGGCTGCTTCTCCGGCAAGCGCGGCGCCCAGGACACGCGGCTCATAGCCGAATGACCGGGCGCGCGCCTCGATCGCTTCGAGCGCGACGCGATTGCTGGCGATGATGCGCCGTTCGACGTGAGCAAAGGCTGCATCGCCGGCCTTCGGTGTCTCCAACGATGGATCACGCTCGGCGCCGCTGACGCTGCGCTTCATGGACAGTGGGAGCTCGTTCCACAGTCCAGCTCCGTCGAGCATCTGGTGAATGTGCGCGGCGGTGCTTGGATCGGGCACGCAGGGTCCCGATCCGATCGCCGCCAGATCGTCTCCGATCACATCGGACACGATGTAGTTGCGAACGCGCGCGGGAGCGAGCGCTACGGCCAATCGCCCCGCGCCCCATCGGGAGAAGCGCTTGCGAATGAGATTCATCTGCGCGATGTCGAGCCCGGAGCCCAACAGCCGATCGTACAGCTGGAAGAGCTCGTCGGGCCTGACGGTGCCTTCGGGCGCAGCGGCGAGACTCGTAGCGCCGCCCGATAGCAGAACCCAGACTTCGTCGCCTTCGCGCACGCGGCCGGCGACGAGTCCGATACGCGCGGCCGCTTCGAGCGAGCGGGGGCCGGGCACCGGATGGTCGCCCACGCGCACCTCGACGGCCGGATGCGGCGCCGCCTCTTCGTTAGGCGCGACGATGATGCCGCCCGCCGGTGTCCGGTTCCATTCGGCGAGCACGGCGAGCGCCGTCTGGGCCATCGGGTGCGCGGCTTTGCCGATGGCGATGACCCACACACGCCGTCCGCGCTCCTGCATTGGCACGCGTTCGAGCGCCGCGCGCAACGACAGGCCCGGTGCCACGGCGTGCACGGCGGCCCAATACAGGGCGGTGAGCGCACTCTTCGCGTCGCGCGGAACGTCGGCCACTAACGGGCGCTCGAGCGGTGTTTTCACGTCGTCAATGATCGCGCATTCAGGCGCGGCGCGCGAGTGTGCGCGCGCGTCGTCGGTGCGCGATCCGTCATCTCTCCTCCTTCAGCGCGAGGACTGATCCATGCCCGGACGCAACGCCTTGTTCGTTCCCGGACCAACGAATACGCCCGACCGGATTCTCCGCGCGATGCACCGGGCGATGGAAGATCATCGGTCGTCGTCGTTCCCCGCGCTGACGCGACCCATTCTCTCCGACCTCCGGCGCGTGTTTCGCACGGACGAGGGGCAGTGTTTCGTGTTCCCGGCCACGGGGACGGGAATGTGGGAGGCCGCGCTCGCCAACACGCTGTCACCGGGCGATCGGGTGCTTGCGTCGCGATATGGCCAGTTCGGCCACCTGTTCATCGACTGCGCCCAACGACTGGGGCTTCGCGTCGACGTCCAAGACGAGGAGTGGGGGACGGGCGCGAATCCGGAGCGCATCGAGGATGCGCTGCGCGCCGATACCAACCACGAGATCAAAGGCGTGCTCGTGGTGCACAACGAAACCGCGACCGGCGTCACGAGCGACATCGCCGCGGTGCGCCGCGCGATCGATGCCGCGCAGCACCCGGCCCTGCTGTACGTGGACACGGTGAGCGGCCTGGTGAGCCTCCCGTTCGAGATGGATGCGTGGGGCGTGGACGCGGCGATCACCGGATCGCAGAAGGGTTTCATGCTGCCGGCCGGGTTGGGTCTGTTAGGCATGAGCCGCCGGGCGCTGGCGAAGCGCGAGTCGGCGCGCTGCGCGCGCGTGTTCTTCGATCTGCGCGACATGATGGCTGCCAACGCGAGCGGCTACTTCCCGTACACCCCGTCGGTGCCGCTGCTCTATGGTCTCCGCGAGTCGTTGGACATCATCTTCGAAGAAGGGCTCGATGCGATCCACGCGCGGCACCACCGCCTGGCCGACGGCTGCCGAGCGGCGGTGCGTGCCTGGGGGCTTTCGCTGTGCGCGCGGGAGCCGCGGTGGGCGTCCGACACCGTGAGCGCGGTGATGGTGCCGCCGGGTTCTGACGGCGCGGCCGTGGTCGACGTCGCCTACCGCCGCTACGACCTTGCGTTAGGCGCAGGCCTGGGCCAGGTGGCCGGGAAGCTGTTCCGCATCGGCCATCTGGGCGACCTCAACGAGTTGATGCTGCTGGGCGCCCTCGCCGGCGTCGAGCTCACGCTGCGCGACGTGGGGATTCCGGTAACGTTAGGCAGCGGCGTGGCGGCGGCGCAAGAGTCGTTCCGCGCGACGCAGACGCCGCTGCCGCCGCGCGCCGCCGCCGGGTCGCCGGATGCGCAGCCCGCGGCCGCGCCGCCGTCGCGCGAGCGGATGGCGGTGGCGCGATGAGCCACACCAGGTACGAACCGGCACGCGTTCGCCTGCAGCGCAGCGAGCTCGCCGTGCCCGGCTCGCGTCCCGAGTTGTTCGAGAAGGCCGCGGCGGGTCCCGCCGACTACGTCTTCCTCGACCTCGAGGACGCCGTCGCGCCGCCGGACAAGGAACACGCGCGCGAGGCCATCATCGCCGGGCTCAACGGCATCGATTGGCGCGCCCACGGGAAAACCGTCTCGGTACGCATCAACGGCATCGACACGCATTACATGTATCGCGACTTGATCGACGTGGTGGAGCGCGCGGGGCACCGGCTCGACACGATCCTCGTGCCGAAGGTCGGCGTACCCGCCGACGTCTACCTCGTGGATGCGCTGCTGACGCAGATCGAGCACGCGGTGCGCGTCCCGCGGCGCATCGGCATCGAGGTGCTCGTCGAGACGGCGTTAGGCATGTCCAACGTCGAGGCCATCGCGGCGTCGAGCCCGCGTCTCGAAGCCATGCACTTCGGCGTGGCCGACTACGCCGCGAGCGTGCGGGCGCGGACGACGAGCATCGGCGGCCTCACGCCCGACTATCCCGGTGACCAGTGGCACTACGGAATCTCGCGCATGGTGGTCGCTTGCCGCGCCCGCGGACTGCGCGCGATCGACGGCCCGTTCGGCGACTTTGCGGACGCCGACGGCTACGCCGCCGCGGCCCGCCGCGCCGCCGCGTTAGGCTGCGAGGGCAAGTGGGCCATCCATCCGACGCAGATCGACGCGGCCAACGCGATCTTCACGCCGTCGGACGCCGAGGTCGACCGGGCGAAGCGCATCCTCGATGCGATCGTCGAGGCCGAAGCCCAGGGCCGCGGCGCCGCCCAACTGGACGGCAAGATGATCGACGCCGCGTCGGCGCGCATGGCACAGAACATCGTGACGCTGGCCGAATCGCTCGGACACCATGGAGCACGGGCCGGGGTGCCGGCCTGATCGTCAGCCGCGTCCGCGCCGAGGAAAGGCGGACGATTCCACATATTCCTTCACCGCGACGACCGATGGACATTCACGAATACCAAGCCAAGGAACTCCTCGCCAACTTCGGCGTCCCGGTGCCGCGCGGCGGCGTGGCGTATACGGCCGAGCAGGCCATGTTTCGCGCCGAGGAAATCGGAGGGTCGCGGTGGGTAGTGAAGGCGCAGATTCACTCGGGTGCGCGCGGGCGTGCGGGTGGGGTGAAAGTGTGCGACAGCGAGCACGAGGTGCGCCTGGCCGCGGGCGATCTGTTAGGCAAGCGGTTGGTCACGCACCAGACGGGACCGGCCGGCAAGGTGGTGCATCGCCTGTACGTCGAAGAGGCAGTCGCGATCGCGCGCGAGATCTACTTGGGGCTGGTCCTCGATCGGCGCGAGGAGCGCGTCTGTGTCGTCGCCGCACCGGAAGGCGGTGTGGAGATCGAGGAGATCGCCCGCGACCGGCCCGACACCATCATGCGTGAAGTGATCGAGCCGGCCGTCGGCATGCAGCCGTTCCAGGCGCGCGAGCTCGCCTTCGGACTGGGCGTCCGCCCATCCGAAGTGAACCAGGCGGTGAAGGCAATCATCGGCGCGTACAAGGCGTTTCGTGACCTCGATGCCACGATGGTCGAGATCAACCCGCTTGCGGTGACCGTCGCCGGCAAGGTGCTCGCGCTAGACGCCAAGATGACGTTCGACGACAACGCGCTGTTCCGCCGGCCTAACGTGAGCGAGTTGCGCGATTACGCCGAAGAGGATCCGCGCGATGCGGAAGCATCGAAGCACGGGCTGAGCTACATCGCGCTCGACGGCGCGATCGGCTGCATCGTGAACGGCGCGGGACTGGCCATGGCGACCATGGACATGATCAAGCACGCGGGCGGCGAGCCGGCCAACTTCCTCGACATCGGCGGCGGCGCATCGCCGGAGCGCGTGGCCGCGGCCTTCCAGCTCGTGTTGTCGGACCCACGGGTGCGGGTGGTGCTGGTGAACATCTTCGCCGGCATCAACCGGTGCGATTGGGTCGCCCAGGGTATCGTTCAAGCGGCGGGCTCGATGAGCGTCCAGGTTCCGGTCGTCGCGCGGTTGGCCGGGACCAACGTCGAAGAGGGACGGCGCATTCTGCGCGAGAGCGGTCTGCCGATCGTGGCGGCGGCCGACCTGGCCGACGCGGCGCGCCAGGCCGTGCTGGCGCTGGAGCGCCGCGGCGCCTCGCCTAACGGGGCAACCA
>Ga0070735_10002305_pt1 | contig 17416 bp, 9 predicted proteins | sample Coa_R1_FD_66443 | JGI IMG/M metagenome (GOLD analysis project Ga0070735, IMG submission 66443) | Surface soil microbial communities from Centralia Pennsylvania, which are recovering from an underground coalmine fire - Coalmine... | ecosystem: Environmental > Terrestrial > Soil > Unclassified ... | reverse complement strand
TCCGCGAACGGCGAACCACTCCGCTCCTTCATAGAATCCTGCGTTCCCGAGACCCTTGCCCTCCATCTCTATGGCGAGTGCGCCGTGGAGCGATGAGAGCTCGTCACGCTTCCTTGCACTGCGCAGCGACCGGTCGCCGCTGGCGATCAAGCCGAGGTGCACCTTCGGCTGGCCGGGCCTGTGCCCGCTTGCCGTCATGTCCGGATGCTGGGCCTGGCGACCAGAGCCATCCGGTGAATACAAGATGTCAGCGGACTCCGGCGGCCGGGCGAAGCGCGGAAACAGGCGCATTCGGGTGGCCAGCAGCTGTTCCCACGGCCGGTCGCCAGTCATTTCCCCAGCCTGCAGCAGCCTGGCGCGCCGCTGCAGCAGCGGAGAGGGCGGCGGGAACGTTCGGCGGGGTGCTGGGCCCTCATCACTCTCCTGGACGTTGTCGTACTGTGCGATGCCCCGCGCGACCACGATGTCACCAAGGCGCACGTGGCGCTCGGGCTTGCCGGGATCAGGCACTCCGGCAGCGATACCAACCATCAGCAAGCAGCGGACCGATCGGTAGCTGCGCAGCAGGTTGGTGCACGCGCTCGCGGCCGCGTCGTTGCCGCTTTCACCGAGTATGGTCAGCGCCACCGTGTGCGCCATGCTTGGATCGGCGCTCGGCAGGGTCCCGATGAGATAGTCGGCCCGGTCGCCCTGGACGTTGTCTTGCCGCGGATGGTCGATGAACAACCGCATGGCGGCGAACTCCTCGGGCAAGGCCGTCAGGATCCCGAAGACGGGTGAGGCGGACGACCGCCGCGAGATCTCACGGCGAGCGCCGCAGCGAAGGCAATCCCGGAGGTGGTAGACCGCGTTGAGCACCGACCTGCAGTCAGCAGCCAGCTCCGGATCTGTCGCCCGCGCCAAGGCAAGTCTTCTTACCTTGGGATCTTCCAAGATCGCCAGCAGTTCTTGGCGGATATCGGCGTCTCCGACGGAGGTCATCTGCGCCTCCACACCTAACTCTACCTGTGTCTACTAAAGTTTGGTAGACTTCAGTAGCTACAACCTGATACTACGAGTGTAGATTGAGTAACGCTCTAGCTTCAAGAGACCGGAGTAGGTTACTCTGCGTCGGAGGAGCCTGAGGATTCTGCGGCTGTGGTGCGCGTGGCATCACAGCCGTCCACTCTTTTGTCGGGAGGTGACCTTCTTATGCAACCCGCATCACCTGCCGCTCTGAATCTTGCTCAGCGACTCAGGCAACTACGACAACTTTGGCCGCAGGCACGCCTTACCCAGGACAAGATTGCCGCCGCGTTCAGCGAAGAGGAGAGCCTCGCCGCCGCCACCGTCTCATCGTGGGAGAGCCTCAAGTCACCAAAGCTCCCGCCCCCGCATCGGCTCCAGGCCTATGCACGTTTCTTCGCGACGCAACGCTCGGTCGCAGGGCAGCCACGGCTGCTGCCACTTGACCAGCTCACTCCGGACGAGACACGGGCCTACCAGGCACTCGAGGCGGAGCTGATGGCGCTCAGGAGCAGCGCCAGCCGGGGTACGCCTGAGGCAGAGCCGACGTTCAGCCGATCGTGGTACTTCCCGGACACGGGTCCGATAACCTTCGTCTGCGCACAGCTCCCTGAGGATGTGAGAGGGCAATTCGGGGATCCCGCCGACCTTAACTACACAGAACTGCAGACATACGCCGACATCGACGCCCTGATCGAGCTGCACGGGCACATACGGGCGGAGAATCCCAGTGCCACCGTGCACTGGAGGACTCCGCCAAGCGTAAAGCCCGACGATCTTTCCGGACACCTCATCCTTCTCGGCGGCGTGGTGTGGAACGAGATCACCGGAAGGCTGACCGAGATGGCTAAGCTGCCTGTCATGCAGGTGGACAAGGAGCTCGGCTCCGGTGAGATTTTCGTCGCCGAGGTGGATGGCGAACAGCGGGAGTTCTGGCCGCAATTGCAGGTCCATAAGGGGAAGAAAGAGCTCATGCAGGACGTCGGGCTACTCGCCCGGGTGCCTAACCCGCTGAATGCGAGCCGCACCCTGACCATATGCAACGGCATCCATAGCCGCGGAGTTTACGGCGCTGTTCGTACGCTGACAGACGCGGCGCTGCGTGAAAGCAACGAGCGATACATCTCGACGACATTCGGCGACGCCTCATCGTTTGCGATATTGATGTCCGTCCAGGTGATCAAGAACGAAGCGGCGACACCGGACTTCAACAGCCCGGGCGTCGTTCTCTTCCAGTGGCCCCGGGGGGACTGATGGACCCATCAGCGGCAGCCGTGAGGCAGCATGAGACACACCACGCGCTCACCGGGTACGCATCGTCGCGGGACGCTCCCCTCCCGCGACTCGCGCTGGACGCGATCATCGTGCCAGCATCACGTCCGGCGGAACACCTTGATCACGCCGTCATGCTGGCCCGCGCCACCGGAAGCTGGCTGCTCATCCTGTGTAGCCGGCGACTCCACAGCGCTGACGCGCGCAGGTTCCTCGCCGCTCGCTCGTTCCATCAGGCGATCGTCGTGGACCTCCCCCGGGGTTACCGCCACGAACTGCTCAGCTTTCCCGGACTGCGCTCCCTGAGAAAAGAGCTGCCGGAGGCGTGCGGTTACTTCGCCACCGATCTCAGCACGAAGCGCAATGTCGGACTGATTCTGGCGCGCATGCTGCGGTGGGAGCGTGTTTTCTTCCTCGATGACGACATAAGAGATATCGCCCCTCCCGACTTGCAGACTACAGTTGACATGCTCGGATCCTTCGCCGCCGTCGGCATGAGGGTAACCGACTTCCCGGATAATTCGATTGTCTGCCACGCCAACCGGATGACCGGCGGATCGCAGGACGTCTTCGTGAGCGGTGCCGCTCTAGCCGTGAACTGCGATCAGGAGATCGGCTATTTCCCCGATATCTATAACGAGGACTGGCTGTTCCTCTTCGACGACGTATCGGTAGGCGGAGTGGGCAGCTCGCGCGTGAAAGCGACTCAGCTCTGCTACTACCCTTTCGCGAGCCCCCCTCGGGCCGCGTGGCAGGAGTTTGGTGATGTCATCGCGGAGGGTCTCTACGCCCTTCTTCATCTAGATCGGAAGCTAGAGCATGCGACACGTGAATACTGGGGCTCTTTCCTCGAGGCTCGGCGGGTCTTTCTAGAGAAAATCAACACGGCGTCGCAGACCTCACATCCAGAGATGCGCTCAGATATCCGTTATGCGGTCGAGGAGGCATTGAAATGCCTGCTGATGATCAAGCCTGACCTGTGCGAGCGATACGTTGGGCTATGGCGCCAGGACCTGGACAAATGGAAGCGGAACACCGCCTCGATTCCCCACATGTCCATCGAGGCCGCACTGAACGAAATGAAGCTGAACCCGTCGGGATCGGTGAACAAAGCGATCGGCATGCCGCACCGAGGTACAGAAACAGGGGCGGAATCGGGACCTGGCCCGGTCTCTGTCCCCCGGTTCGACACGTTGAAAGAGCTGTCCGAGTATATGGGGAACCTGCCGGTCAGTCCGTCAGTCCCCGAAGCATTTCAACGGAACACGGTACCGTTTCCGATCCTGACGGACGAATACTCATTGGCAATGCTGACCGCTAAGACGAACGGCAGCTACACCCAGTGGACGATGGACGAGGCAGGCGGTCGGCAGCGCAGGCAGCGGCTCGGGACGGCAGTCGCGCAACTGGTTCCGTGGCGGCGGTGGCGCAACAACGTCAGCGCTCAGTTCACGCCGCCCGATACGGCACTGGCCGAATCGAAGCCAGAGCCGGAGCCGGAGATATCGATATCAGGTTGCCACTGACGCGTCCGAACCCAGCACCCGGAAGGTCACTCCATGCCGATGTCTACCCTGCCGCGGACCGATTTCATTCGCGGACTGGATCTCGAAGGTGCTAACAGCCGCATCAAGGTCTAGCCTGTATTTTACCTCTGTCTTGATGCCTTCGTTCTTCTCTGTTGTCAGCGCGAATCCCATATTCTCGTACAGCCTGATGGCACGCAGATTCGTCTCAAAGACCCAGAGAAGGAAGTGCGTGACGGTCCTGCTCTTCCGGCATTCCTCACGCACCAGATATCTGATCAGCTGCTCCGCCAGGCCGCGGCCACGAAATTCCGGGCTAATCCACAACGATTCTATGTAGCGGGTGCGCGTTCCGTCCTCCGCGTCCTTATCGGAGTCCGGATGCTTACCCGCCACGATGCCGATGACTCTTCCGTCTCTCTGAGCTACCACCCAGGTAGCGGTCCGTATCTCCTCCATCCAGTAGTCTAGTGTTTTCGCATCGACATCCTTTGCCGTCATGAGAAAGGATTCGGGAGAGGTCCGAATGGCCTTGCGCAGTGCGCTGCGCAAGATCTTTGCCTCCTGGCGGAGCTTGACCGGATGTACCCCGCCAGACCGCTCAGTCTCGGGAAAGTGGCCTCCCATTCGTTCGCTGTTCACCTAGCCTGGATCACCAGTAACACGACAGCACATAACTGCATCACGATAGTCAGATATATTATCGCTCATCACTAGAATCAACTACAGTCCGATCTGGAGCGAGCATTAAGTCCCATGATGCGGGGCTTCCCATCCGTACGGCAGCATAGCGGTGCAGTATCCACATTTCGGACGCCAGTCGTCAAACATCCCACGTGGCCAGTGCACCCCGCCGCATGGTTGTGACAACCAGCCGGTTATAGGCGGCTGGTTGTCACAACCAGCAGGCTGGAACCGCGCGCATCAGTATCTGGCCGCAGGGATAAATTGTCCCAAGCGGCACAAAACGGACCACGAATGCCGTCACTGCGCTCGCCGCGCGACAGCGGAGACGCGACAGCGGAGGAAGGAAACGCGACGCGGGAGGAAGGAAAACGGTAGAAGTGCCCGGCAGGCTTGGGGCACGCCTTCCCTGACGGGCGCGGATACGAGGACGGCTGCGGATACGAGGACGGTTATGGACCTTAGCGGCCAGCTTCGCTCCTTCTTCGCTGCGAAGGCGCTAGACGTCCTGGACCGGGCAGCGTCGCGCGCGACCACCACAGGCCGGCCAGTGGACACACTGGATGTCTTCATGACCCTGATGCGGATCGACGCGGCGGCGGACTGGCAGCGAATCTGGCTGCACTTCCGCGAACCTGACGCGGCAACCGCGGGACGGTATCAAGATCCGTCGCCGCACGCCGACGACTCGTGGAATGGTCGGCCCGTGACCGGTACCTGCGCCCGCGCCCTCCATGCTGCCGTGGCACTGGCGGACCGGTCCGTCCCGAGCCTGCTGCCGATCCCGGCCGGCGTGCTTGCCCTGTGCCTCGTGGGCGAACCGACGACAGCGGCGTCCCGTGCGCTGGGGGCGACCTCCGAGCCCGCCCATTCACTGCTGCTCGAACTGATGCAGGAGGTGCTCGTTCAAGGTGGCTGGGCTGACATTAAGGCCGTTCTGTGGGATAGCTTCGATCTTCCGGCGTCAGGTCCATCCGGCCGGATGGACGATGAAGATCTCGACGTGCGACGTTTCGTGGATTACCACGCCGGCAAGTTCCAGGCGCTGGTGGAGTCGCTCAATCAGTTCTTGCGGGCCGATACCCCTGACCTCGCTGGCGCGCTGCTCGAGCGGCATCCCGAATTGCTCAGTCCCGTGTTTGAGGCGATCGTCGCGAAATCAATCGGGGAAGCCACGGCGGCCGGCGACCATGCGGGAGCGCGGCAGTTGCGGGAGAAGCGGCGCTTTCTGGAGGGCTACCGGCGCCTCGTCGACAGGCCGCCGCAGGAGATCGCCGGCACCGAACACGTTGGTGAACGGGGCAGGCCGACCGGATCGGCAGCGAGCGAGCCCAGCCACCCGCCGCGGTCAGGCCACTCCAGCCAGCGGTCAGCGCTCGAAACCAGGCTGAGACACGTCTGGGCCAACCCCGACCCCGGCACTATGCTCGATCCCGCCGCCACGGCGGAAGCAGCGGAACTACTGGCGTCGGCCGCCGACCTGCGGACCGACTTCCAGCTTCTGAAGACGGCCGGCGCCCTGCACTTCTTGCGGTGGACGGCTCACCAGGATGCCGAAAACCAGGATGACGAGGACGGCCAGGAGGACCTGCTGGCCGCGATGGCGCTGTTCGCGCCCCTGCTCGACACCAGCAAGAACCGGCTGCCCAAGCCGATCCGCAAGTTCCTCACCAGGGAACGCAAGCAGAGGCCGCGACCCGGCAGCCCTCCCGCCACCATCGCCCTGTACGCGTTCCTGACAGCTGAGCAGCCCGCCGCGCGGGAATGGGCCGAACTGCTGTGGCAGCTCAGCCTGGTGCTGTACCGCAGGTACGAGCGGGTGCGGCAGACTCCGCTGCTCAGCGAGGCCATTGCACTGCTGCGGCACGCGGTGAAAGCAACAGCATCGGACGACCCTGGTTACTCCAGGCGGGCCGCCAGCCTCGGCACCTGGCTGCTGGTACTGCATGAGCAGACCCGGCAGCCTGCCGATCTGGACGAGGCCATGGAGATACTGCGTCCCGCGCTCGCGGACATCCCCGACGAACGGACCTGGCGTCCGGGGCTGTTTTCGGCGTTGGGCAGCGCACTGCATGGCCTGTTCACCCTAGACAGCGACCTCGACGCGCTGGACGCCGCCATCCGCGCGCACCGGGACGCCCTGCGGGACCTGCCTGCCGGGGACCCGCGTTACGGGCCGCTGGCGCTGCGCCTCGCCGCGGCCTTGCTGCGGCACCACGAGCGCACCCGGCAGCTTGCCTCCCTCGATGAGGCCATCGAGAGACTACAGGCCGCCCAGGTGGCCGTCACCCGGCATGCGGAGCGAACCCCGGCCCTGCTTACCGCGCTGTCCAACAACCTCAGCGTCGCGTTCACCACGCGGTACGAGCACACTGGGGATGAGTCAGACCTCAACGACGCCATCGACGCTGGCCAGCGGGCAGTTAGCGCGGCCGAGGATACGACTGATCGCGCGGCGGCCCACGGCACACTGGGGATGGCGCTACTCGCACGATATGTTCGTTATGCCAGTCCAGGTCCAGCCAACTTCCTGACAGATCCCACCGTCATCGAGGAGATCCTGGACGACTACCTCGACGATGCCCTGGAGCATTTGCGCACGGCGGTGGCCCTATCCCCCGCCGACGGCCCTCAGCACGCCACCGCGCTCGCGAATCTAGGCATTGGGCTGCTGCGAGCTCGTGCGGCCGGCGCGCCTTCCGACGCACTCCGCGCGGCCAGTGATGCCTTCGGCCAGGCTGCCGACAGCCAGTCCGCGGCGCCATCGGTGCGCACCCGGGCCAGCCTGGCCGCCGGCCGGCTGGCCGCTGACCGTGGTGACTGGCATGCCGCCACGGATCGCCTGGCCGCCGCGATCGACCTGCTTGCGGAGGCCATGCCGCGGGCTCTGCGCAGGGAGGACCGGGAGTACCAGCTCAGCCAGGTGCGTGACCTGGGCTGCGACGCCGCCGCCTGCGCGTGGCGGGACGGTGACACCGAGCGCGCCGTAGCACTGCTCGAACTCGGCAGGGGCGTGCTGCTCGCTCAGGAAATGGGCGCCCCGGTGGAGCTGGCGCGGCTGAGCGCGCACGACAGCGAGCTGGCGGACAGCTTCGGCGAACTGTGGCTAGCGGCGGAACGCGCGGGAACGGGCGATCTGATCAGCGGCGTCAGCGACTGGACAGTGCAGACGGCAGCCGAGCAACGCCGGACCCTGCTGCGACGGTGGGACGACCTCCTCGCTCAGATCCGCGACCTGCCAGGCTTCGAGGATTTCCCGCGACCACCGCGGCAGGCAAACCTGCTGGCCTCGGGACGCGAGGGTCCTGTCGCGCTCATCAACGTCAGCACGTACGGCTCTGCCGCCTTCCTCATCCGTGACGGCGGCGTGACCAGCATCGGACTCCCCGACCTCACCCCGGCCACGGTCCGAGCCATGGTGACCGAGTTGCTGGCCGCGACAGACCCCGAGGACATGGCCGACCCGGAACGCTCGCAGCAGCGTCTCGACCACCTTCTTGGCTGGCTATGGGATACGGTCACCGGCCCTGTCCTGGACCACCTTGGACTGACCGCGCGGCTCAGCCCAGGGGCAGCTCCGCGGATCTGGTGGTGCCCGTCCGGACTGCTCTCGTTCCTCCCGTTGCACGCGGCGGGCCATCACTCCACCCGATCTGACGCTCGCCCCCTGACGGTCATGGACCGGGTGATCTCCTCGTACATCCCGACCATCCGCATGCTGGAGCACACAAGGCAGGCTCCCGCGCGAACCGTCGGGTCCACGCTGATCGTCGCCGCGGGCAGCATCGGAACCGTTGACCTGACATCTGGTGTCACCGTCCTCGCCGGCGCGGCCGCCACGCCGGACGCGGTGCTGTCGGCGCTGCGATGCCACGGCCGGGTGCACTTCGCTTGCCACGCCGCCAGCAACCTGAGCGATCCGTCCACGGGATATCTGGAACTGCACGATCAGCAGCATCTCGCTGTAGCGGACGTGGCGGCGCTGCGCCTCGTCCACGCCGAGTTCGCCTTCCTCGCCGCATGCGCCACCTACCAGGGCGGAACGACGCTGGCCGACGAGGCGATACACCTCGGCGGCGCCTTCCACCTGGCCGGATACCGGCATGTGGTTGCGACCCTGTGGCCCATCCATGACTCGCCCACCGCGGCCCGGATCACTCAGGCGGTACACCAGAGCATCGCCGGGGCCGCTGGCGTGGCAGCGACGGCGGCGTCCCTGCACGAGGCCACCCGCCAGCACCGAGACCGGGCTCCGCACGCGCCATCGCTGTGGGCGCCTTATGTGCACAGCGGCAGCTTAGGAAGAAGAACGGTAGAAACTCGCGACAGCCTTGAGCTGTCATCATAACGGCCAGTGGACCTTGCGCCGATTACGATTCTTGCGGACAGAAAGGGTTGGTGATGGCAGAGTGGCGGGCAGCACACCTTGAAGCAGTCGCGGCACTGACCGACGCGCTGGAATGGCGGCTGCCGGCACAACGCTGGGAGCATATCCAGACCGTTCTGGCGGAGATGGCAGAGGCCGCGGCAGCAGGAAGCACGGATCGGCTGTGGCATGCCACCGCGAACCTGGAACTGTGCGGCCCGCAACGAGTGGGAACGCGGCTGGGGGACGCCGCTGAGCCTGGCGATATGAAGACGCCGGTGCCCAAAGCGGTGCGGGACCGGATCGTGGAGCTGACGCACACGCTGGGTGATCGTACCGCCGCCGACGATGAGCCAGAGCCGGGAACCCAGAGCGGACCGTGACCAGCGAAGACCTGACCACACCAGGAATGCTGGCTCATGTGTTCCTGGCGGCGGGGGGCCGGGGAGCCGAGGCTCCGTGGGAACGCATGCGATCCCTATGGGGCGATGTCATAGGCCGGTTCGGGCTCGACTGCCGCGTCCAGTCGCTCGCCGTTCCGTCTGAGCTTCCGCGGGAGCGTGTCGACCCCGCTGACGGCGCGGGGCTCATCGCGGCCGCGCAATGCCATGACGCATCAGTGTGGCAGGCAGCGGCCTGGGCCGATCATGACGTGCTCGGCGTCACCGTCATGATGGCACCTGCGCGTGACTGCGACTGCGCCCGCGCATGGGCCCGCCTGGAGTCCACCTGGAGTGAGGTGGTCTCCCACCTGCGACCGGACGGCGTCATCGGGGAAACGCGGATCTTCCTCGGTCTGCTCGCCGAGCTGAGCCAGGACGCGATGGGCCTTGTCCGTTCCGCCGCGCCGGAACCATCGGCCGCCGGCTGGTGGCAGCACTGGGACGCCGTCCCGCTCGGCTCTCCCGGCGCTCCCACTGGCGAGCGGAACGATCTGCTGATCTGGGAGATCGGGCCCGATCCGCACGATGGCCGGGCGCTGCGCCGGATAGCCGCCATCGCCGTCGCGGAGTCCGAACGCCAGGTCGACCGCTTCCTCTGGACGAACGGTGACGGTACCCCCGCGCCGCTGACCCGTCACCTGATGCATGCCGCCAGGCTCCGTTACCAGGTCCGGGTCTTCGACAACGGCAGTCGGTCAAGCAAGCTGCGGAACGAACTTGCCTCTCTTGTCGAGGAGGCGGCCGGCCCGCCCGGACGGCTACGGCGCGCGTGTGGATCCGCGGCCATGCTGAGGACCAGAGTGTCGGCAATGCGCGAGGCAGCTGGGATCATCGACGGCAACATGCGGCTGGCGCTCGACCTGCCCTCGCCCGCTGACGCCGCGGTAGGGCCGCTGAGCGAGGACCGCGATCTGGCGACGTGGTTCGGACAGCGCCTGGACGATGAGATCACCCGGCTGGACGCGGCCATTGACAATGCCAGGTCGGTCATGGAGTTCATGCCGAAGCCCCAGCCAGAGCCGGCCCATCCCAGCCGCGGCGCCGGGCCGAGCCGACTAGCGCCCGCTGTCCTCGCGGGCCGGATGTCGAGTGGCGACCCCAGCTCAGCCGGGCCATGGGCAGTGATATTCACCGCGATACCCGTCGAGTACAACGCGATCCGGGCGCACCTCGCCGAGCCGGTGCGAGAACGGACGGTCCGCGGCACCTTGTTCGAGGTGAGCGCGCTGCCAGGCATACACGGCTCGTGGCGGGTTGCCCTCGCTCAGGCCGGGCAGGGCAGCACGATCGCCGGAGTTCAGCTTGACCGGGCCGTGCCCGCGTTCGAGCCCGAGGTGGCTCTGTTCATCGGAACGGCTGGAGGCCGCAAGGATGTCGATCGCGGCGACGTGGTCGTGGCGGAGGCCGTCTACGACTATGAGTCCGGCGAATCGACGCTCGAAGGCTTCAAGCCGCGTCCGCGAACCCGTTACCCCTCATGGCGGCTGCTGCAGCGCGCCCGGCTGGTCGCACGGGGAAACCGATGGCAGCAGCGCATCCTGCCGGACTCCACGGAGCGGTCGCCCGCGTGCTTCGTCAAGCCCATCGTCACCGGCGGCAAGGTGATCGCACATGACCGGTCGGAGGTAGCGCTCATGCTCGACCAGTACGCCAGTGACGCGGTGGCCGTCGAGATGGAAGGGCACGGCTTCCTTGAAGGCGCGTCCGTGAATCCCGGACTGGACGCGCTGGTAATCCGCGGCATCTCTGACCTTCTGACTGGCAAGAACGAGGTGGCCGACAGCTACTGGCAGCCCATCGCGAGCCGGCACGCGGCGGCGTTCGCCGTGGAACTGCTGGACAGCATCGGCTTGAGCAGGATCTAAGGGCCGCAAGCCGGTCCGCTCGGTTTATGTGCGAATACAGGCGCGGGCGATGATAATGCCAGCCATGGAGTCTCACGACGGAGACTGGGCATCGAGGCGATCAACGCGGGCAACCTCCAGTACCGGCCGGCCGCGATGCACGGAAACCCATGGCTGCGACTGCTGCGCCGCGAGGTCGAGGAACTCGCGCGGACCCGGCATGGTGATCGGCACCTCTGGGAACAGCAGGCACGGACGGAACTGACACGCATCAACCGCGAGCTGAAACAGCTCCGGGCTCGGCTCTCGGCGCTCGAGGAAAGGCGGGCTGCGCTCCTGTCCGACCTCGGTGAGTAGACCTCGCCAGAGAAACGTGGCGCATGGTTGTGACAACCAGCCGGTGATAGGCGGCTGGCTGTCACAACCAGCCGGCCGGTTACCGCCACCTGTGCCAGTTCGGGCCGGGAGTGCGCGGCCCGGGTCATGATCATGGGTCAAAGCGGGCGCTATGTGACCGTTTTGACCCATGATCATGACAGCGCGGCGAGAACGTAGCAGCGGCGCGCCCGGTACGCGCCGGTTTGCTCCGCCGACGGCGCCTCGGCACCCTGGAAACCCCGCCCACGCACCCTGAACCGCCCGCCCGGGGAAACCCGGGGGCGGCGAGCACCCGATCACAGCGCGGATATCGCGGCACGCGGGTCGGTGGCTGGCTCGCCGCTCGGCTCCCAGTCCACGCCGGCTCGCGTGTATGGGAACCAGCGCAGGTCACGGCTCACGCGGAGCTGCAGCCGACCAGCGGTGATCCGGTTGCCGCTGCGTACCGGCGGCACGCCGGTCTTGGCGTGCAGGGCATACTGCGCCGTGGCCAGCAGCGCGGCCGATCCCGTGACCTCCTCGGCGGGGTCCCAGTCGGATGTCAGCAGCTCCAGTCCGGCCGCGCCGCCGTGCTTCCACGCGAGCGCCTGGCGGGCGAGATCGCGTTCCGCGATTCCGGTGCGCTCGGCGAGTACGGCGAACGACGGCGTGCCCAGCGCACGCGCCGCACGACGAGCAAGATCGGCGCCAGGATCGAGCCCAAGCCCGGCATCGGCGGACAGGCCGACGGCGAGTTCCCAGGCACGCTGCGCCGCGTCCGCGGCGAGCTCGGCGAGATCGTCGCGGAGCCCGGCACGCCAGGGCGGCGGATCAACCGGGAGCGCCGCGGGCCGACCGGGACGAGACGGGGGCAGCGGCGGCGCGGGGACCGTTGGGGCGTCAGCCGCGTCGCGGTACCCCGGCCGGGCGTCAGCCGCGACGCGGTACGCCGTCCGCGCGTCAACCCCTGGATCGGCTGGCCGGGCGGCCCTCGGCGCCGACTCGTTCCGGTGCTCGCCTGGCCCGGCAGCAGCTGGCGCGGATTCGCGCCGACGTGCGCGGACTCCGGCCAGCACCTGATCACGGGTCCGGCCGCGCAGCAGGAACAAGGCGAACGGATCGGCGTCCAGCACGTCCGCGATCAGGTAGCAGACCGCCGCCGAGTGCTTGCACGGGTCCGCGTCGTCCGGGCAGTCGCAGCGCGGCCCGATCTCGCCGCCGCCGGGCAGCAGGTCGAGTCCGGTGCTGGCCGCGTCCTCGGCAATCTCGGGCGGCAGGTCTCCATCCAGGAGTGCGGCAGCGTGGCCGAGCCGGGCGGAAATGGCCTCAAGCACCCGGCCCCACTCATCGTCGGTGAACTGGCGCACCCTGACCCGCACCCGGTACGGCTCGGTCTTCCTGCCCTGTACCTCGGCGCGGGCCTCGCCGGGGCCAAGCGTGAGCGCCCCGACCGCGCCGTCGCGCGCGTAGTCGCGCCCGCGCGGCAGCCGGTCGGGATCGAGCCTGGCCCGCTGCTCCAGCGCCTCCAGCCAGGCGTGCCCCCACCACGTCCGCTCGCTCACGTGTCACCTCGCAGGCCGACGAGCTCGGAGAGCTCCGCGTCGGACAGCTCGGCGATCCAGCCCTCGCCGGAGCCGAACACGGCATCGGCGAGCTCGCGCTTGGATTCGAGCAGCGCCGCGATGCGGTCCTCCAGGGTCCCCTCGGCGATGAGCCGGTGCACCTGCACCGGGCGGTCCTGGCCTATCCGGTACGCCCGGTCGGTCGCCTGATCTTCCACGGCCGGATTCCACCAGCGGTCATAGTGCAGCACGTGGCTGGCGCGGGTCAACGTGAGCCCGGTGCCACCTGCCTTGAGCGACAGCAGGAACACCGGCACGTCGCCGGCCTGGAACGCGGCCACCATCTCCTCCCGCCGCCGGACGGGCACGCCGCCATGCAAGTACAGCGAGGCGATCCCGCGTTCGTCGAGATGCTGCTGCAAGAGCGTCGCCATCTGCGTGTACTGGGTGAACACGAGCACCGACTCGCCGTTCGCCACGATCAGGTCGGTCAGCTCGTCGAACGCCGCCAGCTTCCCCGACCGGCCGGGCAACGGTCCCGGCTGCTTCAGGTACTGCGCTGGGTGGTTGCAGATCTGCTTGAGCGCGGTCAGCAGCTTGAACACCAGGCCGGCCCGCTCGATGCCTTCGGCGTTCTTGATGAGGTCCATGGTCTCGCGGACCATCGCCTCGTACAGCGTGACCTGTTCCGCGGTCAGCGGAACGAACAGGTCGGTCTGCGTCTTTGGCGGCAGTTCGGGCGCGATGCCGGGGTCGGTTTTCTTACGGCGCAGCAGGAACGGCCGGATCCGCGCGGTGAACCTCGCGGTCGCCTCAGGGTCACGGTGACGCTCTACCGGGACGGCCACCTGGCGGGTGAACGCCTCCAGATGCCCGAGCAGTCCAGGTGTCGTCCAGTCGAGGATCGCCCACAGCTCCGACAGCCGGTTTTCCACCGGCGTCCCGCTCAGCGCGATCCTCGCCGGAGCCGACACGGCGACGGCGCGCAGCTCGCGCGCGGTGCGGGACAGCGGGTTCTTGGCGTGCTGCGCCTCGTCGGCGACGACCAGGCCCCAGCCGCAATCCTCAAGCGCGGCCGAGTCGCGTCGCATGACACCGTACGTGACCAGGACGATCTCGTCCACGGCCAGGTCCTCCAGGTGCCTTTCCCCACCGTGGTACCGGCGGACAGGGATACCGGGCGCGAACCGGCGCACCTCGCGTTCCCAGGTGCCGAGCAGCGACGCCGGGCACACCACCAGCGTCGGCCCGGCCTTGACATCCCTGCGGTGCAGGTGCAACGCGATCACCTGAATGGTCTTGCCGAGCCCCATGTCATCGGCCAGGCAGCCACCGAGGCCCGAGTCACACATCGAGACGAGCCAGGACAGGCCGTTCTGCTGATAGGGGCGCAGGGTGGCACGGAGCCCGGGCGGCGGTGCGAGCAGGCGCGGCGCGGTCGCTGCCGCGCGGAGCCGCGCGGCGAGATCCGCGAGCGGGCCCTCGGCAATGACAGGAATGGTCTCGCCGTCGATCTCGGCTTCGCCCGCGAGCACGGCGCCGAGCGCCTCGGCCGCGCGCATCCGGGTGCGCGGCGGGCGGCGCAGCCGGCCGAGCAGCGCCGGATCGAGTATCACCCAGCGGTCCCGCAGCCGGATCAGCGGCCGCTTGGCGTCGGCCAGCGCGGCGATCTCGGCCGCGTCGAGCACCGCGCCGTTCAGCGTGAGCTGCCAGCGGAAGTCCAGCAGCGCGTCAAGCCCGAACCCCGCCGCGCTCACCTGGCCCGGCGCCGGCACGGCCACCGCCTGCAGCTTCAGCCCGCTCTCGATCATGCTGGACGGCCACAGCACCTCGATCCCGGCTCCGGCCAGCTCCTCAGCGGCTGGCCCGAGCAAGCCGGCCAGGGCCTCGTCGTCGAGGACTACCGCCGAAGGAGTGGCCTGCCGTAGCACCTCGCCCAGCGGTGGCCAGAACGGCGCGCCACGGCGCAGCGCCAGCAGCAGGTCGGTCTCCGCCTGCGGCCCGAACCTCGCCAGCACCGTCTCCGGCTGGTTCCACAGCTCCCCGGCGTCCACGACCAGACTCGGATCGGCGGTGCTGCGCAACTGCGGCACCAGCCAGAACGCCGGCTCAGCGGCTTCGGCCTCGGTCGCGTCCGCCGCCGCTCGCGTCTCGATGCGCAGTCCGAGGCGCGCCCCGGCAGCCAGGCTGTCGGTCGTGTCGGCGAGCCAGTCCGCCAGGTCGCCGACCTCGGTCGGACCGCTTGCCGCGAAAGCGGGCGATGCCGTGGTCAGCGGCGCGCCTGGAGAGCGCGCGAGCATGTCCGCGATCGCGTCCCACAGATCGCGGATCAGCGCCTCGGGTGACCGCAGCCGCATCGGCCGGGAGTCCGGTACCGCCAGCGCGTGCGCGGATGGCGGGAACGCGACGGCAAGCTCGCGCAGCCAGCTCAGGTCCGTGGGGTCGAACGGGCCGGCTCGCCAGATATCCGTGCCGCCATCACCGACCGTCGGCAGCAGCCGGCCCCTGGCGACCAGGCCCACGCCAGCGGTCGCCGCCGCCGCCCATACCAGTACGCTGCGGCGCAGACAGGCCGCGCTGGACGGCCCGTCACCGCCGGCCGACATGAGCGCTGGCAGCGCCTGCCGCAGTGGGATGAACTCCGCCGAGATCAGGCGCTTGCGGATCCCGTAAGTGCCGCCTGGAAAGACCAGCTCCACTTTCGCTGAACCCGATCCAGTGCCCCAGCGCGCGAACACGCCGCGTCGCGGAAGCTCGCCAGGCACCCACGTGAACTCGCCCTCAAGCACGGGACTACACGCTACCGGCCGGGCGTGGCGCATGTGCTAGCTTTCCCGGCGTGGCCAGCCGATCCGGTGGCCGCGCTAGGGGTGCTGATTGAGGTAGCCGTCGATGGCGCGGACGGATGAGTGGCTCATGAAGGCTCTCAGGCTGAGCTTGATGCCGAGCCGGTCGGCGAGGCGGGCGACCAGGACGGCGGCGAGCAGGGAGTGGCCGCCGAGGTCGAAGAAGCTGTCCTCGACGCCGACCCGGTCCAGGCCCAGCACCTGCGCGAACAGCTCGCACAGGGCTTCCTCCCGCGGGGTGGCGGGCGTCCGGCCGCCGCTCACGGCGTACTGAGGCGCCGGCAGGGCGCTTCGGTCCAGCTTCCCGTTCACGGTCAGCGGCAGAGCGTCCAGCACTACGACCGCGGCGGGCACCATATACCCGGGCAGCACCAGCCCGCACGCCTCCCGCAGCAGCGCCGGATCCGGCACCGTACCAGGAGCCGGGACGACATAGCCGACCAGCCGTCTGTCCCCCGGCTGGTCTTCCCGCACCGCCACCGCCGCCTGGCTCACGCCATCCACGCCGGCCAGCACCGCCTCGACCTCGCCCAGCTCGATGCGGAACCCGCGGACCTTCACCTGATCATCGGTGCGGCCCAGGCACACGACCTGCCCGGAAGGGTTCCACCGGGCGAGGTCACCGGTCCGGTACATCCGCTCACCCGGCGCGCCGAACGGGCACGCCACGAACCGCTGCGCGGTCAGGCCCGGCTGCCCCAGGTACCCCCGGGCCAGCCCCGCCCCCGTCACGTACAGCTCACCGGCCACCCCCGGCGGCACCAGGCCCAGCGACCCGTCGAGCACGAACACCCCGGTATTCCACAGCGGGCGGCCGATCGGCACCACCTCAGGTACCGGGTCATCGGGGGTCATCTGGTAGTCCAGGCAGCCGACGGTCGCCTCGGTCGGCCCGTACTGGTTGACCAGGCCGAGACCGGGATGCCGATGGCGCCATTCGCGCAGCAGCCCGGCCGGCGCCGCCTCCCCGCCGAGCATCATCTGCCCGGCCGGCACGCAGTCCGCGGGGAGCCGGGCGAGCAGCGGCAGGTGACTGGGCGTCGCCTTCAGGAAGGTGAACCCGCCAGCCCGCCCGGCCAAGGCGGGCAGCCCGTCATCGTCGGCCGCGCCCAGGCACAGCAGCCCGCCGGACAGCAGGCAGCCGTACAGCGCGGTGACGCTCCCGTCGAACGAGACCGGCGAGACCAGCAGCACCCGCCCCGCCAGGTCCCGCCCGTACTCCGCCCGGACCCGGGCCAGGTAATTCACCAGCCCAGCATGCGTCACCACCACCCCCTTCGGCCGGCCGGTCGACCCCGAGGTGTAGATCACATACGCCGGATGCGCGGGGCGAAGCGGCGCTCGGCGCTCGGCGTCATGGACGTCGCCGCAGGAGTACCGCCCGATCGCCGACACGACCGCGGGGTCGTCCATGATGAGCGCGTGGGGTAGAAGGGACCCGGCCAGGCCGCTCGTCGTCAGCACGGCGACCGGTGCGGTGTCCGTGAGCATGAACGCCTGCCGGTCCGGCG
>Ga0070735_10002303_pt1 | contig 17429 bp, 13 predicted proteins | sample Coa_R1_FD_66443 | JGI IMG/M metagenome (GOLD analysis project Ga0070735, IMG submission 66443) | Surface soil microbial communities from Centralia Pennsylvania, which are recovering from an underground coalmine fire - Coalmine... | ecosystem: Environmental > Terrestrial > Soil > Unclassified ... | reverse complement strand
GTCGCGCGCTGTCTCGCCGCGTCCGGCGTGCCCGTGCACGTGGTGCCCGTCGTCGAAGCCGCCACCGACGATGCGCGCGCCGAGCGCGCACTCGCGCAACCGGTCATCGACGCGGCGCGTCCCGCAGCTGCCCGCGTGGTCGTGGATGCGTTGCTCGGCACGGGTGCGGCTGGTTCGCCGCGGGGCGCGATCGCGGAAGCCATTTTAGACATCGGTCGCGCGCGTGCCGCCGGTGCGTCGGTGGTCGCGCTCGATCTGCCAACCGGTGTCGATGCCGATACAGGTCACGCGGATGGCGCCGTGCGCGCGGATGTGACGCTCACGTTCGGCACCATGAAGCGCGGCGTGCTCATCGCGCGCGGCAATGCGGGACGAATTCTCCTGCTCGACATCGGTCTACCGCCCGGCGATGCCGCCACCCCATCGCTCGTCACGCCGGCGTGGGTGCGGCACACGGTCCCGCCGATTGCGGCCGACGCCCACAAGGGCGTGCGCCGCAAGCTGGTGATCGTTGGCGGTCAGTTAGGCATGGCGGGCGCGGCGATCTTCGCCGCGCGGGCGGCCATGCGCGCCGGCATCGGCATGGTGCGCGTGGTCGTCGCGCGCGAGTGCGTACCGATCGTGCAAGCGGCCGCGCCGCACGCGATCGCGCGCGCGTGGCCGGGCGAGCGCCCCGACGACGTGGACGACGCCATCGTCCACTGGGCCGACGGCGTGCTCATCGGCCCCGGGTTAGGCGTCTCGCCGCAAAGCCGCGCGCTCGTGGAACGCGTGCTGCGCGCCTGGCGCGGGCCGGTGGTGGTGGACGCGGACGCGCTCAACGTGTTCAAGGGCGAGGCGGCCGCGTTAGGCATGCTGCTCGCCGGCCGCCCGGCGCTGCTCACGCCGCACGCCGTGGAACTGGCGCGTCTCGTGGGCGCCGATCCGCAGGAGGTGTTGGCCCGCCGGTTCGACATCGCGGGCGAACTGGCGCGCGTCGTCCACGCGGCGGTGCTGCTCAAGGGCGTGCCGACGATCGTCGCCGATGCCGATGGCGGGCGGCTCGTGAGCGCGGCCGGCACGCCGGCACTGGCCGCCGCGGGCAGCGGGGACCTCCTGGCCGGGATCGCGGCCACGCTCCTCACTCAGTTAGGCGACGGCCTCGCCGCCGGCGCCGCCGGGGCGTGGGTGCACGGCCGAGCCGCCGAGCTCGCATCGGAGGGCCGCGGACCGCGCGGCGTGACGCTCGACCAGGTGGAAGATGCCATCGGTCGCGTGTGGCCCGATCTCGCCGCCGCGAGCGCTCCCCGATACCCGGTCCTCTGCGAGCTCCCGGCTGTCGCCGCCTCGTAGACAGAAGGAGCCCCGCCGCGCATCGTGATACCGTTGGGCCCTTGTTCGTTCACCCTTCACCCACGAGCCTATGCGCCCACTCCTGGTCAGTCTTCCTGTGGTCGTCGCCCTCGCCGTCCGCGCCGCAGCCCCAGCTCCCGAGCAGGCCAGCTTCGTCACCACGTTGGGGCGCGACACGGTCGTTGTCGAAAGCTTCACGCGCACCGCCGCGAAACTCGACGGCGAGATGGTCGTGCGCGTCCCGGGCACGGTGCTGTGCCACTACGAGGTCGATCTCGGCAACGGTGGCACCGTCACCAAGTCCGTGGTCGACGTGAAGCCCGTGAGCGCCCCCGGCGTGCCCGCCCGGCACGTGACGCTCACGTACATCGGCGATTCGCTGCGCGTCGACATCGACTCTGCCGGCGTCCACTCGCAGTTCGTCCGCGTGGTGCCCAAGGACGCGTATCCGCAATTCATGACCGGCTTCGGGTCATCGTATGGCCTGTACTCGTCGCTCGGCGTCTACGAGGTGTTGTTGGCTCAGTTAGGCAAGTTCGACTCCGTGACCATCCCGTCGATCGACATGCAGTCGGGTCGAACCGTGAAGCGCGACTTCGTGCGCCGCTCGCCGACCACGGTCGACGCCGACTATTTCCGCATCGCGTGGACGCACCTGACGCTCGATGACTCGGGCCGGATCGTGAGCGCCGATGCCAACGAGACGACGGAGAAAACGAAAACCCAGCGCATCGCGTACATCGATCCGCAGAAGGTGGCCAAGCAGTTCGCCTCGGAAGACAAGTCGGGGAAGGGCATCGGCATTGCGTCGCCGAGTGTGACCGAGAAGGCGACGTTAGGCGGAAAGCTCGTCGTGGTGTTGTACAGCAGCCCGCGCCGGCGCAATCGCACGATCCTGGGCAATGTCGTGCCCTACGGCCAGGTGTGGCGCACCGGCGCGAACCAGGCGACCGTGCTCGTCACCGACGATGCGTTCGATCTGGGCGGCACGTCGATTCCCGGCGGCAGCTACAGCTTGTGGACGGAACCGAAGAAGGATGGCGGCGTGGACCTCATCGTGAACGGACAATACGGCCAGTGGGGCACGAACTACGACTCGACGCGAAACGTCGCGCGCGTGCCGATGAAGGTGTCCACCGTCTCATCGCCGCAGGAAAACTTCACGATCACCATCACGCCGACGAATGGCAGCGTCGGTGATTTGAAGATCGCGTGGGACACGTTCATCTGGACGGTGCCGATCACCATGAAGTAGCGCCAATCCGCCGGGGTCGCGCGTCGGAGACGTGTCGTTATGCGGGCATCATGCCCGAGAGCGCAACGTTAGGCGGATCGTGTACCGCCTCGCCGTGTCGTCCGGCGAGTGCACCGACTCGATCCACGCGGTCATGACGCGGCAAGGAGCAACAGGCGAGTGAGAAGCGCAGGTCGCGACCGGGTAGCGCGCAATTTCGGCGCGAGCCTGCTGTCGACACTGAAGCGTCGGTTCGACGGCGTGAAGAGCACGAACAGACTCACGGCGAGGATGACCAGATAGACCGATGGCCCCTCGGGTGTACTGACTTGCGCGATCAACAGGTTCACCGCCTGAAGCACGCCGAGGAGAGCCCCGGCTCGGGTCAAGGCGCCTAACAAAAGCGACGTGCCGATCGCGACCTCCGTGAACGCGATGAGCCAGCCAAAGAGATGGAAGTGCGGCACGACTACGTGCTGCAGAAAGGCTCGATAGAAATCGACCGTTGGATACCGGATGCTCTGCTCGAACGCGAACAGGAGGCCTCGCGGGTCGTGCAGGCCGAAGTCCGGTGGGAGTTTCCAGTGCTGCTCGTACAGCCAATACACGCCTAACGCGATCCGGGCGGCGGCGAACAACGCGGCGTACGCAACCCGACGAGTCTCCTGGCTGCCCGGAGCGCGGTCGCGAGGCTGCTGAGCAGTCATGTCGGCGTTCCCCTTCTGCGGGTCCAACCGGCCACACTATCGCTCGGGCCGGTACCACCGCTTCAATGCGTGCCCTGGCACTCCGAGGCTGTGCAGGAGCGTCATGACCCAAACGGTGCCGATCGTCTTCACCCATCCATTCCGTCGGTGCCGCCGAGCAGATGTAACAACGGCTTCGTCGAGCAGCGCGAGTCGGCCGTGACGGCGTAGCCGTTCGAGAATCTCCACGTCCTCCATCACGCTCCAATCCTTGAAGCCGCCCGCGCGCGCAAACACTTCGCGGCGTACGAACAGAGCTTGGTCGCCAAAAAACGTGTTGGAGAGGGAAGACCGAAAGTTCACGTGGCGTGCGAGCAGCGCTGCCAGCCTTCCCGGATGATCGAAGCGCAACCGAAACGCGCCGCCAATCACGTCCACATCCTGCAGCGCACACGCGATGGCGGCTGCTGCTCCCATCGGGACCATCGTGTCGGCGTGCAGGAAGAGGAGCACGTCCCCCGTGGCGGTTGCCGCTGCATGATTGAGGGCGGCGCCGCGAGTCATGGACAGCGCGAGTACGATGGCATACGGTCGCGCGAGCTGCGCCGTATCGTCCGCGCTGCACCCGTCCGCCACGATCAGCTCGTGCGGTGCCAGTGCCTCGACGGCACGGCACAGTGTCTGCGCGATCACCGCTTCTTCATTGAGCGTGGGGACGATGACCGACAGTTTCACGGATGACTCGGGCAGCGCATTTGACGCCAGGTGCGCCATGCTGAATATTCGGCCACCGATCGCATCCGACAGCGCAACATCGTTCGCCGGCTAGGAAGTGCGTATGAATGTGGAGAGCGCGGCAAGTGCCGCAAGTGCCATCGCGCGAACTGTGTTGGCGCCGTCCGCAGCCGACAGCGACAAGCAGGGGCGGTTTTCAACCGAAGCCGTTGAGGAGCTCGGCCGTGCTGGATTGCTCGGCTTGATGCTGCCCGTCGATGTCGGTGGAGCGTCGCTTGGGCCGCGTGCGTTCGCCGGCGTCGTCGCGGCGCTCGCGGAGGTCGACGCCTCGGTCGCAATGGTGTTTCTCATGCACACGGTTGCGTCGGTGACGATCGCTGCTGCGCCGCGGACCGCCGCGCTCGAGGACGTGTTGCGGGCGATGGCCGGCGGCCGCCACCTGTCGACGCTCGCCTTCAGCGAAACAGGCTCACGCAGCCACTTCTGGGCGCCGATCTCCCGAGCCGAGTCGCTCGACGGAAACGGCGCCCGCCTGTCCGCGCGCAAGTCATTCGTGACCAGCGCCGGTCATGCCCAGAGCTACGTCACCTCGGCGCTCTCACACACGGGCTCCGGCCTAACCGATTCGACGCTCTACCTGGTGCTGGCGGGATCCGAAGGGGTGACTGTGGCGGGCGCGTGGGACGGTCTCGGCTTGCGCGCCAACGCGTCCTCGCCGATGGTCCTCGAGCGCTGCGTCGTCCCCGCCGACAGATGCCTAACGGCGGACGGCGGCGGCTTTCAGACGATGCTCGATATCGTCCTCCCGCTGTTCAACCTGGGACAGGCCGCCGTCTCGCTCGGGCTGTGCCGCGCTGCCGTGGCGGCCACGATCGGGCACCTCAAGAGCGCGAGATTCGAACACCTTGGCTCGACGTCGCTCGGCGAAGCGCTTCCGACGCTGCGCGCGCAGCTCGCCACGATGCAGATCGAAACCGACGGACTCCTGGCTCGGCTCGACGACGCGATCGGCCACCTGGAGCATCGGGGAGAATTGACGATGCTGCGGGTACTCGAGGTGAAAGCCGCGGCGGGCGAGACCGCGATCGCGGTGACGTCGCTCGCCATGCGTGCGTGCGGCGGCGCGGCGTTCTCGCGTCACACGGGCATCGAGCGGTTTTTCCGCGACGCCCATGCAGGCGCCGTGATGGCGCCGACGAACGACGTCCTGCGCGAATTCATCGGCAAGGCGCTGTTAGGCTTGCCATTGTTCTAGCGGGCATCGCAGGGCGACACGCTCTGCGCAACGTTGGAAGAGGAGCAGCCCGTGACCCTTCGGACCATCTGGCTGGGCGCCGTGGCGTACGATCCCAAGGTCGTTCCCATCTGGGAAGGCATGCGCCGGTATTTTCGCGACGAAGCAGGGCTCGATGTCGAGGTCGTACTCTTTCAGACCTACGAGGCGCAGGTCCGGGCGCTCCTCGCCCAACGTGGCGACGCCGGCCCGCGGATCGACATCGCGTGGAACACGAATCTGGCGTACCTCCAGGCGCGCGAGTGGAGCGCGCAGGCGTGCCGGCCTCTTGCCATGCGAAACACCGACCTCGGCTGGACCACGCTGATCGTCGCGCCCGCGGGCGGTGCGGTGGCATCGGTCGCCGACCTCCGCGGGCGCACGCTCGCGTTAGGCAGCCGCGACAGCGGCCACGCCGCGATCCTGCCGGTCCACTTTCTCGCCCGGCAGCATCTGGAGGAGGGGCTCGACTACCGAACCCTGCGCATCAATACCGACCTCGGCAAGCACGGCGACACGGGGACGAGCGAGATCGATGTGCTCAGAGCCGTGCTCGACGGACGCGCCCATGCCGGTGCGGTTGGCAGTCCATTCTGGGCGGCCGCTCAGGACCAGCGAATTGCCCCGGCAGGCGCGCTCGGGGTCGTGTGGTCGTCGCCGCCGTATTCCCATTGCATGTTCACGGGTCGGGCCGATCTCGAGCCGGACATCGAGCGACGGTTCACCGAAGCGCTGCTGAAAATGAGCATCGATAATCCGCTGCACAGGCCCATTCTGGAGGCCGAGGGACTCGAGCGGTGGATCGTCGCCGACCTGGACGGATACGCAGCACTCGAGGACGCGTGCCGCGCACAAGGCTTCTTCGACCACGCCGCCGTTCAGTCGGCCTAAGCGCAGTGGAACACAGTGGCGAGGCGATCACCATGCGCGCGCTCACGGGCCACGTGCTCGCGAACGACCTCGAACGCGCTGGCCAACGGAAAGATGTCACGCGTGACGAACAGATCGTCGTCGTCTGCGCCGACTGGATGCCAGTAGACGCCCTCGGCGGTGATCGTGATCTCCGGTACCAGGTCGGCGCGTGACAACGCGAGGCCGCTCGCCGCGGCACCTCTCAGCGCGACCCGCCGCATGACGCGATCCTCCGGAGCGATCTGCCGGGCATCGAGAAAAGCCCTAAAACGGCCTTCGTCCTCGTCGGTCGCGACCGTTGCGGCCAGACGGATGCGAAATCCCTCGGCGCGCGCCACATCGATTCCTTCGACGGCTCGCCGCCAAGCACCGTTGCCGCGATGCGCATCGTGCAGAGCGGGATCGGGACTGTCGAGGCTGATCTGCAGCGTCACGCGCTCGCGCGGAAGGCGGTTGAGCGCAGCCAGTCGCGGCCCTCGAAACAGCATCGCATTGGTGAGCAGGGTGACCGGCGCCGCTTCGGCCAGTGCGATCACGATGTCGTCGATGTTGTCCAGCAGAAACGGCTCGCCGCCGGTGACGAAGAGCTCCCGCACGCCGAGTGGCGGCGCCTCGCGCGCAATGCGGCGAACGCGATCGAGGCCGAGCTCGCGCCGCCGCGCCGTGGGCGACGAACGCACGCAGCAGTAGTCGCAATGGAGGTTGCAGTGAAAGTTGACGTAGAGCCACAAGCGTTCGCCGAGTGGGCGTGCGTCGCCGCCGTCGGCGGCCGCGGCGCCATGACGAATGACCCAGCGCGTGCCGCCGTCACCGGTGGATCGTGAGACGATGGAGTGTCCCGTTAGGCGAGACCAGGCGTCGAGATCGGAATCGACGGCGGCTGCATCGCGGCCGGTAAGAGCAATGAGATCACCGGGCGCGGTTCGTCTGAGGGCAGAGAGCAGATCCAGCAGCAGACCGGACCGAAACGTGCGATCGGCGACATCCAGTTCGACGCGCGCGGTAAGGATGGTGTTGGCCATGGCAGCGTAATTTATTTTGTACGATTGTAATTGCGGTGACCACTCTAGCCGACTTCTGCGCCGCGGGCAAATAAGTGACTAGGATCGCGGTCCGGGAGCGTGATCCCCGGAAAACCTTGTTCGGCAACCCCGAACGTTGAGGGGACGGCGTGACACTCGCCGATCACGACCGAGTGCTCGCGATCATGGCCAAGGCGCCGCGCGCCGGTCACGTCAAGACACGCCTTGACTCGGTGTGTCGTTCGGCGCGCGTCGTCCAATTGTATCGGGCGTTCATCGAAGATACGGTCGCTCTGGCTCGCACGGTCGGCGCCAGCATCGCGGTCGTTTGTCCAGTCGGCGACGCCGAGGAGATCATTGCTTGGCTGCCGCACGACGTGCGCGTAACGCCGCAGCGCGGACAGGGACTCGCCGACGGCCTGGCGTCAGCCTTTGAGTTCCTCTGCCACCCACCTCGCGGCGTCGTCGCCCTCAATGGCGACAGTCCGCATCTCCCGCCTAACGTACTGGAGGCGGCGTTCACGGCGCTCACCACTCGCGACTTGGTGTTTGGTCCGTGTGACGATGGCGGCTTTTACCTGGTAGGGGCTACCCGGTCACATGCCGGGCTGTTCGATCCGCAGGCGATGGGCACCGCATCGGCGCTCGACGTTCTCATCGCGCAGGCAGGACGACTCGGCCTGTCATCAACCGTCACCGCGGAGCACTATGACGTAGATGTTCCTGCAGATCTCGCCCGTCTCGGCCGAGAGCTCCTGGCGCGTCCGGAGCGCGCGCCGCGCACCGCCGCGCTGCTCGCGCAGTGGTCAACGGGCGAGCATCATCGGTATTAACCAGATGGACAACGTACGCTCATGGCCTGGCGGCCGAGAGCAGATGTCCTGGACCATGGCGGCTTCGTTCGCGCGCACTGCTGCGCCGCATCTTCGGCGCGGCGGAACGAAACGACCGGCGCGTCCGAACCCGTGAGTCGGCTAGTCGCGGCCGCTAGATCCCCGCATCGGATGGATAGTAGTTGAGCACGTCGTCCCGCCATCCGCCCTGGCCCTTGCCGATGCTCCGAAAATCCTCGACCAGCTCGATGCGGTTGACCCACTTGGCCATCTTGTAGCCGTACTGATGCTCGACTCGCAGGCGCAACGGCGCGCCGTGGTCGATGGGGAGCGGTACACCGTTCATTTCGTATGCAACGATCACCTGCGGTGCGCGCGCCGTCTCGAGGTCAATCACCTCGTAGTAGCCGCCATGGCCTGGGTGCTCCCAGCGTTCATCGAGCGTATGGAAGACCAGGAATCGCGCGCCGCGCTGCGGCCGCGCTTGTTCAAGAAGCGACGCCACCCGAACGCCGGACCAGGACGCAAAGTACGTAAACCCCTGGATGCAGACGTGCAGCGTCGATTGCGTGCAGCGCGGCATTGCGCGCAGCTCCGCCAGCGACAGGCAGAGGGGAACGTCCACCAAGCCGTCGATGCGCAGTCGCCATTCGTCGAACCCGGCATCCGCGGAGCGCGCATAGAGCGCATTCCTGGGTGCTCGTCCATTCACGCGCGCATACGGCGATGTGTGCGCATGATGCTGCCGCGACGTCCAGTGATGAAACATCAGCCGCCGGAGCGGATCAATGCCTAACTCAAGGAGCCGCTTGATGACGGCCGGCCGGCGAAGCGATGATCGCGTCGCCAGGATGTTCACGGCGATCACGACGCCAATGCCGCACGCGCCGATGAGCACGGCCAGCGCGTGTGAACGGCGCTCGTCACCGAGGACGATGTTCGCCATTCCGGCGCCGAATCCGTGGGCGATGACCAGGCTCACGTGTCCGACGAAGAAAATGATGAAAGCCAGCAGGCCCAAGAAATGGACGCTCCGCGCGGCTTGGCGGCCGCCGAGCACCCGGGACAGGCGCGGGAAGTGCGCGCCAAGCGCGGGCGACATCAACATCCCGCTGAGTATCTGCAGTGGTGACAACCCGAAGATGAGGAGGAAGTACGTGAGCTGCTGGAGCGCGTTGTATCCTGTGCTCGGCGGCAGGTGGAGAGTGGCATACTGGAGGACCACGCTCCATGCGCCGGGAATAATCGACCAGGAGGTAGGTACCAGCCGCCGCCACTCTGCGGTCGCGATGAGCGTCACGATGTAGACGAGTCCGCATAGTACCCAGCCCGTGACCGACCAGAAATGCCAATGGCGGCCAAGGCCCAGGTTATTGCGGCCGGGCAGCGCGATCCACGGCGACAGCGGAGCGACCTCGTCCTCCGCCGTCCATCGTCTGTCGGCCGGCAGCGGTTTTCGGGAGAAGCGGACCCACTCGCTCCCGGGCAGGCAGTCGTCGCGCCAGTAGAGTTTCGGATGCGCGCCGAGGATCTCGATCCCGCTTCGAACCAGAAGCGAGAGAAAGAGGAAGTCGAAGAAATGCGTTAGGCGGACGCCGATTGAAAACTCGAGGCTCACGGGCGTCTCCCGTCTCCATGCAGCGCAGCGACGGCGGCTCCGCATCTCAGTCGATGCAGAGCCGCTCCCGTGCGCGTCCTGAATTCATGGCTGACTTAATCTTACACGCGCGCACACGACCGAGCGCCTACCGGTGATCGTGGTCGGAGTCCTGTGCATCCGACGGTGGCAAGGTCTGGGAATGAGCGGCTTTCCCCCGCGCATAGCGGCGCTCGAGATCCTGGCTCTCGAATGACTGCCGCTCGGCTCGCTGATGCGACGACTCATCATAGCGTGGATACGCGTTCTCTTGGTTGTGCCGCGTGATCATATCCGCGCGCTCCTGGTTGTACGCCCGGTCGAGCGGTCCCGAGTCCCACTGCATGGTCACGCCGGAGTCGTCCGAATCGGGTTGGTTCCTCGCCCCTCTTCCGGAGGCGCACGCGGCGAGCATGACGAAGGTGAACACGGTGATGATCTGTACAGGGCGGCTGACGCGCATTGGACCCTCCCGGGCCGGGAGTGAGGTGCCACGCGCTACGCGGTGTGTCCGTGATAGGGCCGGCACCAGCACTACCCGTTCAATGTATTGTACACAATCAAATAAGTCAATGCATAATTGTGTATCATTCAATACTGTGTTATCGATATCGGCGTTTTGTGCCTCTGGGGCGACTGACCGCAGGCTACGCCTTGGGTGACAACGGGTCCTCGGAATGCTGGGCCAGGGACGTGGTCAGCTTCGCCAGCAGCGTCCGCAGCCGCCGACCGTCGGCGGCCGAAATACCTATCAACGACGCCATCTCCCTCGGCGCCTTCTCAGCCGTGCGTGCCAGCGCGCGCCCTCGCGCGGTGGGCGTGATTTCCACAGTGCGCTCGTCGTCGCGGCGACGCTGGCGGGTAACCAGGCCAGACGCTTCAAGGCGCTTGAGCAGCGGCGACAGCGTACCCGAGTCCAGCTCGAGACTTTCTCCCAGCGCCTTCACCGTTCGCGGTGCAGACTCCCAGAGCGCCACCATCACCAGGTATTGCGGGTACGTCAGCCCCACCTTGTCGAGGAAGGGCCGATAGGCGCGCGCGATCGCGCGCGCCGCGGCATAGATATCGAAGCAGAGCTCATCACTCCACGTGGCCAAACCGGGCCCATGCAATTGGCTCACAGATCCTCGTTCGCGATGGGGGTGCTCCGGCGTCCGCAGGCCCGCGCTGTCGTACTGCGCCCGGCGGTTTCCCGCCGATGGACCACATGACACAATCTAATTGCGCCATATTATCTATACAATGCGTGGTATTGTGCGCCATAGAATGGTGCGCATTCTACGCCGAGCTCGGGCGATTCCGGATCTGCCACGCCCAAACCGGGTCGCGTGCGGCGAGGGCACGGTCGCTCAACCGTCGCGGGCCGCCCCTCATCGTCCGACACGGGATAGGAAAGCGTCCAGTCGGCGAGAGCGCGGACGCCCGGCGTGAGCGTGGCCGGCACGACGTGTGACCTTCGGACGTGCCGCAGCGCCGAGAGTCGCCGTGCTGTCATTCTGCTATCACATGACATTTCTGCGCGGCCGCGCCGCACGACAATGAACCGCTCGTACCGTGCCTCGAACACGAGCCGTCGCCACGCCGAGACGGCGACTCGCATCACGCAGAGTCACCGAGCACCAGCTCGTTGAGCGTCGCCTGAAACTGCGTTAGGATGCGGGGGCCGGATGCCTCGAGCAGCACGACATCGCAGTGCCGGATGCCGAGCACGCCGGGCACGTAGATCGCCGGCTCGATGTTGAAGACCATGCCGCTCGTTAGGACGTCGTGCGACGCCGGGTGCAGTCGCGGCATGGCGTCGTGGTCGATCGCGGCGAAGCCCACGCCGTGTCCCGTCGAGTGGGTGAACTTCGTTCCGAAACCCCGCCGCTCCAACACCCGCCGCGCGGCCCGATCGACGGTCGCGGCCTGCGCCCCGGGACGTAACGCGGCGAGCGCGGCGTCGCGCGCCTCGAATATGGCGTCGAACATTGCGCGCACACGCGGCGCCGGCGGTCCCACCGAATACGTTCGCGTGATGTCGGTCCAAAACCCATCGAGGTAGGAGTTGCAGTGCAAGAGCACGACGTCGCCCCGCGCGATGGTCACATCGCCCCGCGACCGGGCATACGCACCCGCGGCTACCGCGGCGTGCGCGCCGGCCATGCAGTACACGAATCCATCGCCGCGGGCGGAGCCCGGCGCGCGCGTCGCAAGAGATCCTCGAAGCGCCGCCGCAACGGCGGTTTCGGTGCGCCCCACGCGAACGTGCCGTCCCGCACCGCGAAACATCGTTCGGGCGATCCCGCATGCCCGTGACACCGCCTGCCCTTCGCGCGGCGTTAGTACCGCGCGCAATTCGGCAAGCATGGCGTCCGCCGCGACCCAGGTCGCGCGCGGCGCCACATCCATGAGCAGGGCGCCCAAGCTTGCCCCGTAGAGATGGATGGCGGCGTACGATGACTCCTGCACGGCCTCGCCTGCTTCGAACCCCACACGACAATCGCCTAACCGCAATGCCTGGCACAGTTTGGAGAGGGGAACGCGCACCGCGTCGCCCGCGCGTTGCATCGCGCGAAGCGATCCGGGCGTGAAGGTGAGCAGCTCACCCGCCCAACCCTGTTCCGCCAACAGCGCCTCGTCGGCCGGCACGGCCAGCGCGATGCGGCCATCGCGAGTCGCGATCGCGACGCTGGTGCCCACGACCGGCCAATAACCGGAGAGGAGCAGCACGTTCTTGGGGAGCGCGCATACCAGCGCGTCAAGGCCGCCGTGCTGTAGCGCCTGCCTAACGCGGTCGATTCGCTCCCGGTCGTGCTCAGCGTGACGTCTGGCACGCGTCACATCGGTCGCGAACCCCAACTGCGCCGCGTCTGCCGATTCGGTCTTGCTTCTCTCGGAACGATTCATGCCGAGCAATCGCACCGGTCGCGCGGCGCGTCAAGCATCGCCTCGGCGCTCTCGCTTCGGACGCTGCTTCGACAGGAGGGCCGAGCATGACAAGCACGACAGCCGATCTGCTGGTCGAACGGCTCATCGATTGGGGGATCGACACGATCTTTGGATTCCCGGGCGATGGGATCAACGGCATCTTCGAATCGCTGCGAACACGCCAGAGCCGGATCAAGTTCATACAGGTTCGCCACGAAGAGGCCGCCGCGTTTGCCGCGTGCGGCTATGCCAAATACACGAGTCGTCTTGGCGTGTGCCTGGCCACGTCGGGGCCGGGGGGCATACATCTGCTCAACGGGCTCTACGACGCGAAGTGCGATGGACAACCGGTGCTGGCGATCACGGGACACACGTTCCACGACCTCATCGGAACGCACTATCAGCAGGACGTCGATCTCGACAAGTTGTTCATGGACGTGGCTGCCTACAATCAGCGCATCATGGGGCCGGCGCACGTCCACAACGTGGTGGACGAGGCGATCAAGACCGCGCTCGCCCGCCGCACGGTTGCGCACATCACGATTCCCAAAGACATCCAGGAATGGCCCGCGTCCGACAAGCATCGGTCGGGCGCGAACATCTCCAAGCACAGCGCCGATCTCTTCGCGGGCGCACACTCGGTGCCGCCCGACGCTCTCCTGCAACAAGCGGCCGACCTCATCAACGCCGGGTCCAAGGTCGCGATCCTCGCTGGCCGCGGTTGCCTCGGCTGTCGGGCTGAAGTGCTGGCGCTTGCAGAGGCGGTAGGCGGCCCGATCATCAAGCCGCTGCTCGGTAAGGCGACGGTGCCCGACGACAGTCCCTACACGACAGGCGGCATCGGCCTGCTGGGCACGGCGCCATCACAGGATGCGCTCGACGAGTGCGACACGTTAATCATCGCCGGCAGTGGGTTCCCGTACATGGAGTTCTATCCCGAGCCCGGCCACGCGAAAGCGGTGCAGATCGACAACGATCCGGCGCGAATCGGATTACGCTATCCCGCGGACATCGGTCTGGTGGGCGATTGCGGCGGCGTCCTGCGCGCCCTTCTGCCGCTCCTGCGTCGGAAGGCGGACCGCGGATTTCTCGAGAAGGCACAGGCGCGCACGAAGGACTGGCGCACGTTGATGCAGAAGCGTGGGACGCGAACCGACATGCCGATGAAACCTCAGGTGGTCACCCATGAGCTGAACAAGCTGCTCGACTCCGACGCGATTGTTTCCTCCGACAGCGGCACGATCGCGACCTGGTCGGCGCGGTACATCGACATCCGCGATCGCATGCAGTTCTCGCTCTCTGGGTCGCTGGCGACGATGGCTAACGGACTGCCGTACAGCATCGGCGCCGCGGTGGCGTTCCCGGGCCGCCAGGTAGTATGCATCGTGGGCGACGGCGGGTTCACGATGCTCATGGGTGAAGTCGCGACGCTGGTCAAGCACAAGCTGCCGGTCAAGGTGATCATCATCAAGAACAACGTGCTGGGCGAGATCAAGTGGGAGCAGATGGTACTCGGCGCGAATCCGGAGTTCGGCGTCGAGCTCCAGCCGATCGACTTCGCCGCCTTTGCGAGGGCGTGTGGCGCGGGCGGCTTTACCATCGACAGGCCGGAGCAGGCGGCGGCGGTGCTGCGCGAAGCGCTCGCCTACGACGGGCCGGCGGTGATCGAGGCGGTCGTCGATCCTAACGAGCCGCCGTTGCCGGGCAAGATCTCGACCAAACAGGCGATGAATTTCGCAGAGGCGCTTGTGCGTGGGGAGCGCGATCGCTGGGACATCATCAAGACCGTGCTCGAGGACAAGGTGCGGGAGGTGGTATAGGTGACGCGCCGGATCGATGCGCGCATTGAGAAGCTGGACGTCACCGCCTACACGATTCCCACCGACTTCCCCGAGGCCGACGGCACGCTCAGTTGGAACTCCACGACGATTGTGGTTGTCGAGGCAACTGCGGGTGGCGTGCGCAGCATCGGCTACTCGTACGCGGATACCGCCACAGCCCGGCTCATCCTCGATCTTCTGTCGAGCATCGTGATCGGGCGCGATGCCATGGACGTGCCCGCGAGCTGGGATGCGATGGTGCACGCCATTCGGAACCTGGGACGCCCCGGTATCGTATCGATGGCGATCGCCGCGGTGGACGCTGCGCTGTGGGACCTCAAGGCGCGACTGCTCGACATTTCGTTAGTCACATTGCTCGGTGCCGTGCGCGAGAGCGTGCCCATCTATGGCAGCGGGGGATTCACGTCGTATCCGATCGCGCGGTTGCAAGAGCAGCTCGGCGGCTGGGTCTCGGCCGGAATTCCGCGCGTCAAGATGAAGATCGGCTCGCATCCGGGTGACGACATCGACCGGGTGCGCGCGGCGCGTGACGCGATCGGACCTGCGTCGCAGGCGGCATTGTTCGTGGACGCGAACGGCGCGTACAGCCGCAAGCAGGCGCTGGCACAGGCCGAGGCGTTTGCGGCGTCCGACGTGACGTGGTTCGAGGAGCCGGTGTCGTCCGACGACCTCGAAGGACTGCAATTGATTCGCGACCGGGCGCCTAACGGTATGGAAATCGCGGCCGGAGAATACGGGTACGACCTCTGGTATTTTCGCCGGATGCTGGATGCCGGTGCGGTGGATGTCCTGCAAGCCGACGCGTCGCGGTGCGCTGGCATCTCGAATTTTCTTCGCGTGGGCGCATTGTGCGAGGCGCGCTCGATGGCGCTGTCCGCGCACACTGCGCCGTCGCTGCACGCGCATCCATGCTGCGCGCTCGGCAGCGTGCGCCATCTCGAATATTTCCACGATCACGAGCGCATCGAACACATGTTGTTCGACGGCGCGCTAACGCCGGTTGGCGGCGCGCTGCGGCCCGATCGCGCGCGGCCCGGCCTGGGCCTCGAGTTCAAACGACAGGACGCTGAGCGGTGGCGGGTACCAGCTTGAACGGCCTCGGCTCTCGCCGTGAGAGCAGGTGCGGAGGAAGGAGGATGAGCGAATTGCCTAACGTGATACCACTGGTACATCTCACGCGGCGCGGTCACGCGCCACCGTCGACGCCGCCGCGTCCGGATGCGGTCACGAGGGAACAGAGCGGCGTCGACATCGACGCGTTGGCGGTCGCGCTTCGGGCGCATGTGCGCGGCGAGGTGCGCTTCACCGAGGGCGATCGCGCGCTGTACTCGACGGATGCGTCCAACTATCGCCAGATCCCGATCGGCGTCGTCGTTCCGCGAGACGCCGACGACGTCGTGACTACGGTGTCCGTGTGCCGCGAATTCGGGGCTCCCATCTTTGCGCGCGGTGGCGCGACCGACTTGGCAGGTTCGACCTGCAACGCGGCCGTGGTCATCGACATGAGCAAGTACATGAATCGAGTGCTGGAGATCGATTGGGATGCGAAGTGGGCGAGGGTGGAACCGGGGACGGTGCTCGACGATTTGCGAAACCGGGCCGAGGAGCGCCACCTCACGTTCGGTCCCGATCCGGCCACGCACCAGCGCAACACGTTAGGCGGAATGATCGGCAACAACTCGTGCGGCATGCACGCGCAGATGGCGGGGAAAGTCGAGGAGAACACCGAAGGCCTCGAGATCCTGACCTACGATGGGTTGCGCATGTGGGTGGGCCCCACCACGGACGCGGAGCTGGAAACGATCATCGCCGCGGGCGGCCGCCGCGGTGACATTTACGCGCGGCTCAAGCACATCCGCGACACGTACGCCGATCAGATCAGGAAGAAGTTCCCGCACATCCCGCGACTCGTCTCGGGCTATCCATTGCAGCAGCTGTTGCCCGAATACGGGTTCAACGTCGCTCGTGCGCTCGTGGGAACGGAGAACACGTGCGTCACGGTCCTCGAGGCCAAGCTGCGGCTCGTGCACAGCCCGCCGTGTCGCACGCTCGTCGTGTTCGGCTTTGCCGACATCTTCACGGCGGGCGATCACGTGCCCTTCTGCAACACGCACAAGCCGATCGCGCTCGAGGGCATCGACAGCAGCATGTTCACGTACATGCACGACAAAGGAATGTCGACGGCCGGGCGGGCGATGCTCCCGGAGGGCAACGCATGGCTGGTGGTCGAGTTCGGCGCCGATACCAGGGCGGCGGCAGACGAACAGGCACGCGGCCTCATGTCGGCCTTGGCCGCGTTGCCTAACGCACCGAGTGGAAAGCTCATCGATGACAGCGCCGAGGAGAAGCGACTCTGGGAGATCAGGGAATCAGGGCTCGGCTCGACGTCCAAGATCCCGCACCTGCCAGATTTCTATCCCGGCTGGGAAGACTCGGCCGTCGCGCCCAAGGATGTCGGCAACTACTTGCGCGACCTGCAGAAGCTGTTCGACAAGTACCACTACGTCGCATCGCTGTACGGGCACTTTGGGCAAGGCTGCATTCACTGCAGCATCAATTTCGATCTGTACACGGCCGCCGGCATCGAGACGTGGAAGCGGTTCCTGAATGAGGCGGCGCATCTGGTCACGTCGTACGGCGGCTCGCTGTCGGGCGAGCATGGCGATGGTCAGGCGCGCGGGTCGTTGCTGCCCATCATGTTCGGCGACGAGATCATGCAAGCGTTCCGCGAATTCAAGGCGGCGTGGGACCCGCTCGGGAAGATGAATCCGGGCAAGGTGATCGACGCCTATCCCGTGGATGAGAACCTGCGGTGGGGCACGCACTACCATCCCTGGGAGCCGGCGACGCATTTCTCGTTCGCCGAGGATCGCGGGAGTTTCGCGTACGCCGCGAATCGGTGCGTCGGAACCGGAAAGTGCCGCAAGCACGATGGCGGGACGATGTGTCCCAGCTATATGGCCACCCGCGAGGAGAAGCACTCGACGCGCGGCCGTGCGCGCCTGCTGTTCGAGA
>Ga0070735_10002302_pt1 | contig 17430 bp, 15 predicted proteins | sample Coa_R1_FD_66443 | JGI IMG/M metagenome (GOLD analysis project Ga0070735, IMG submission 66443) | Surface soil microbial communities from Centralia Pennsylvania, which are recovering from an underground coalmine fire - Coalmine... | ecosystem: Environmental > Terrestrial > Soil > Unclassified ... | reverse complement strand
TGGCCGTCATGTGACGGTCAACCGGGAATGATGTGCCGGCCAGCGCAGCGCAACCCAGCGGGCATTCATTCAGACGGCGCCGAGCATCGGCAAGGCGGCCGCGGTCGCGATCCAGCATTTCGATGTAGGCCAGCAGATGGTGCCCGAACGTCACCGGCTGCGCGGTCTGCAGATGGGTGAAGCCTGGCATCGGATCGCCAGCATGCGCCGCCGCCCGATCTGCCAGCGCTCGCATCACGTCTGTGATCTGCTCGGTGAGGCCATCGATAGCGTCGCGCACCCATAGGCGAAAATCGGTCGCTACCTGGTCATTACGGCTCCGTGCCGTATGCAGGCGGCGTCCCGCGTCGCCGATTCGCTCCGTAAGGCGGGCCTCGATGTTCATGTGGATGTCTTCGAGCGTGGCCTCGAACGTGAAGCGCCCCATCTCGATTTCTTGCGCGATCGCGGCTAGACCGGCGGCGATGGCTCGCTCATCTTCGGCCGTGATGACCCCAACTTTCGCCAGCATGGCCGCATGCGCGAGCGAGCCGCGAATGTCCTGCCGCCACAGCTTCTGGTCGAAGCCGATGGATGCGTTGATCTCCTGCATCACCATGGACGGTCCGGCAGCGAAGCGACCGCCCCACTGTGGGTTCGCGGCTGCATTGCGCCTGTCTGGTGTTTCGCTCAAAGGAGGGCTTCCATGATGCTGCGCCGGACCATTTTCGCGGCGGCCGGGACCCTAGCCGCCGCCCTCATCGCGCGCAAACCTCGCGCCGAGGAATTGGATAACCTGACGAAGGTGCTGAAGCCGCTGGATCCCCCGGTGCCGGCGCCCGACCTTCCGTTCCTGGCAGCCGACGGCAGCGAGCATCGACTGCGCGATTTCCTTGGCCACGGCATGGTGGTGAACATGTGGGCGACGTGGTGCGCGCCGTGCGTGGAAGAACTGCCGTCACTGGCCGCGTTGGCGAAGCAGCTGGCGCCGGATGATATTGCGGTTCTGCCATTGTCGTCCGATCGCGGCGGGGCAAAGACGGTACAGGATTATTTCCGGGCCCACGGGATCAGCGGTCTGCCGGTGCTGCTGGACCCACACAGCACCGCGGCGCACGCATGGAACGTGCATGGCATTCCGACCAGCTTCGTCATCGATAAGAAGGGACGCCTGGTGGCAAAGCTGGAAGGTTCCGCTAACTGGTCAACGCAGGCCGCGGCGCAGCTCGTGCGAAAATTGGTCAGTGTGTAAGCACAAGCGGCCAGGCAACCCTGGCCGCTTGCTTTCGGAACTGACTGCCGGGCTGGTGCCTTTACAATGCTACCTCTACTTCCTGCGCTATGCCGCGCAGATGCACGCACTGCCACGTTGCCGGGCGGTGCGGCACGCTATCCGGACCGCTGAACATCTCGAATATGCCGATAGTTGCCACCGATACCTGCTGGCCGAGTGTCACCTGCACATCCGGCAGGAAGAAGCCGAACCGGGTGCCACCGGTATCGACTGATTTCACCAACGCCACCGACACAAGGGTTCCGAGACCGGTGGTGTCAGTGGTGACCTGGGACGCAGTGAAATTCGTGGTGGTGCCGCCTTCAGTATACGACAGTGCAGTGAAGCCTGGGTTGCCGCCGACGGTGTAGTCGATCTGAATGCCTGCGCCGTGAAGTACGTAGTGATTTGCCATTTGATCCTCCGCTCGTTCTGGTGCCGGCGGGAAACTGTGGCCGGTAACGTCCACGTTACGGCGACGGCGACGCACTTCGTGTGAGGCGGCTCACACTGGGCAAAGGTGGCGCATCTGATCGTGATTTTGTGAATGTAACGTGGGCCTGGCTACGCCTTCACCTGCTCGCCAAGCCAGTCGATAGCGGCCTGCGCACCGCCCTTGCCATGCGGAATATTCAGCGCGGCCAACGCCATCTCGATGACACTGAGTGTCCCGAGGATCATCGGTGCGTTCACATGCCCCATATGAGCGACGCGGAACGCCTTGCCGGACAGATCGCCTATGCCGTGGCCCAGGATGACACCGCATTTTTCGCGGCAATAATCACCCAGGACATCCGGGTTGTGGCCGTTCGTCAGCACGGGCGTCACGGTGTTGCTCCGCTCGCCGGGTTCGATGACGTTGAAGCTTAGCACCTGGCCCTCCGACCAGACGCCGACGGCACGCCGGACTGCCTCGGCCAACAGCGCGTGGCGGCGGAAGACATTGGGGAGGCCTTCCTCGAACATCAGGTCGAGCGCCTGGCGCAGACCATAGAGCAAATGTTCGGGTGGAGTGCCGGCGTACTTCTGATAGTGTTCCTCACCCTCCCGCCCAGTCCAGTCCCAGTACGGGGTCCGCAGATCGGCCGACTTGTGCACCTCGCGGGCGCGGCCATTGGCGGCGACAAAGCCGAGGCCGGGCGGTGCCATCATTCCCTTCTGTGAGCCCGACATGGCGACGTCCACGCCCCATTCGTCCATCTCGAACGGCATGCAGCCCAGCGAAGCCACGGCATCCACCATCAGCAGTGCATCGTGGCCGGCAGCGCGGATTGCCTGGCCGATGGCGGCAATATCGTTCACCACGCCCGAAGCAGTATCGATCTGCGCCACCAGCACCGCCTTTATGGTACCTCCCTTGTCGGACTTCAGGCGGGCTTCCACTTCAGCGGGACGGACGGCACGCCGCATGTCGCCCTTCAGGATCTCCACCTCGACGCCCATGCGTGCTGCGGCGTTGCCCCAGCCGACGGCAAAGCGGCCGCTCTCCAGTACCAGGATTTGATCACCACGGGAAAGCACGTTGGTCAGTGCAGCTTCCCAGGCGCCATGGCCATTCGAGATGTAGATGTAGGCACGGCCCGTCGTGTTGAACACGCGGGCCATGTCGCGCATCAGGCTATCGGTCAGGGCGAGCAGTGGGCCGGAGTAGATATCAACGGCAGGGCGGTGCATCGCCCGGAGCACTTCGTCGGGAACAGTGGTGGGGCCAGGAATGGCAAGGAACTCGCGGCCGGCGCGTACGGTCATGCATGGTTCCGGGGGCTAGCCCGGTCCTCCTTATCGTCATGGCCGGTTTGCCCCAGCCATCCTCGGGCGTTCTCTCCGCGCCGGAGTGGCGCTGGCGCGGGTGATAGCACAGGACGCTCCGATGCCTGCAACCGCTCGGAACCAACCCTTCCTTGAAGCCGCCAAACGCGTCGATCGGGCCGATTGAGGGGCATAGTGATCTCCGCTTTGCGCCGGTTGGCAAACCTATGCGAGGTGGACAGCCGGCGGCTTCCACGTCCTTTCAGCGCAGCTTCCTTCGGCCAATCGATCCGCATCACCACGTAGACCGGCCCGGCTGGTGCCGGAAGCCAATTCGCCTCCTTGTCAGCTCCCGGCGAAGCACTCTGAATATACACCGTCAGCGAGCCATCCGAATTCTTCTTCAGGTCCGGCAGCATCGGCGAGTTGATCAGATAGCGCTTGATCGGATTTGCGACCAGGAGCTGCGTCTTGGCGTCATACATCGTCACTGACCAGAACGCATATGCTGGCGGCAGCTCTCCAGCCGGGAACGTCAGCGTGTAGCGATTCTTGCCGCAGTCCGGCTTCTTGCCGTCGTTGGCGGTGGCGAGCAATGGATACATCGCCTCCGCCGCATCATTGCCATAGATCCCGGCCATCGCGGCCCCTGCGCGCATCGTCCAGTCGCCACCGAGCATCTGTCGCGTGCCAAAGCCTTGGGTGCTGACACGCCAACCGTTCTCATCCTTGCCGAACGTCTGAACGGCGGGTCGTTGTTCGGCGTCACAATAGTCGTATCTTCATGCGTATAGACGCGGGCCGTGTTGTAGATCTGGTTGAACGGCGCCTTGTACGCAGGATCTGATTTGTCGATGAAATACTGGTACCAAACACCGTAGTTCATCACCATCGGAAAGTCGTAGATGAAAGCCTGCTCGGCGATAGATGACATTTGGACCGGCGCGACGTCCGCCCCATAGCCTCTGGCGGTCATTCCGGCCGCCGCAATGCCACCCGATACCAGAGAAGCCAGGGAGCGACGCGTGATCATATCGATTTCCCCTCGCGGATGTTGTTCGTGCCTCGGATCAAAAGGGTCACTTGCCGTTACCCCCGCGCAATGCGGCTTCCAGCCTCTTCGCCGTATCTGCTGCCAACGCCGCAGGCGTTCCCGCAAACCCCATGATCAGCCCCGTCATCCGCGGTGGCCCGGCGTAATAGGCGCCGAGCGGCGACACTGCCAAGCCCCGCGCGCGGCACGCGACAACAGCACCCGCCTCGTCAGAGCCATCTGACAGACGGCCCACCATGTGCAAGCCGCCAGGCGAATCGATCGGGAGGATCGAGGGCGCGTGGCGGGCCAATGCCGCCAGCAGGGCGTCGCGGCGGCGGGAATACTCGGTGCGCATGCGGCGGATGTGCGGGGCCAGCAGGCCCTGGCGCATGAACTCGGCCAGCGTGGCCTGGTTGAAGGTATCGATGCCGCGGCCGTTCAGCGCGCAGGCGCGGACGAAGGCGGGGACCAGCGGCGCGGGGACCACGGCGAAGCCGAGGCGCAGGGCGGGGGCCAGTGTCTTGCTGAAGGTGCCGCAGTAGATCACGCGCCCGGCGCGGTCGAGCGTGGCAAGCGGCGGCAGTGGATGCCCGCTCCAGCGGAATTCCGAATCGCAGTCGTCTTCGAGGATCCAGGCATTGCCACGTGCGGCCCAGTCCAGCAGCGCCAACCGCCGGGCGATGGGCAGGGCGCCGCCGAGGGGCGTGGCATGGGACGGCGCGACCAGGGCCAGGCGCGCGTCCGGCGCGCGCTGGATGCCGGCGGCGACGTCCAGGCCTTCGGTGTCACTGATGACGGGGACCGGGGTGGCGCCAGCGGCGAGCAGAGCCCCGCGGCCGGCAATGTAGCCGGGGTCCTCGACCCAGGCGGTGTCACCAGGATCCAGCAGCAAGTCTGCAGCGATGCGCAGCGCCTGCTGGGTGCCTGCGGTGACCACGATGTTGTCCGCGTCGGCGAGCAGGCCGCGGGTAGCGGCAAGGTGGGCGGCGATCTGGGCGCGCAACTCGGGCAGACCCTGGGCCGAGGGGTAGCCCGTCAGGTCGGCCGGGAAAGTCTTCATCACTTTGGCGGCGCAGCGCGCCCAGGCTTCGCGAGGGAACAGGTCGGGGGCCGGGATGCCGCCGGCCAGCAGTGTGCCGAGCGTTGGTTGACGAGGGTGGGCGGAGACCGGGACGGCGGCGATCTGCTGTCCGCGGTGGGACAGGGAGCTGGCGGCGGTGGGGGGCGGCGTGGCGGGTGCCGGAGCGGCGTCGGGAAGGTCGGGCGAGACGAAGGTGCCGCTGCCGGTGCGGGCACGGACATAACCCTCAGACGCGAGGCGCTCGTAGGCCAGGACGACGGTTTGGCGGGCGACGCCCAGTTCGTCGGCAAGAGCGCGTGTCGGCGGGAGGCGGGCGCCGGCTGGCAACGTGCCTGAAAGGATGCCCTGGCGGAGCTTGTCGAATACCGCCTGCTGGCGGTTTTGGTCTGGGGTGAACATGAAAACACGGCCCTGGGCGTTGGTCCAATTGGACCGTAACGCAGAGCGACTATTGGGGCAAGTCGATAGCCCCTCTTCCCGGTCCCCCGGGTCAGGCCCGGGGGCGTGGTCTCCTGCTCCGGCCGGAGGAGATGTCTGGCTTAGAAGCCTTCGCGCTCTATGCGCTTGCGCTCCAGCTTCCGGGCACGGCGGACGGCTTCGGCAGCCTCGCGGGCTCGGCGCTCCGACGGCTTCTCGTAGTGCCGCCGCAGCTTCATCTCGCGGAAGATTCCTTCCCGTTGCATCTTCTTCTTGAGCGCTTTCAGCGCCTGATCGACATTGTTGTCGCGTACGAGCACTTGCACTTGGCCGCCTTCTCCTTCTCTGCTGATAAGCGCCCCCGCCAATCGGGGACGCGCCCTATATCACGTGGCAACGCCGGAGCAATAGATGGCAATACTGAAGATAGCGCGCATGGGGCATCCCGTGTTGTTGCAAAAGTGTGAGCCCGTGAAGGATCCAGGCGCCCCGGAGATCCGGCGCCTGGTGGCCGATATGATGGAGACGATGGAGGATGCCGCCGGGGCAGGCTTGGCGGCGCCTCAGGTGCATGTGCCGCTGCGGCTGTTCGTGTTCCGGGTGGCGCCGGGGCGCACCGAGCAGGATCAAGACGATGTGCCACTCGGCAATTCGGTGCTGATCAATCCGGAAGTGGAGCTGTTGGATGAGGAACGCGTCCTCGGATGGGAAGGATGCCTCTCGATCCCCGGGATGCGCGCGGCGGTGCCTCGGGCGAGACAGGTGCGGTATTGCGGAGTGGATTGCGATGGCCTGCCGGTGGAGCGGGTAGTTTCGGGGTTCCACGCCCGCGTCGTTCAACATGAGAACGACCATCTGGACGGCATCCTGTATCCCATGCGAATGCGGGATTTCTCATTGTTCGGGTTCAATGAGGAGCTGTCGCGCGCAGCGGCGGCGCAGCAATGACCCCGCCGGAGCGAAGCGCCGAGCGGGACGCGGCGATCGAGGCGATGCTGCCACATGTACCGTTCGATGGGTGGACGCTGGGGGCGGTACGTCGCGGCTTGGCGTCGATCGGGGCGGAGCCGCTGGATGCCGCGCTACTGTTCCCTGGCGGCGTGACGGACATGATCGAGGCGTTCTGCGATTGGGCGGATCGGCGGATGGAGGAAGGAGCAGCGGCACTTGACCCGGGGCTGCGGCTGCACGAGCGCGTACGCGCAGTGATCGCGCTGCGGCTGGAGCAGAACCGGCCGTTCAAGGAGGCGGTCAGGCGGGCGCTGGCTGCGCTGGCCATGCCTGGGCACGCGCGGAAGGCGGCGGGATGCACGGCTCGGACAGTGGACTCGATCTGGCATGCAGCCGGTGACCGGTCGGCGGATTTCTCCTGGTACACCAAGCGGGCGATCCTGGCAGGCGTGTATGGCGCGACGTTGCTATACTGGCTGCGGGACAGCAGCGACGATGATGCGGCGACGTTGGCGTTTCTGGATCGGCGGCTGGCCGGGGTTGGGCGGATCACGTCGGTGCGGCGGCGGGTTGAGGGAGCGGTTGGAAAGCTCCGGGCCGCATGAACTGATTGGCGGCTGGACAATGCGACCTGTCACGCGCCACCCCGAAATCGGTTCGTCGCATTGCGGCTCAGAATGACAAGGATGACCGGAGTGCTGCCATGACCGACCGCTACGCACGCTACTCGCGCCTGTTCTTCGATCGGCCGCACCCGCGCGTGCTGCGCATCACGATGGGAGATCGCCCGGAGCGGCTGAATGCCGTCGATGCGGTGATGCATCGCGAACTGGGGGAGATCTGGCGCGATATCGATGCCGATACGCAGGTGAACTCGGTGATCATCACCGGGGCTGGCCGTGCCTTCTCGGCTGGCGGCGACTTCGCGATGATCGAGGAGATGATGGCCGACTTCGATACCCGCGCGCGGGTTTGGAAGGAGGCGCGCGACCTCGTCTACAATATCATCAACTGCGGCAAGCCGGTGGTGAGCGCGATGCGCGGACCGGCGGTGGGGGCGGGACTGGTGTGCGGCCTGCTCGCGGACGTATCGATCGCGAGCAAGGATGCGCGGATCATCGACGGGCATACGCGGCTGGGCGTCGCTGCGGGGGACCACTCGGCGATCGTGTGGCCTCTTCTGTGCGGGCTGGCGAAGGCGAAATACTACCTGCTGCTGTGCGACGCCGTGTCAGGGGCAGAGGCGGAACGGATCGGGCTGGTGTCCCTGGCGGTGGACGATGCGGAGCTCGATGCGAAGGCGCTGGAAGTGGCGACGCGGCTGGCGGAGGGGGCACAGAGCGCCATCCGCTGGACGAAGTACGCGCTGAATAACTGGCTGCGGCTCGCAGGGCCGTCGTTCGATGCATCTCTGGCGCTGGAGTTCATGGGGTTCAGCGGGCCAGAGGCACAGGAAGGCCTCGCGTCGCACAAGGAGAAACGGCGGCCGTCATTCCCGCCGGGTTCGCCGGTGTGACGGCCACTTGGGCTCAAGCTGTGGCGAGGTGGCCTTCCAGCTCATTCACCTGAATCGGCGCCTGGCGGACGATCAGGATGTAAGAGGCCGCGCCGACCAGGGCGATGAAGGCGCCGAGCAGCAGGGCCTGCTCGAAGCTGCCGGTGCGTTGCACAATGAAGCCCGTAATCGTCGGGGCCAGCGCACCACCGATATAGCCACCGAAGTTCATCATGCTGCCAAGCGAGGCGGTGCAGTTCGCCGGGGCAGCGACGCTCGCCAGTGACCAGGACATGCCGCTGGCACCTCCGTTGCAGAACACCGCGGCCGAGATGCAGGCGACAGCGATGAAATTGCTGCCGGTTTCAGCGGCAATGTAGGTGAAGACGGCCATGCCGAGCAGGCCGCAAACGATCGGCAGCTTGCGGCTGCTCACCGGCGAGAAACCAGCGCCCATCAGGCGGTCGGTGATCCAGCCGAAGCCAACGCTGCCGATCACGCCGAAGATAAACGGAATCGCGGCGACGAAGCCGGTGGTACGGATGCTCATGTGCCGCTGGATTTCCAGGTATCCGGGGAGCCAGCCCTGGAACAGCCAAGTCATATAGACGATGCCGAAGAAGCCGAGGATCAGGCCCCAGGTAGTGCGGAAGCGGAACAGGCCGCTCCACTCCTTGAAGGTGACGTTCCCTGGAGAGGGTTGCTCTCCTTCGGTGAGGAAAGCAGTTTCCTCCCGGGAGAATGCTGTATCGCGGGCATCGCGGAACACGGCAAACCAGGCGGTCGCGATCACCACGCCGAAGATGCCCATTAGCGCGAACATCCAGCGCCAGCCGAATTCCAGCATCAGGAAGGTGAGGATAGGTGGCGCGATGGCGGGGCCAAGCGACGAGGTGGTGTTGCAGATGCCCATGCCCAGGCCGCGCTGGCGTGGACTGAACCAGTCGCGGACGACGCGGACGGCGGATGAGAACATCGGCGCCTCGCCCAGGCCGAGGAAGACGCGGGCGACGCTGAACTGCGTGAAGCTGGTGACGAACCCGGCGGCGGCCTGTGCGACGGACCACACGGTGAGGCCGACGGTGAGCAAGCGGCGTGGGCCCACGCGGTCCACCAGTACGCCACCGGGAAGCTGGAAAAATGCGTAGGCCCAGAGGAAGGCGGAGAGCAGCAGGCCCATGTCGGCGATCGACAGGCCGAGCTCATCGCGGATGAGGGGATTGGCGACGGAGAGAGTGGCGCGGTCGATGTAGTTGAGGGTACCGGCAAGGACCAGCACAGTGAGAGCAGTGCGCTGTACGGATTTGATGCGGGGTGGCGTCACTACTGGCTGAGGTGGCACGTCGTTTCCTTCCGGCTTCGCTTTGTCCCAGTGGGGAACTGGCGATTTTCCGGTAGCACAGCAATGCTGACCTAGCTACTGACGGGTAGGAGAGGAGGTACGTCGATTGCGCATGGCAGCATTAGCGCCTGCGGCGGTTGTATGGGGATATGAAGTTGCACCGGCAACAAATGACTGCCGTGGGAGGAGGAGTGGCCGCCGACGGTTGGGGATTCCGTCAGCGGCCGGGAAGTGGTGTCAGATGGCGCAAAGGCCGAGCCAGGCGAAGATCAGTCCGGCCGCGATCGTCATAGCTACAAAATAGGAGGCAAGTCCCGGCGTGCTGGCCCATCTGGAAGCTTTTGGCCGCGTCACACCGCCATTCTCGAATTGTGCGAATTCCAACTGAAATGCGCTCGGCTTCAAATGAGTCTGTGTGGCCTCACTTACCTCGCGAAACCGTGATCAAGCAAATTAATTCTCACGAAATCGCGATCAACTTTTCATTGTCCTAGCAGTTCGATGGCGTCGCCGACGGCAAATTTGCCGCCCTCGATAACCTGGGCATGGATGCCGAGTTCGACGTGGCCGTAAAGTCCGCGCAGTTCTTCGACGGGGTCGGCGTCGCGACCTGCCGTTTCCGGGTTTACCTGGGTTGCCGGGCAGCGGGTGATGCCCTTCGTCACCCGCAGCACGGCGCCGCCCATCTGGATCTGCTGGCCGACCCAGTCTCGCTCGCTCCAGGCCGAGGCGCCGCTGAACCAAATGTTGGCGCGGAAGCGGCGGCGATGGCGGCGGACGCCGACCTTGCCCTCGTAGTCGCGCAGGCTAGCCAGGTTGATGAGGCTGACTACCTTGTGCCGCTGGTCGCAGAAGCTATGGCCAGGGACGTGGTGGAAACTGGGGGCGCCGCGGGCTTCCTCGCCCAGGTAACTCACCAGAAAGGCGCCGATACGATCGCGTCCTTCCGGGGTCAGGGCGTTCTCCACCACCGAGGAGCCATCAGGCGCGCGGATGGCCAGCATGCCGGAACGCGGATCGAAGAACGAGAAGAGCGAGGCGATCCGGGCGTTCTTCATCAGGCACATGAAGTTCTGCTTCTGAAGCCAGGCTGGGTGCCCGGGGTCGAAGCCGGCGTCGCCCTGGGCCAGGGCAAAGGCGCGATCCCAGGGGATGCAGCCACCCTGTTCGACCTCCGCGGCTTCCAACGCCTCCGCGGTCAGCCCCTTCACCGGGTAACGGTAGAGATATTCGATGCGCATTGCTCAAGCCCTCTTGAGGGACAGTTTGCCTTCACCCACTTGGATTGCCAAAGGGTCTCGTTTCCGTTGCCTGATGAGGGGTGGGGACAGGGCCTGTCGCCTATGAAGGGACACAACGAATGGACATCGAGAAATTCACCGAAAGGGCGCGTGGATTCCTCCAGGCTGCCCAGACCATTGCTATCCGCGAATTCCACCAGCAGATCACGCCCCAGCATCTGCTGAAGGCGCTGCTGGATGACGAGGAAGGCGCCGCGGCAGGACTGATCGGCACGGCCGGGGGCGATCCGAAGGCGGCACTGTCGGCCGTGGAGGCCGAGCTGGCGAAAATGCCGAAAGTGCACGGCTCCGGCGCAGGCCAGCCACAGATCACGCCTGACCTGCTGCGGCTTCTGGACGCCGCGCAGCAGACGGCGACGAAGGCCGGCGACGAGTATGTGGCGCAGGACCGGTTGCTGGTGGCGATCGCTGCCTCTGAAACCTCGGCGGGGCGCGCGCTGCGGCAGGCCGGCGCCACGCCCCAGGCGCTGGAGAAGGCGGTCAACGACATCCGCAAGGGGCGGAAGGTTACCAGCGCCAATGCCGAGTCCACGTTCGACGCACTGAAGAAATACGCGCGCGACATGACGGCGCTGGCGCGCGACGGCAAGCTCGATCCAGTGATCGGGCGCGATGAGGAAATCCGCCGCACGATCCAGGTGCTGGCACGCCGCACGAAGAATAACCCGGTGCTGATCGGCGAGCCCGGCGTGGGCAAGACAGCGATCGTCGAAGGGCTCGCGCTGCGTATCGTCAATGGCGATGTGCCGGAGGCGCTGAAGGGCAAGCAGCTTCTGTCGCTCGACCTTGGCGCGATGGTCGCCGGGTCGAAATACCGCGGCGAGTTCGAGGAACGGCTGAAGGCGGTGCTGAAGGAGATAGAGTCGGCCGAGGGCCAGGTTGTGCTGTTCATCGATGAGCTGCACAACCTGATGGGTGCCGGACGGGCCGAAGGCTCGATGGACGCGGCAAACCTGATCAAGCCGGAACTGGCGCGCGGAACGTTGCACTGTATCGGCGCGACCACACTCGACGAGTACCGCAAGCATATCGAGAAGGATGCGGCGCTGGCGAGGCGCTTCCAGCCGGTGTTCGTGGGCGAGCCTTCGGTCGAAGACACCATCTCCATCCTGCGCGGCATCAAGGAGAAGTACGAGCTGCATCACGGAGTGCGCATCACCGATGGCGCACTGGTGGCAGCAGCGACCTTGTCCAACCGCTACATCACCGACCGGTTCCTGCCGGACAAGGCGATCGACCTGGTCGATGAGGCGGCGAGCCGGCTGCGCATGCAGGTGGATTCCAAGCCCGAAGAGCTGGATGAGCTCGATCGGCGTGTCATCCAGCTTAAGATCGAGCGCGAGGCGCTGAAGAAGGAGACCGATACGGCGTCCCGGGATCGGCTGGGCAAACTGGAGAAGGAGCTGGCCGAGTTCGAGGATGAGTCGAATGCACTGACCGCCGCGTGGCACGCCGAAAAGGGTAAGGTGCAGGAGACGCAGAAGCTGAAGGAGCAGTTGGACGCAGCGAGAAACGAAGTGGAAGTCGCGCAGCGTCGCGGCGATCTCGCGCGGGCTTCGGAGCTGATGTACGGCGTCATCCCGGGCATCGAGAAGCAACTTGCATCGTCTGCTGATGGCAAGCTGGTCAACGAGGCGGTCACCGACGAGCAGATCGCTCAGGTCGTCTCGCGCTGGACCGGTATACCGGTCGACAAGATGCTGGAAGGCGAGCGCGACAAGCTGCTGCGCATGGAAGAGATGCTGCGCAGGCGTGTCGTGGGGCAGGAAGAGGCGCTGAAGGCGGTTGCCAACGCAGTGCGCCGGGCGCGTGCCGGGTTGCAGGATCCGAACCGGCCGATTGGCTCGTTCCTGTTCCTGGGACCCACTGGCGTGGGCAAGACCGAGACGTGCAAGGCGCTGGCCGAGTTCCTGTTCGATGACGAGCGCGCCATGGTGCGTATCGACATGAGCGAGTTCATGGAGCGCCATGCGGTGGCTCGGTTGATCGGTGCGCCTCCGGGGTACGTTGGTTATGACGAAGGCGGTGTGCTGACCGAGGCGGTGCGACGGCGGCCGTATCAGGTGATCCTGTTCGACGAGGTCGAGAAGGCACATGAGGACGTGTTCAACGTTCTGTTGCAGGTGTTGGACGATGGACGTCTGACCGATGGCCAGGGCCGCACGGTGGATTTCAAGAACACGATCATCGTGCTGACCTCGAACCTTGGATCAGAAATCCTGGCGGCACAGCCAGAGGGCGAGCCGACGACGATGGTGCAGGGCCAGGTGATGCGGATCGTGCGACAGCACTTTCGGCCTGAGTTCCTAAACCGGCTGGACGAGATCATCCTATTCCGCCGTCTGCAGCGCGGTGACATGTCGAGCATCGTCAACATCCAGTTGGAGCATCTGCGGAAGCTTCTGGCCGATCGGAAGATCGGGATCGAACTGGATCGCACCGCGCAGGAGTGGCTTGGGTCCGAGGGCTACGACAGCACGTATGGCGCACGTCCGCTGAAGCGGGTGATCCAGCGTGGGCTGCAGAACCCGCTGGCGTCGCTGATCTTGGAAGGCGTGGTGAAGGAGGGCGACACGGTGCACGTGTCGGCCGGGCCGAACGGGCTGACCATCAACGGGCAGTTGGCGGAAGCGGCTTAGGGTGATGCGGGGCGGCCGCGTGCCGCCCCGTTTGCTTGACAGCTTCTTGGCCGCATGTGACATGCGGCGCATGCATGAGATCGATGTCCTGATTGTCTCGAGAGCAGCCGGCATGCCAGACGGCGGGATGCCGGAAAATCGTGCGTGCTGATCGTAGGACATAGCGCATAATCCGCAAGCCCTGCCGGAGACGGACGGGGCCATTTTGTATCCACCGCTTCTGTCCCTCCGGCATAATGGATGGAGAGCAGTCGTGACCCAGAATATCTACGACAATCCGGAATTCTTCTCTGGCTACAGCCAGTTGGGACGCTCAGTCGAAGGCCTGGACGGCGCAGCCGAATGGCCGGCGCTGCGCGCGTTGCTGCCAGATCTGCGGGGATGCAGCGTAGTAGATCTCGGCTGCGGATTTGGCTGGTTCTGCCGCTGGGCGCATGAGCAGGGCGCAGTGCAGGTGCTGGGACTGGATGTGTCGGAGAAGATGCTCGCACGTGCGCGCGCGGAGACCGCGTATGCCGCGATTGCCTATCAGCAGGCAGACCTGGAGCGCCTGAAGCTGCCGGATGCCGCGTTCGATCTAACCTACAGTTCGCTGGCACTACACTACGTGGAACGGCTGAATGAATTGCTGGCGATCGTGCACCAGGCGTTGAAACCCGGAGGCTCGCTGGTGTTCTCGGTGGAGCATCCGATCTACACGGCGCCCTCGCATCCTGGCTGGGCGGCCAATGCCGATGGCAAACGGATCTGGCCCGTGGACGGCTACCTTGTGGAGGGGCCGCGCACGACCGACTGGCTGACCAAAGGCGTGGTCAAGCAGCATCGCAGCATCGGCACGTATCTGAACGTGTTGCTCCGGCAAGGGTTCAGTCTGACACATGTCGAGGAATGGGGACCGACTGACGACCAAATCGCTTCCCGTCCGGCGCTAGCGGACGAACGCCAACGCCCACCCTTCCTGCTGGTCGCTGCACGCAAGGGCAGCGCTCGCTAAGCCATCATCCGTAGCGCATCGGACAGTCTCGCCAAGCAGAAGCAGTGCAGGTCCACCGTGCGACCAGTCCGCTGCATCTGCCGCGATGCTTGTCAGCGTGCCCCGTAGCTCTCGTTGCATTCGTGTGCCGCCGTTCTCGATTAGGGCGGCCGGCATGTCTGGAGAGACGCCATGACGCAGCATGCCGTCCCGCAATTGCGGCAGCATGCGAATGCCCATGTATATCGCCAGCGTACCGCCCTGCTTCGTCGCGCTGGCGAAGTCGATGTCGGGCACGCCATCCTTGGTGTGGCCGGTGGCGAAGGTGAGAGAGCGCGCGGTACCACGTCGGGTCAGCGGGATGCGTGCTTGCGCCGCGCAAGCCAGTGCCGCGGTGACGCCGGGCACCACCTCGAACGGGACGCGGGCGCGCGCTAGTGCATCGATCTCCTCGGCACCACGTCCGAAGACGAACGGATCGCCGCCTTTCAGGCGCACCACCTTTCGGCCGTCATATGCGAGGCGCACCAGCAATTCGTTGATCCCGTCCTGCGGCATGCAGGGCTGGCCGGGTGTCTTGCCGACGTCGATCCGCTCAGCGTCACGCCTAGTGAGTGCAAGCACTTCTGCGCCGACAAGCCGGTCGTGCACTACAACGTCCGCCTCGCCGAGCAGGCGATGCGCGCGCAAGGTCAATAGATCGGCCGCCCCCGGGCCGGCGCCGACGAGAAACACCGTGCCGACAGTCTCGCGGTCTGATTCATGCGAACTGATATCCTGACGCATCGCCTCGCGTGCGTCTGCTTCCTCGCCAGCGAATACGAGCTCCGCGACACGGCCAGTCAGCAGTCGCTCGAGCACGCGTCGGCGCTGCGAGACGCCGGGCCAACGGCGACGGATCTCCGCGGTGACTTCGCCAACCATGCTTGCGAGGCGCCCGATTGTCGGCGCGATCAGCCGTTCGATCTGTTGGCGTAGCAGTCGTGCCAGCACGGGAGACGTGCCGCCGGTGGAGATCGCGATCGTGACCGGATCTCGATCGACGATGGCCGGCATAATGAAGCTGCACAGCTCGGGGCGATCGACGACGTTCACCGGAATGCCTTGCCTGCGTGCTGCAAGCGATAGAGCGAGCAGTTCGGCATCTTCTGCATCGGCGCCGATAGCGAGCACGCACTCCCGCAACAGCGCGTCGCCGAAACTTTCTGCTGTGCGCACGCGGGCACCTGCCGACGCCAGCAGCCTCGCCTTGCGTTGTGCGATCTCGCCCGAACCGATCACCAGCGCCGGTCGGCCAGTGAGATCCAGGAAGGCAGGGAAATGTCGCATCAGTAGATATCCCGCTGATAACGGCCCTGCCGCGCCAATGCGACGATCCAGTCCCGTGCCTGGGTTTCGTTGAGCTTGCCTTCAGTGATGGCGATGCGGCGCAACGCGGTGTCGACGTCGCGGGCCATGCGCATCGCGTCGCCGCAGACATAGAAGCACGCACCTTCTTGAAGCCACCGCCAAAGATCCGTGGCGTTCTCAGCCATCCGGTGCTGCACATAATCTTTGGCCGACTGATCGCGCGAGAAGGCGGCATCGAGGCGGGACAAGGTTCCGTCTGCAAGCCAGGCCTTCAGTTCTGCCTCGTAGAGGAAGTCGTGCGCTCGCTGGCGCTCGCCGAACAGCAGCCAGGCCCGTCCCTTGATGCTGAGCGCCGCGCGCTCTTGCAGAAATGCGCGAAACGGCGCGATACCGGTGCCAGGGCCGCACATAACGATGTGGGTGCGTGGATCCGCCGGCAAACGGAAGTGGCTGGTCTGGATGAAGGCACGAATTGGACCGTGTTGCATGGCGCGATCCGCGAGAAACGCACTGGCCACGCCATGTCGCAGCCGGCCCCGGCGCATGTCGCGCACAACCGCGACGCAGAGATGCACTTCGGTCGGCGTCACGCGCTGCGATGATGCGATGGAGTAAAGGCGTGGACGCAGGGGTGGCAATGACTTCAGCAGGTCGGCCAAGGGCGGGCGCGCCGACGGGAATGCCTCGAGCAGATCGAGCAGATCCGCGTCTGTCGGTTCCGCGCCAGCCTCACCCTCCGACAGCGCGCGCAGGGCCGCGGCCTGCCTGGGATGAACGGCCGTACCGGCGAGCAGATCGAGCGTCCGATCAAGCGGCCGCGCGATGTCCAGTTCCGTTGTCAGCGCGACGCGCACGTCGTCGTCCGACGTGCCGAGGGCGGCGAGTATTGCCTCCACGAGGGTTGGATCATTGGGCACGGCAAGGCTCAGCGAGTCGCCGGGCGCGTAGGTCAGGCCGGAGTTCAACAGATCAACCACGACATGCCGGACGTCCTTGCTGGAACCTGGTCCGGTCAGTGGCTGCGCGATCCGTACCTCCACTTCGCGCCCGGCCGGCGTCGCGGCAGTCTGGGGAAGCGGCGTGGCCGGCGATGCGGCGGGCGCATCGGCCATCAGCCGCTTCAGCGCGAGTTGCGTCGGCTTCGCGCCGGGAACGCAGAGACTGATGGACCCCTCGCGCCCCTCGGCGAGGGCCGCCGCGTAGCTCTGGCACATGTAACCACACTGGCCGCAATCAAGCTGACCCATTGCGGCCATGAGGCGCTGCGGCAGCGGGCGGCCCTCGGCCATGGCGAGCCGCTCCGGCAGTTCGAGCACCGGGTCGTGCCAGGGGAAGTCTTCCGGCTCAGGTTCAGCAGCCGGAGTTCCAGCCACAGACATCGGGGTCTGCGTTCCGCCGTACAGACCAGCCAGGAATCCGTTCAGCCAAGCGCGTTGTGGCGGCGTGAACGGTGCATTCTCAGGGATCAGCGGAATCGGCGGGACGATGGCGTTCACGCGGGCACCGCGACCCGTTCGGACAGCGCGCCCAGGATCTCATCCGGCTGTCGCGCACTCCAGGACTGGAAATCCTCATCGCCATCCCGCTGCTCCATCCAGGCGGCCAGCAGCGACAGGATCATCGGCGGCAGATCAGCGAACGGCACGCTCTTGCGCACCAGCCTGCCCAGCGCCTGCCGGGCGCCGGCGCCTCCACCAACGAACAGATCGTAGCCTTCGACCATCGCGTCTCCTTGCTCGACCTTGGTGGCGAGCAGGCCGATGTCGGCGACGTAGTGCTGCGCGCAGGAGTGATGGCAACCGGTAAGGTGGATATTAAGTGGCTTATCGATCGTGATGCGTTGT
>Ga0070735_10002300_pt1 | contig 17461 bp, 16 predicted proteins | sample Coa_R1_FD_66443 | JGI IMG/M metagenome (GOLD analysis project Ga0070735, IMG submission 66443) | Surface soil microbial communities from Centralia Pennsylvania, which are recovering from an underground coalmine fire - Coalmine... | ecosystem: Environmental > Terrestrial > Soil > Unclassified ... | reverse complement strand
TCGCGGCCATCGGCATGCGGCACGGACTTCAAAAAGCGAGAGCAAAAGAGCGGGATTACCGTCATCGCCACCACGTAGGAAGCGAATAGCGAAATGACCACAGCTAACGCAAGCGCGGTGAAGAGAAACTTGCTGACGCCATAGAGAAAGGTGACCGGGAAAAAAACTACGACTGTAGTCAGGGTAGCGGCGAGGACAGCGAGACTCACTTCCGATCCCCCAACTTCTGCTGCCAATTCAGGGTTCGATCCCATCTCCAAATGTCGGTAAATGTTCTCCAGTGAAATCACTGAATTGTCGATGACGCGCGAAAATGCCAGGGCCAATCCGCCGAGGATCATGGTATTGATCGTGCTGTTCAGCAGGTAGAGTGCGACAAACGTGGCCAGAGCGGACAGAGGGATGGACAGAAACACTGCCGACGTCGCCCGAAAACTGCCGAGAAAAATCAAAATCATCAGGCTGGTGAGTACCAGACCGATCAAGCCTTCGTGCAGCAGCGTGGCAATCGACTCTTTCACGTAGGCCGACTGATCGAACACGACTGTGGCCACGAGTTGCTTTGGGATATCAAATAAGTGGCCGATCATCTCCTTGATGCCATTGACGACCTGGATCGTATTCGTGTCTCCACCCTGCTTCATGATCGGTAGATACACGGAGCGCTGCCCATCCACGCGGACTAAGTTGTACTGAATCTGATTGGCGTCCTCGGCTTTGCCGATATCGTCGACCGAAACCCATGAGGCACCTACAGTCTTGATGGGTATCTTGCCCAATTCAGACATGCTATTGACGAGGCTATTCGAGTACACGTAGTAGTCGAAGAGCCCCATCTTCACGTCACCGGCAGGCAGGATCAGGTTTGATTTGTTGACGGCGCTAACCACGTCCATCGGGCTCAGTTGCCGGGATGCCAGCTTGTAAGGATCGACGTACACCATGATTTGGCGATATTTTCCTCCGAACGGCGGAGGTATTTCTGCGCCCTTCACGACTGCGATCTGATTGCGTATTGTGAATTGGCCGATGTCATGAATCTGTGTCTGATTCAGACCTTCGCCTTTCAGAGTTACGAGACAAACCGGCAGACTGGAGGCGTCGAACTTGAGGACGACCGGTGGCAGGGTGCCGGGGGGGAGTCGTTTGAGATCGGCCAATGCCAGATTCGACAATTCCGTAACGTCGGCGTCAGCATTCGTTCCAGGTTGGAAATAGACTTTGATAATGCTGACGCCCAGCAGGGAGCGTGATTCCATGTGGTCGATGCCACTGGCCAGTGTGAAGAATCGTTCCAAGGGATCAGTGATATCAGTTTCGATATCTTGGGGCGGCATACCGGAATAAAAAGTCGCAACTACCACCTCCGGCAGATTGATGGAAGGGAACAAATCGACCGGCATGCGAACGAGGCTCGTGACTCCGATGACCATCAGAGCCAGACATACGACGACAATGAAGTACGGATTACGAATTGAAAAGCGTGACATGGTTATTTGTTGATTGCATGCGTGTCAAAAGGGAATTGTTTCTATTCCTGATTTGTCTCGTGATACTGCATTACCTGAACTTCTTTCGGGATGACCTTCTCGCCCGGCTTCAATCCGCTGCGATCGCTGAGAACAACTTCTTCCCCTTCGTGCAAGCCCGCGACGACCTCGGCATCGGTCGCAGTTTGCAGCCCGAGGCTCACCGTGCGGTCCTCAAGTTCGTCGTTACTGTTCACAACGAAAACAGTGGCCTTGTTGCCTTCGTGATTGACCGCTTGCAACGGGACCGAGGGGATATCTTCCTTGTGTTCCAGCGTCAGATCGGCTTCCGCGTATAGTCCTGGTACGAGGATGTGGTCAGGGTTTTTCACATCCACTTCGGTATGCATCGTGCGAGTGTCTTCACGGACGTCAACTGAAAAGCGAGCGACCTTACCCGGAAAAGTACGGTTCAGCGCAGGCACTTTTACATCGACCCGATCACCTACCCGAATGAAGGGAACGTAGGATTCTGGTACTGGAATGACCAGCCGAAAAAGGTCGTCTTCCGAGAGGCGGACAATCGGGATCGTTTGGGTGCTCGAACCAGTCCCTGCCTGAACGAGAGTTCCAAGATTCGCGTACCGGTTGGTTACGATTCCGGGAAATGGCGCCGTGATCTTAGAATAGTCATAGAGGCTCTGATCGTGAGCAAGTTTGGCTTTCGCGACCGAGAGCTGACTTTGGGCGGCGTCTAAAGCGGCTTGCCCGGCATCGACTTGAGAAGAGGCTGCCAGATCTTTTCCTTGGGCATCATCGACCTCTTGCTGCGCTACGATGCCCGGTTGGCTTTCGAAAACTCCATTTAGGCGCGTGTACTGCAGGTGCAGCGCTTTGTACTGCGCCTGATATCGGTCGAGTTCGTGTTGCGCCCGAGACACCTGATTGTTAGCGTTCTTGATCTCCGCCTGATCTTCCTGGAGTTGAGCTTCGAGTTCCGGAATCTCAAGAACGGCCATGACTTCGCCTGCTTTGACATGACTGCCGTAGTCCACAAGCAATTTCTTTACATAGCCGGACTCTTTTGCATACACATCGATTTCTTCAAAGGGGACCAGTTCAGAGGACATAGTGATTTCCCGGCCCAGTGATTTCTTGACAACCTTGGTTACGCCGACTGTGACCGAGGGACCGCTGGCATGGACATTTTTTTCCGTGCCTCCAGAACAGGAGGACAACATGATGGCGAATGCGAGGACGAGCGCGACCAGAACTGCGGAAGTACTCTTGATTCCCGCGGAATTTCCCCACGATGCTCGTATCGCACATCCATTTAGGTAGCTTGCCATTTTCTTTAAACCCGCCTTCTTCACTGATTGCGGCACAGCAGTCCGTTTTCTCAATCTCTTCACCTATGAAGTCGAATCCTTCAAGACTTGTGTGAGTCCATTCACCGAAAAGTTGCTTGAGCGGCAATATTCGACGACCCTCTGCTCCATGTGCTGCAATCTAGCGGCGACCGCCGGAAGTTCAGGAGCAATCTGCAGCGGTACAGTGAGAATGCCGTGCCGATCGCCGTGCAAAAGATCGCCAGGCTGCACATCCATCCTGTCGATGCTGACGGTCGCGCCGAAGTCGAAGATGTGTGCGTAAGCATGGGAGACCGCTACACTGCCTGCGAACAAATGCATTCCGGTCGGATCGATGGAAGGTAGTTCGCGCACGGCTCCGTTGGTGACGTAACCCACGCAACCCAGAGCCGTCAGAATGGCCGCGTGCATATCTCCCAAGAAAGCCCCTCGGCCCGGAGGTTGATCCATGTCTTGCAACACCAAGATGCGCGGTGACGGCGAGGCAAGGATCTGTTTCCAAAAATCTGCCCGATCATGGAACGTGCCACCTCGCATAGGGGGTTCCCCGCTTCGAAGGCGTGCGGTAACCGCATAGCCCACCATGGCAGGCTGGTCAGGAAAAAGACAGCGAATACCGCCGTTTGTGAACCCTGTATTGTGCAATCTGAGGTTGAAGGTCTCCACCGCGTTCGCGATCATGCAGGTGCTGAATTCGCGCAGGCTATCCAACTCTTCCTTAGTCAACAATCGGGTAACCGGCATGGATTCCCCTCTTCAGAAACGGTGTTTTTGGCAAGCAAACGACTGGTGTTCGCTTGATGTTGAGATGGTCAAGTCATAGTCCCGGTTGCGGTTGTTTTGGCTGCAACAACTCTGGCCAGTAACCTGACGCGCGAGCCTACTTATAAAAGTGTCGAAGTTATTACGAAAGAGAGGTAGAGGATGGAGGAGGACGATTGTAAAGCTTTTCCTCGAGGAGGACGCCTGGAATCGGAAGGCCTGCCGGAGCAATTCGGGGATAGGAACTCGGTGCCTGAAGGACAATGCGGCCGACCGGAGGTGCCATGAAAGTGGCGGTAGTCTTGAGGAGCCGCGGGCGTCTAGGTTCGGGGGCTACGTGTTTCTGGACTTTTGTGATCGATGCTGTGGAATCTGTCCGAAAGGAGGTGTATCGTGTGGCGACACTCACGGCAAGTGAGCACACCGCAATCATAACGATTGCCGCCCACCAACGCCTGCTACCCGATTCTTTTTCTTTCAGGTTTGGCCCCAGCATTCTATACAGAACCCTACAGATGTTTAGCATATAGGACGGAGTAGAGTGCGATCAAGCAGGCACGCCAGTAACCTATGTAATCCCCAAGTCAACAAATGTTTAGATGGCATTCACTGTTTTGCAGTTGTACAAAGCCAATTACATGTGGGTCTTTTCCGCGGCGGCTGTCGCAGTGAGGAACTCTTCGGGCAGGAAGCACCTTAATCTATATCTATAACAAGGATCGACAGGACTTCTTAGCGAGCGATCCCAATCCACAAAAGATATTCGGTTTTTACGCGCGTGGCGAAGGGAGATGCTTCCTCAGTCTTGCCGTTGATATTCCAACGACCGGGCTCCGGTGGCCCAGTTGCGGCAAGTTGTAAAGAGATTTCGCGGAATTACCCGGGCATCCTTGGATTGTCAATTGGGATTGTCAATTGGCGTTTGCGGTCGTAGCCAAGCGCTTGATGGATAATACGATCGTGAGCAGTTGAAAAAGAGCGTGACATTTCACTGCGGGCGGGGAATGTTGGAGGAGTTTGCCGTGGCATCTGCCAGCTCGGCACGAAATCGCGCGGCTTCCTGGGGTCGATTCAAAGCTTCGTATTCGGCGGCGAGGTCCTTTCGCGCGGCGCGAGTGAAACTGGTGGACGGACTGCTCTGCCTGATCAAGATTTCGTAAGCGGCCCGAGTCTCGGGCTCGGCATCGGCATATCGATTTTGGCGAAGCAGGGTGCGACCCAACTTCACGCGAGCGATTCCAATATTGACATTGTCGGCGGGGAGCGTCTCCAAATAGCGGCGGATCACGTCACGAAAAAGCCGTTCCGCGCGGGGATAGTCTCTTTTGTCCATGGAGATGCCTGCCACATTGGATAGGGCTATAGCGACGAGATAGTGATGATCGCCGTAAACGGCACGGTAGATGTCAACTGAGCGGCGGAATCGTGCCTCCGCTTCATCCAGTTGGTCGCGCATGGAAGCCACGTTTCCCAACTCGTTGACGGTTTCGGCGACGGACGGGTGCACCGGCCCATAAACACGTTCCTGGATGGCGAGCGCCTGTTCAAGTGAGGAGACGGCTTCGTCATATTTTTTCTGATAGGTGAGAGACTCGGCGAGTGCGGTCAATCGTCCGGCAGTCAGGGGATGGTCACGACCGTAGTATGACTGAACAATGTCAAGAGCCTGCCGGTCCAACTGCTCGGCCTCACTGTAATATCCCAAATCGCGCTGAACTGCGGCGAGGCTACCGAGATCATCTGCGATCAGCGGGTGGCGCGAATCGTAAATTTGGCGGTGCATCTCGAGCACGCGAGTGTACAAGGCGCGGCAGACATCGTAGTGACCGGCGGAGTAATGCGCGTCCGCCAAGTTGGAAAGGCTGGTGGCTAAATCAGCGGGGGCCACGCCCGGAGCTGACTGCAGGCGAACGGCTTCATTGAGGGCATCGATAGCACGATCGTAAAAGCCTCGCTGCGCGAGCACTTTGCCAAAGGCGAGATTAGCTTTCGCGAGCGCCGGATGATTTAGTGCCACGTGCCGGCGCGTCATAGCCAGCCCCTCCTGAACCAGTTGCTCGGCATCTTCCAAGCGCGCCTGGTCGGACCGCAACAGTCCTAGTGCAATAAGGCTCTCGGCTACTTCCTCGCTATCCGCTCCGAACAATGACTTGCGTCGATCGAGGGCCGAGCGCAGCAACGCCTCTGCTTCATTGAATTTGCCGAGCTTCTGATAAATGCCGCCAAGATTCTGATAAAGCTCCGCTTGCACCTTGGGATCATGTTTGAGGTTCTTTGCTTGCTGTACGCCCCGGTCAATGACAGTGATGACGCGCAAAGACTCTGACGGGCCGGCCGCCGCATCTCCGCCCTGGAACAGGTTGGCCATGAATTCCTGAATGCGCTGAGTTCGTGCTGCTTCTGAGAGCGCGGCATCGCGCGCCTTCGCCAGCCGCAAGGTGAAGAAGAGGACCAATCCGAAGATCAGCATGACGCTGATGGCGGTGGCCGTAACCGCCCGCCGCTTCCTCCGGACAAACTTGCCTATCCGGTATTGCCACGTGTCCGGCCGAGCTTCTAACGGTTCACCGTTAAGGTAATGGTCAACGTCCCGGATAAGAGCTTCTACCGATCGGTACCGCCGCGAAGGATCCTTGTGCATGGCGCTGAGGCACAGGCAGTCCAGATCAGCCCAGGCGGTTTTGCCGAGCGCCAGCACGCGGGAGTCTGTCCCGGAGTTCGTATTCAGCCCGATCGCAGAAGATGGCTTGCCCGGCTCATGCTCCGTGATCACCGTCGCGGCTTCCGCAGGCGTCAGACCTGATAGATCGAAGGGAAGCTGACCCGTCAACAACTCGTAGAGGATGACGCCAAGAGAATAAACGTCGGTACCAATTCCGACACGATCACCGCGAACCTGCTCCGGCGACGCATAAGCGGGCGTCATCATTCGCATGCCAGTCATAGTCTGGTCCACTTGCAGGTCCAGACTTTCGATTTGCTTGGCAATGCCGAAATCGAGGAGGTGGACGGAGCCGTCGTTCTTCACAAGTACGTTGGAGGGCTTCAGGTCACGGTGAATGACTGCGTTACTGTGAGCGTGCTGCACTGCCTCACACACTGACCGGAAAATCTGAAGACGCTGCTCGACGGAGCAGCCTACCTTTTTGCAGTAGTTAGTGAGCGGAGCGCCGTCAACGTACTCCATCACAAACCATGGAGTACCGTCATCCAGTATGTCGGCGTCGTAGAGCCGCGCAATCGAGGGATGGTTCAGTTGCGCCAGCGTGCGCTGTTCGGTGGCGAAGCGTTCGCGGCGAGCCGGAGAGAGCCATGCGTCTCGGAGAACCTTGACCGCGACTTGAGTCCCGAGATCGCTTCGTTCGGCAAGATAAACGACTCCCATTCCTCCTTCGCCCAGCAACCTTACTATTCCGTATGGGCCCACATTTTTGAGCATGGGGGAGACCGCAGCCGGTTTGGTAAATGTGTCATGCGCGATGTCGGCTATATTGCGATCCAGTATCGAGTGGCCGCTTGCGTCCTGCTCAAGCATGGCCAGAACCTCGGCAAGGAGTTCCTCATCATCACCGCACGCGGCATCCACGAATGATTTCCGTTCGGCCGCCGGCATGTCTGCCGCGTCGTGAAAAATACTCTGGATTCGGTGCCAGCTTGCACTGTCCATAGCTTAGGTCTCTAACTTCGCGTTGAAGGGGCTGCTCTTATGCTGTCCGGCGTAGCGCTTGTCCAAGCCACGCTTTCGCCGCTCGCCAGTCACGCAGAATCGTAGCCTCCGAAACGCCCAATAGTATTGAAATCTCGCTGACTTGGAGGCCGCCAAAGAAACGTGTTTCCACGATTGCAGCCTGGCGAGGCTCGAGACGAGCCAGTTCATCGAGGGCTACATCCAGCGACAGTAGATCCGACTCACTACTCAGCGAGCTGTGTAGCGAGTCGTCGAATGTAACAAATATGGATTCCCCGTCCCCGCCACGCTTATGGGTATTCCTGCGCCGGGCCGCCTCGATCAATACTTGCCGCATGGCCCGGGCTGCGATGCGTTTGAAATGCAACTGGGAGGTAGCCGCGGGCGGCATTGAGTTCGCGAGTTTGACCCAGGCTTCATTGACCAGAGCTGTCGGACTGAGAGTAATGCTGAGATCGCCGCGTTTCACGCTGGAGGCCAGGCGGCGCAATTCCTCATACGTCAGGCTGAAGAGTTGATCCAGAGACTGTCTTTCCTCTGCGGTGGTGTCGGGCACGCCGAGCCCGAGAGCAGCGGCCTTCTGAAAATTTCGCAGAGCCATGACGGTTTTCCTTGAGCGTTCGCGCAATGCGTAGTGAAGACCGTTGTGGGCGGCCTCCTCTAGGGGTAGGGGAGGGATCACTGAAGCTGAAGCTGCGATGCTACCAGTGATGCCACATCCATGCAACAGAATCGATATGCAAGTTCTTGCGCCATCGATGCTGGCTCTGGCCCTCTTCCGTCGGCCGTCAAGGGACGCACGGAAGCGGGGCAAGATTCTGCGTGAACCGGGCGCCGGGCATGGACTAGTGATCATTGAGGGGCGACAATTTCCATTTTCTCTGGCCGATCTGTGGCACTCCCGCCAGACGCCGGAGATCGGCATGATCGTGGAAGCGGAGTTCCAGGATGGAAGGCTCGTCGCGATTCACCCTATCGCGGCGAGTGAAAGGCCGTCGCGCTCCAGGCCGGCGAGCTGAGATGGAAATCAGAATCGTAAATAAAACAGGAGAGGTCCTATGAAGAAGGTTTATGAGTCACAAGCGCGGATTCTGTCAGCTCTTTTCCTTATGATCGTGGCAGTTGTTCCGGCGCTTCACGCCCAGACCTTCTATAGCGTGCCGGCGCTGTCTTTCACCAAAACGTTCGCCGGTGCGAATCCGTTGCCACAAGTTTTGACCGCCGCCAGCACCGGGGCACAGTTCAACAGCGACGCCACAGCGTCGACCAATACGGGTGGTTCCTGGCTGCAGATTTCTCCGGCCAGCGGCGCCTATACCACGCCCGCGGCGTGGGTAGTCAGCGTGAATCCCACGGCCGCCCTAGCGGCCGGTACTTACACAGGACAGGTTGTCATTAAGGAGTATCCGAGCGGCGTTCCGACGATGACGGTGCCGGTCACCTTGGTAATCGCGGCTACGGGCACTCCATTCTTCGACAACATGGCGGGTGAAGTCAGCTTTTCTCTGGCTACGGGCGGCGCTCCGCCGGCTCAGGCGATTCAGATCAGAAACGGAGCAAGCGGGACACTGAACTGGGTCGCGACGGCGACGACTGCGGACGGCGGCGCATGGCTGACCCTGAGCGCGACTTCTGGCAAAGCACCATCGACGGTTTCGGTGGGACTGGTGCCCTCAGCTCTGCCCGGCGGGGGAGCAATTGTGGGAACGTGGGTTGGACTTGTCACGTTTCAATCGACAAGCACGACTGTGACCGTACCGGTGCGAGTGAGCGTAGGATCCAGCGTCTTCAGTCAAGTGAATCCGCTCAATTTCACCATGCCCTTTGGGGGACTGAGCCCGCTGCCCCAAGTCTTGTCAATCGCGAGTACGGGCACCGCGTTCAACTTTTATACCGAACTAGTAGCAACCGGAAACGGCGGCAACTGGCTGACCATTACCCCAGCGACAGGAGTTCACGGAACGCCCTCGGCCTTCACGGTGAACGTGGTGAACGCTTCAGCGCTTCCCGTTGGGACCTATACAGGCGAAGTCATTTTCTTCGAATATCCAAGCAACACGCTGGTAATGACAGTGCCGGTCACGTTGACGATAGAGGCAGCGGCCAGCAGCACGTTCTTCGACAATCTTCCGGGCGAGCTGAGCTATTTCATAACTACCGGTGGCACCGCCCCACCTCAATCTGTGCAGATCAGGAATGGCGGAACTGGAACATTAAAGTGGACCGGATCGAAGAGCACCGCCGATGGAGGTAGCTGGCTGACCCTGTCCGCGGCAAGCGGGACCGCGCCTTCCATCATCAACGTGGGCATCACGCCCGCAAAGCTGCCTGGTGGAAGTCTCATCGCCGGCACCTATTGCGGCCAGTTGGTGTTTTCGACGACGGGCGACGTGGGCACCGTGCCCGTATGCGTGGTTGTGGGGGACAGCGTATTCCGCCAGGAGAACCCGATTAACTTTACGATGACGCAAGGCGGACCGAACCCGCTGCCGCAGGTACTGAACCACGCGAGCAACGATACCAACTTCAATTTCTATCTGGCTGCGGTCGCGGCCGGGACGGGAGGTAACTGGTTGTCGGCCAATCCTGCTTCAGGGGTGCTCACTACACCGGAAGTCACAACCATAAACGTGAATGCGATCACTCTGCCGGCGGGTACTTACACCGGGGAAGTCGTCTACTTCGAATACCCGAGTAACACGATGGCGCTGACAGTGCCGGTCACATTGACTGTTGTCTCTCCGGGAAGTGCGCCGTACTTCGATAACTTTCCCGGCAGCTTGAGTTTTTTCACAGCCGGAGGCACTCCGCCAGCCCAAACTCTGCAAGTCAGAAATGCCGGCTTTGGCTCATTAAGTTGGATTGCATCCGTGTCCACTTCCGATGACGGAAAGTGGCTCAACGCAACGCCCCTTAGCGGAACTGCTCCGGCGACAGTGACGGTATCAATCGTACCTTCGTCTCTGCCGGGCGGCGGCCTCATCCCTGGAACTTACTGCGGCGAACTGACATTCCAGACAACGGGTGACGTCGGCACGGTCCCGGTCTGTGCTGTCGTAGGCCCCAATGTATTTGAGCAGATAAACCCGCTCAGCTTCACGATGACCACTGGCGGCGGGAATCCATTACCTCAGGAGATCACAGTCGCCAGCACGGGTACCAATTTCAATTTCTATAATTTTTCCGTATCCACCTCCAACGGTGGTAGCTGGCTGAAAATTGCGCCCGCCACGGGTGTGCTTACTACTCCAGAGGCCGTCACCGTGAGCGTCAGCGCCGCAACGCTGCCGGCAGGAACTTACACCGGGGAAATCGTCTTTTCCGAATATCCCAACAACAACTTGTCTGTCACTGTTCCGGTGACTTTGACGGTTGCGCCTGCGAACAATATTTATTTCGACTATCTTCCAGGCGAGCTGAGCTTCTTTCTAAAGCCCGGCGGCATCCCAGCTCCCCAGCCGGTGCAGATCAGAAATGCGGGAGCCGGAACACTGAAATGGACGGGTTCCACAAGCACGGCAGATGGCGGTAAATGGCTCACGCTCTCCGCGGCAACCGGGACTGCGCCTAGTACGGTGAATGTGGGGATTATACCTGCCAATTTGCCTGGCGGAGGACTTGTGGCCGGCACCTACTGCGGCCAGGCGGTGTTCCTGACTGCTGGCGACTCGGCCACCATCCCGGTTTGCGCTACTGTGGGACCGAATGTCTTCAACCAGATGAATCCGCTGAGTTTCAACATGCCTCTGGGCGGGGCGAACCCCCTGCCGCAAGTCATCAGCTTGGCGAGCAGCGGTACCAATTTCAATCTTTACCTTGCGTCTGCATCCACTTCCAAGGGTGGTAACTGGTTGCAGCTTAGTTCCACCTCAGGGGTCTTTACGACGCCAGAAGCGTTCACCGTCAGCATAAACGCATCAACGCTGGGGGTGGGAACTTACACCGGGGAAATCATTTTCTCCGAGTATCCGAATAACACAATGGCCATCACGATACCGGTGACCCTAACTATTACATCGTGCGGACCATTATTTGACAGCCTGCCCGGGCTGATGAGTTACGCATTCCCGCCAAGCACCACCAACTCTCCGCCTCAGGCGGTGCAAGTACGCGCTGCGGGATCAGGCGAGCTGACGTGGAAACTGGTGGTGACCACATCGGACGGCGGCGCATGGCTTAGCGTGTCAGCAAAGAGCGGGACGGCACCATCGAACGTAACGGTGAAAGTCGTGAACTCGGCGCTGCCTGGGGGCGGACTGGTGGCAGGCAATTTCAACGGGCAGCTGCTGTTCCAATCGTCTGGAGGGAACGTAAGTGTTCCGGTGACCGTTGCCGTCGGGCCCAACGTGTTCAGCGAACTGCCTCCTTTAATCTTCAGCATGACACTTGGCGGATCGAACCCGGCATCGCAGAATTTCTCTGTGGCAAGCACGGGAACCGCATTTAACTTCTACACCGTGACCGTAGGTACAGGGAAAGGGGGGAACTGGTTAACGATTTCTCCCAGCACCGGTGTGCATGGTACTCCTACAACGATTACCGCGAGCGTGACCGGTTCAGGACTGGAAGCGGGAATCTACGAGGGCGAAGTCGTCTTCTTCCAATATCCCAATAACTCGATGCAGATGATCGTGCCCGTGACGATGACGGTTACCGATCCACATGTACCGGCGAGCATCACGGCGACGGGGGGAACTCCGCAAAGCACAACCGTCACCAAGAATTTCGCGAATCTGCTGGTAGCAACCGTGCAAGACAGTTCGGCGCATCCAGTTTCTGGTTTGCTCGTGACATTTAATGCGCCAACCACCGGGGCCAGCGGTGTGTTCCCGTGCGGGAACACCGCTATCACCAACGCCAATGGGATCGCGACTTCGCAGATCTTAAAGGCAAACACGATTGCCGGGAAATACGCCGTAACAGCGGCAGCGAACGGTCTTACCACCAACCCGGGCTTCGTGATGACCAATGTTCCGGGGCCGCCGGCGTCGATCACGGCGACTGCTGGAACGCCGCAGAGCACAACTGTCAACACAGTCTTCCCAACGAATATGGCGGCGACGGTTCAGGATGCCTTCGGGAATCCCGTGCCGGGAAAGACCATAACGTTCAGTGCGCCGACCAACGGCGCCAGCGGGACCTTCGCCGGGGGCGTGAATACAGCCAAGACGAATGCGAGTGGTATCGCCACCGCCGCCGTGTTTACAGCAAATGCCATCGCAGGTTCCTACACGGTCACGGCCGATATTGGGACGCTGACCACCAATCCGGGTTTTGCGCTCACGAATCTAGCCGGCGCACCTGCATCAATCACAGCAACGGGAGGAACGCCGCAAACCACGGCCATCAATACAGCGTTTGCCAATCCCTTAGAGGCAACCGTGAATGATTCCTTCGGCAACCCTGTGGCGGGAGCGACGGTAACGTTTATTCCACCGACCAGTGGTGCGAGTGGAACGTTCGCTGGTGGTGTTAATACGGCGACGACTAACTCGGCAGGCGTGGCCACATCCGCAGTCTTCACCGCCAACGGCACTCGCGGGAGTTACGTAGTCACTGGGGAAGTGGGGACGGTTGCTACCAGCCCTGGTTTCCAGCTTACAAACCAGTAGGCGAAAAACGTACCGGCACACATATACGAGCACGCGACTGACGGAGGGAGCCAACATCTATCAATCGCCCAGAACTCTCGCACGGGCGTGCGGATGATCGAGGAATATTATGGGGTACAGATCACGATCCAGCAGATCCGTTTGCGGAGCACCGCATGCCAGACGATCAGCGGTTTACGATCGACCATTTCGAGATCTGGTTCATCTGTCAAGGTTGGACGCATTGGCATCGCTTACCGACGTCGTTATCGGAAGTTGTATTTATCCCCAAGGCGCACACTTTTGCATGTCGAGTGTGCCACGCACTTACTCACGAAAGCACATAAAAGTCAGTCAGGCTCTTCCATGAACTGATCGAGCGGCCGATGAAGATTCGCGACAAGGCTCTTGCAGTTCTAAAACGTCACGAGCCTCGAGGCGACAGGAATGAGCGCTGGTTGCACGCCGCACCGTTAAACTCGGTAATGTATTTTATCGAGTTAGGAGTCAATCGCTAAATCAGCCACATCCAACCGTAGTCTTCAGAATTATTAGTCGTCGTGAGAAATGCAGGACGTCGCCGCTCCACCAGATGCACACCTGCGGACTGACAGTTAGCAAAGAAGATCCCAAGAGCGGGATTTGCCTAGGCTCAACTATTCACCGGCCAGAGTGCGCGAGTTGATTGCATAGTTGATGAACGATTTCCTGCCTGATCTCGTATTCGAGCACATCGCCATCGCTTGCGCAGCCAAGCATCCGCGACTCCAGAACTTCACTCTGTCTGCGCAAGAGTTCGGCAAGTTCAACCCGCAATTCTTCGATATGACGATCTTCCATGTTGTCTCCTTCGAAGCGGCGGGCGACCTGCTCGCAAAGTGCAGGATCAAGCGGCCCTCGGATAAAGCAGTCCGCGCACTGTATTGATCAACACAGAGACGTGCTGATATTTAGACACCAGCACGGAAATCCCCGCCAACCGTGCCATCTGCTCGGAAAACCGGTCTTCGAAAGCGCTGTACATGATTAGTGGAACGGACGGCATGATACGCCTGAGGGTGCGCGCGGCATCCAAGCCATTCATCACAGGCATCAAGAGATCCAGCACAATCAAATCAGGGTGCAACCGGCCGGCTTCTTCAATCGCCAATCGCCCGTTCTCTGCCTCGCCGCACACTTCAATATCCGTCTCGCCCTTGAATAGCTCGCGCAGCGCATGCCGAATGAATGCATTATCATCCACGATCAATACCGTCTTGACCATCGCTGACTCCCGAGTGGCATAACTAAGTCCAATCTTGCAACTTCCAAGCGCCTGGTGCGATAGGTTACATACCCCACAAATGAAGAAAACTCAACCCCGAAGGAAAGATGAGACCTGATGAAGACTCTAGGCGCGAACTGCAATAAGCCAAGGGAGTAAGGCGTTACAGCGACATCAATCGTACGCCCTTGCAAAGGACGCCGAGTACGGTGGGCACTGTAGTCACTCGCAAGGTTGCATACGCCGCCTCCGGAAGGTGCAGCCAAATATTTCGCGGCCAAGTTGCGTTAGGTGAGGGCGACTTTGGGAAGTTCGAGGGTTGAAGGGCCAGCCGCAGCCCGTGAAACGGGTAGAACTGCAATTACCCGTGTGCCGGTGCCGTTTGACTGGATTTGCAGAGTTCCACCCAACCGCCGCAAGCGTTCCCGCATTCCGCGAAGCCCGACGCCCGCGTAAGCTGACGAGCACAAGCCGGCTTCCTTTTCCGGCGGAATCCCCTTGCCAGTGTCTTCGATCTCAACTTTCAAACAGGCCTCATCCTGCATAATGCGAATTGCGGCTGTGGGACTGCCGGCATGCCGATGAATGTTCGTTAGGCACTCCTGCACCATCCGAAAGATGGAGAGCTCCATCTCTTTGGTCAAACCGGCAAAGGCTTGCGGGATGTTCAGCGTGGCGTCGATTTTGCTGCGCTCAGAAAATCCCTCGACATACCAATGCAGCGCAGATGCTAAACCCGCTTCATCGAGCAAAGGAGGATGCAGCAGGTGGGAAATGGTACGGATCTGCCTACTGGCTTCCGCGACCAGCGCGGCGTTTTCAGAGACGCGTTTGGCCGCTTCTTGGCTTAGCTTGTGTGCCTCAGTCTCCACGAATGCGCTGTTCATACCGATGGCGGCAAGCACTTGCCCGACACTATCGTGCAACTCGCGCGCAATGCTTCGCCGCTCTTCGTCCTGCAACGTAGTTACGCGGGCGTTCAGTATTTCAAGTTGCTGTGTCTTACGATGCAACTCCGCGAACACCTTCACCTTCGCCCGAAGCAGCTCGGGAACCACTGGGACGGAAACGTAGTCCACAGCTCCGAATTGATATCCCTTGAGACGGTCGAGATCCGTCACGTGAACTCCGGAGATGAAGACGATCGGCGTGTTTTGAAAACGCGGATGTTCGTGAATCATCTGTGCTGTTTCGAACCCATCCATTCCCGGCATGCTCACATCCATCAACACGAGGGCGATGTCGTTTTTCAGCAGCAGCTCCAGCGCTTCCATTCCCGAACGGGCTTTCATCAAATTCTCACCCAGTTCGCTGAGTATCGTTTCGTAGGTCAGCAATTTACCTGGTTGGTCGTCAACCATCAGAATGTTGATCTTTTCACTCACTGTGTCCTTTGGCATTCGGAGGTGTATGCCGCTCTGTAACCCTGCGGCAATCCCCAAAAGCTCGCAGGATTCCCGCGTAGAACAAGGATCTTAGAGTCCTACGGTCCCATTTTCAAAAACATACAGAAAAAACTGTACGTGTACTCGATCGTCTGGATGGGCATTCCTTGCGGCAGCGCGCAGCAAAGTTTTCCCTCCGGCCGCCCCCAATGCCCATCGACGACCCTTGCCACGTGGATGACGCGGCGGACCTTTTTAGTCGGCAGGCCTTTTGGCTACGCGATTGCATTGTTTTGCGCTGGTTCTTATCCATCAATCCGGTGGCCTCGATGTGCCGCGGTCTAGACAATGCCGGTATGACAATCGGCATCGGATTGATCGCTACAGGAGGTGAAGCGTGGAACGCGAAACCAAGGAACGCTGGAGAGAACTTTGCGAGCGGATCGTTCGTGAGCGGGATCCTGAAAGGTTCGATGAGGCAATTCTGGAGCTACTTCAGGTGTTGGAGCAGAATGACCACCGAATGCCCAACGCGACGCTCCAGGTGCCGCCGGTCGAGAAACCTGGCAAGTTAGTTGCTCCGGTGGTTTAGGGGCCTCGGGCGCGAACTGAAGGCACTTCGCGAAAAATCGCGATACTACTCACTAAGAAATTGTGCCTGCTACAATTCCCGCGGGGGGATTCAATGAGGAACCTCGGTGGTGTGGTGCAGATGTTGCGGAAAGAGCAGGCTCGGTTGAGCAAGGAAATGAGTGCGATTGGAGCTGCGCTGTCCGCTTTCCGAGCGGCATACGCAAACGGCACAGCGACTCGGCACAAGATATCTGCCGCAGGGAGAGCCAGAATCGCGGCGGCGCAGAGAGCACGTTGGGCGAAAGCCAAGGCCCAGAGCGGAAAGACAAATGCCGTCACAATGCCTAAGAAGCGAGCAATGTCTGCCAGCGCTCGTCGCAGGATTGCGGCAGCACAACGTGCTCGGTGGGCGAAAGCGAAAGCCTCTAAAAAATCGACTTGAACAGGAAACTCAACTTATAAACGTCCAGAGTCACGAGGTGAGCCTGGGCGTTATGATTGCGCAGTGTTGTGACGGATCGAGTTAATGAGAATTCTTTGTCGTTGATCGTAATCCAACTCCACGATGTACTGATCGTAGACCGGCCAGAACTTTGCCGCTTCGGTATCCGTGAGTTTTAAGTTCGCCGCAATTAGCTGCTTTCTCTGCGAGCGGAGATCCTTTCGCAGCAGATCTATGTCTTGATTGCTAATAACGTGCATATCCTTTGCGGCTATTCAATGGATAACGTTGAAAGCGATATGAACGGTCATGTCCTCCAGTCGATCTGTGCAGAACATTCAGTCATTCATTCCCGGTGACGGCTATCACGTCTTCCGGTGCCTGCATCTTAATCATAAGCGTCGAGCTCATTTTTATCGGAGTGACTCTGGTCCACAAGTTCTTGCGGTAAACCAAGATCCCAATCAGGATTAATGGGACGGCGAGTTTGTCGATTCGACTCAGATTGGTTGTGACCGAGCCAAGAAGCGAATACGGGATAGAGAACTTGTTGCGATCACAGATGTGCTCGATCTCATAAGGATGAGTCACCAAATGTGTATCGCTCTGACACGAGGTGGCCCCGAACGGTCTTGGATCACCTGGGTCTCCAGTACGATCTCTATGTTTTTCGTCTGCCAATCCTCGGGAGCCTTTGCCAATATCTCCTGCATCCGATGTTCGTCGACGAGAAATTCACCCGCAGCCACGGTTCCACCGCGACCGATTCCCGCTACAACCACTGCATACTGATCGGTATCGGGGGGAATGAACCGGGCAACGATGGCGTAATCTTTATAGTCTTCTGTCTTCTGCTGCAACCGGTCGAGCAGCCATTCCCGCTTTTCGGGATGCTCGCGATCTTCGATCCAGAGTTT
>Ga0070735_10002299_pt1 | contig 17469 bp, 17 predicted proteins | sample Coa_R1_FD_66443 | JGI IMG/M metagenome (GOLD analysis project Ga0070735, IMG submission 66443) | Surface soil microbial communities from Centralia Pennsylvania, which are recovering from an underground coalmine fire - Coalmine... | ecosystem: Environmental > Terrestrial > Soil > Unclassified ... | reverse complement strand
GAGGTGACCGCAACGTCGAGCGGCGGCCGGGCGAAGCCGCAGTTTGGGCAGCGGTAGGCGCCCAGATGGGAGAGATACGCACGCGAGTACTCGAGGTCGTGCTGACAGCGCGGACAGCGCACCGTGTCGGCGGCGTGCTCGGGCACCTCGGCACCAACCTGCTCTGCCGTCACGCCGAAATAGAGCCGGCGGCAGCCGGCGCCTGACCCCAGGTCGGCGACCATGGGGTCGTCCCCGTTGAGGACCGCGGTCGCGCCGTCGGGCAGCGAGTGAATGGCCACGCGCAGCGCCTCTGCCACGGCGTGAAGCTCGCCGAACCGATCGAGCTGGTCGCGAAAGATGTTCGTGACTACGGCCACATCCGGCGTGACGTCCGGCGCCACATTTCGCACGGTGGCTTCGTCGATCTCCAGAATCACAGTGTCGGCACGGAGCCGCCCGAGGAGATCGGCGCCCTTGACCGCGGCCGCGGTGACCCCCTGGATGAGGTTGGATCCGGTTCGGTTCTGCACGACGCTGCGCCCGGACCCCTCGGCCAGCGCCGCGATCATTCTGCAGGTCGTCGTCTTGCCGTTGCTGCCCGTGACCATGACCATGCGGGCGGCGCTCGACGCCACGATCTTGCGAAGCACTCCCGAGTCGATGCGCCGTGCGACCAGGCCCGGGACGCTCGTGCCGCCGCCTCGACCCGCGAGCCGCACCGCTTCGGCGGTCGCCTTGGCGGCGCACACGGCGAGGATCAGCCGGGTGCGTTCGGCCAATGTGTTCTTGCTTTCCGTCTGAGATGGCATCACATTCTCCACCCGCTCGCAGCCGCGCCGGGACGGAAAGACCGCGAGCGGACGCCGGGGCGCATTCTACAACGGCGTCACGTAGGCGCTGGTCAGACCGCCATCCACCGTGAACGTGGCGCCGTTGACATACGACGACTCGTCGGAGGCGAGGAAGAGCGCCGCCTGCGCGATCTCTCGCGCCAGGGCCGGCCTTCCCGAGGGAACGTGCACCATCCTCCGCTGCCGCTCTTCCGGCACGGAAAGGATCGCGCGCAGGAGAGGCGTGTCGACCGGACCGGGGCAGATGGCGTTGGCACGGATATTCCGGCGCGCAAACTCGACCGCGATCTCGCGGGTCATCGCCAGGACGCCTCCCTTGCTCGCGGTGTAGGCGATCTGTGAAGTGGCGGAGCCGACGAGCGCGACGAACGACGCGGTGTTGATGATCGAGCCGCCGCCGGCCCGCAGGAGTGCCGGGACCCCGTACTTGCATCCCAGAAAGACGCCCTTGAGGTTGACGTCGATCACGGCGTCCCACACGTCTTCCGGCGTGGCGACGACCGATCCGTCGCTGTCCGGAAAGATGCCGGCGTTGTTGAAGATCACATTGACACAGCCAAAGCGCTCCTCGGCCGCCGCCACCATGTCCTCGACGTCACCGGCGCGGGAAACGTCCACGCGCACGAATGCCGCATCTCCGCCCGCGGCCGTCACAGCGTCGACCGTCTCTCCGCCGCCAGCCGGGTCGAGGTCGGCAACGACTACTCTCGCTCCTTCCCCTGCGAAGAGAATCGCCGACTCGCGGCCGATTCCGGAGGCTCCGCCGGTGATGATGGCGACTTTGCCCTCAAGCCGTGGCATTGGCTGCCCCGTCTCCGGTCCCTGGACCCTCATGGAGTGACTCAAGCGCCATCAGGCGCGCTCGAAGAAGCGAGCGCGCTCCCAATCGGTCACGACTCCGTCGAATTTGGTCTGCTCGGTCTCGAGGAAATGCAGGTAGTGGGTAACTACCTCGTCTCCCAGCGCCGCCCGTGCCAGCTCGCTGCGCCGGAGTCCCTCGATTCCGTCGCGAAGGGTGCGGGGCACACGGGGGAGATCCGCAGCCTGGTAGATATCGCCCTCGAAGATGGGGGGCGGCTCGATACGCTGGGCGAGACCGTCGAGCCCTGCCGCGATTGACGCGGCGTAAACGAGGTACGGGTTGGCATCGGCGCCGGGAATGCGGCATTCGATGCGCAGCGAGGGGCCGTGCCCGACGATGCGGAAACCGGCCGTCCGGTTGTCGTAGCTCCAGGCCAGCCCGGTGGGGGCGAAGGACCCCTCCTGGAAGCGCTTGTAGGAGTTCACCGACGGCGCGAAGAAAGGCGTGAGATCGGCGGCGTGCCGCATCCAGCCTCCCAGGAAGTAGCGGAACGTGTCGCTGGCCGCGATCGGTCCGAGCTGCTGAGCGCCCGGGAACGACGGGCGGCCCGACTCGCGATCGCGCAGGCTGACGTGCACATGCATGCTCGATCCGGCCAGCGCCTCGTCCCACTTGGCCATGAAGGTCACGGATCGGCCCTGGAAATGGGCGATCTCCTTGGCAGCGTGCTTGTAGACCACGTTGCGGTCCGACTGCACGAGGACATCGCTGTACTCGAGGTTGATCTCCTGCTGGCCCGGTCCCCACTCGCCCTTACTGAACTCGACCGGAACGCCGCTCGCATCCAGCGCCGACCGAATGCTGCCGATCAGCGACTCCTCCTTGGTTCCCTGGAGGATGTGGTAGTCCTCGTAGTACCGGCCCATCGGCTGCAGGCCGTGGAAGCGCTTGTCGAGAGCCGCTTCGTAGGTGTCCTCGAAGCAGTACAACTCGATCTCGGAGCCGGCCATGACCTCGAATCCGGCGTCGCGGGCCCGCTGCACCTGCTGCTGAAGGATGCGGCGCGGCGACACCTCGACCGGCTCATCTCCGGACCCGGTGAGGAGGTCGCAGATCACTAGCGCGGTGCGCGGAAGCCAGGCGGCGCGGCGCGCCGTGCTGAAGTCCGGCACCAGGTGCACGTCGCCGTAGCCGCGCTCCCAGCTGGCGAAGGCGTAGCCGGGAACCGGGTCCATCTCCATATCCACGGTGAGCAAGTAGTCGCAGGCGTGCATCCCACCGTCGGCTACGTGGTCGCGGAAGAAGTGACCGGTGATGCGCTTCCCCATGAGGCGGCCGTACATGTCCGGGAAGACGGCCAGGACCGTCTCGATCTCTTTGCGGTCGATCAGGTCAATCAGCTCGTCGCGTGCGAGCATGCCGGTCGCCGCGGCCGTTCGATCTTCGGTGACCACTTCTCCTCCCTGTGGCGTCGTGCGCCGCCGGGCACTTCGCCGGCGGGCGGTTCGACGCGCTCGCCTGGGGGTCCGGTCGGGCCATAAGCGAGTTATACCACCTGGGAGCGGGCCGGCAACGAACCTGGCGCTTGCCCCTCACGGCATGGTGCCGTACGATCAGGACAGATTTCCTGGTTCCGGCGGCCACCCGGGACGCGACAGCCGGCGGCCTAACACGCCGCGGCCCGGGCGGCAGGGCGTTGCACTGGGACGCTGTACCGAGAAAGGGAGGAGAAATGGCCCCGACGCTCTACCCAGACGCCACCACGTCGAGCCCCGAGACCGCCTCCGATGTCGAGCGACTGCATCAGCTCGGTTACGCGCAGGAGCTGCTGCGGCGTATGAGCGGATTCTCCAACTTCGCCGTCTCGTTCACCATCATCTCGATTCTCTCAGGCTGTCTCACCCTGTACGGCTACGGCATGGGCACCGGCGGGCCGGTCGTCATGAGTATCGGCTGGCCGCTGGTCGGCGTGCTCGTTATCATCGTCGGCCTGGCGATGGCCGAGATCTGCTCGGCGTACCCGACCGCCGGCGGCCTGTATTACTGGTCGGCGAAGCTGGCGGGTCGCAGCGCGCCGGTCTGGAGCTGGTACACCGGCTGGTTCAATTTGCTGGGTCAGGTGGCAGTTACCGCCGGCATCGACTTTGGCCTCGCCCTCTTCCTCAGCGCCGAGATGAATCTGCTCTGGGGCTACAATACCGACCCCAAACATGTCATCGCCGTCTACGCCGTCGTGCTGTTCTTGCATGGTCTGCTCAACACACTCGGCGTGCGGCTGGTCGCGTTCCTCAACGACGTCAGTGTCTGGTGGCACATCCTCGGCGTGCTGGTGATCGTCGGGGCGCTGCTGATCATTCCGGACCACTTCTTTCCTAGCCATCATCAGACCGTCGGATTCGTATTCGGCCACTTTGTCAATATGACGGGCTGGGGTAGCGGTGTCTACGTGTTTCTCCTCGGGCTGCTCCTGGCGCAGTACACGTTCACCGGGTACGACGCATCGGCACACATGACCGAAGAGACGAATCGCGCCGCGTACACCGCGCCCCGCGGCATCGTGATGTCGATCGTCGTATCACTGTTCGCCGGCTGGGTCCTCTTGCTCGGCGTGACGTTCGCCATCCAGAACTACAGCGCCGAGCTGGGATCTTCGACCGGCGTTCCACCGGCGCAGATCTTCATCGACGCGATCGGCCGCAAGGGTGGCGAGCTGCTGATGCTGATCGTGATCGGCGCTCAGTTCTTCTGCGGGATGTCGTCGGTGACGGCGAACTCGCGCATGATCTACGCCTTCTCACGCGACGGCGCGATGCCGGGGTCGGCCTTCTGGCACCGAATTAACCGGCGCACCCGCACACCCACGAACTCGATCATCTTTGCCACGGTGGGCGCGTTCATCCTTGGTCTGCCGTATCTCTTCAATTCGACCGCCTACGCTGCTGTCACCTCGATTGCCGTCATCGGGCTCTACATCGCATACGTGGTGCCGACGTTCCTGCGCCTGCGTGCCGGCTCCAACTTCAAACCCGGCCCGTGGACACTCGGCAAATGGAGCCGGCCGGTGGGCATCATCGCGGTCACATGGGTGGTCATCATTACCGTCCTGTTCATGCTTCCGACGACGCACCCCATCACCCGCGACAATTTCAACTACACCGTCGTGGCGGTCGGCGTGGTGCTCGTGTACGCAACGCTTATGTGGGTGCTTTCCGCCCGCCACTGGTTCACGGGTCCGCGAGTGCAGGGAACGCCGGAGGAGCTGGCGGCGATAGAGCGCGACCTGGCCAGCGTGTAGAGAGGTTCGAGCGGGCCGATATAGGTCTCCGTCGGGCCGAGCGTTCTCTCGCGACTACGCCGGGCCGGGAGTGATTTGCAGGCGCTCCGGCCCGTGCGGTGAAGTGGCGGGCACGGGAGAGGACGGCCGATGGGCCTTGAACGGCGCCGGGAACGAGGGAACGACTGCGTTCGGCGCTGCCACGAGCCGGGCACAAGAGGCGCTGGCGTACGGGGTTTGGGAGGCGTTCGGGGGCCGTGGGGACTCTGTCTTCACACGGAGCGGGGTGGCTCTTCAGGACATGGGACGGTTGGGCCTAACTGTTGGGATGGGACGCCGGCGCTCCGACCCGATAGGCCCCCGGTTACTGCTTTGGTTTCGCTAGAGGAGCTTGGCTCCGGAGATCAGCAGGACGGACGCGAGGCTGAGGCGCAGGTACCGCTCGTGGAATCCGACGGCGAAGCGGCTACCGAGCAGGACGCCGGGCACCGAGCCGAGCAGCAATGAGAACATCATGCCCAGGTTGACGTTGCCTGAGGCGAGCTGCGCAAGGCTGGCGGCGCCGCCGAGAATCGCGGCGTGGAATACATCGGTGCCGACCAGCCGGACGGACTGCCACCGAGGGTAGAGGAAGAACAGCACGATTATCACGAGCGATCCACCGCCCACGGAGGTAAGACCGACCAGGAAGCCCACCACCGCGCCGACCATCGTGAGGAGCCAGGGGTAGCGGAGACCATGCTCCACCAGATCGTCTCGCCAGGATCCATCTCCGGCCAGCCCCAGGCGCCGCCCGGCTGCCGAGAGAATCGGCTTGACGGCCAGAATGACGGCGACGAAAATCAATGCCCAGGCGATGGATCGGACCAGGAAGCCGTTGATGAAAGCCGGATCAGCCCGCTTGATCACGCCGATCAGACCGACGCCCAGCAGAGAAGCCGGCACGCTGCCGGATGCCAGCCAGTACGCGGCGCGTCGATCCACGCTGCCCTGACGCAAGTGCGCGGCGCCGCCGACAATCTTCGTCACCGCCCCATACACGGTATCGGTGCCGACGGCGATGATCGGCTTGACGCCCATGATCAGGATCATGACGGGCGTCATCAGCGAGCCACCGCCAACGCCGGTGAGGCCGATCAGAAAGCCTATGAGCAACCCTACGAGTGAGAAACGTAGATCCATATTCCTTCGAGTCCTCCCCTGTCCCCGTAACCATTGTTACATGTGCATATTCTGGGGGACGACACACGCATTGTCAATAGGGAGTTTCGTCCGCCGGCTCGATGAGGGCGTGCGCTGTTCACCGGATACGGGCATACATGTCCGGCACAGCTGTGTTGTCTGCCGCCGGATCGAGCCCGGCCTGGCCCGTTACTTGCACTTACTCCGTTTGGTCAAGGAGGTTGTCATGGACGCGAGCATGCTCGGCGCCGCGGTGCTCCAGGCGGGCATCGGCGGGTTTCTCTGGTTCATTATCGTGATCGTCATCATCATCGTGGTACTCGGCGCCCTGATGGGCAGGGGACGATTCCTGTAGGAAGGGTTCCGAGACCGGGGTCGGGCGCGGTTGCCACACCCGACCCCGGTCTCGAACGCAGCGGACGCGGCGCACGGTCTCTGAACGAAGCTGAACGCCGCCGCTCTTCGAAGTGATCGCGCGGGGCGCGCTCGAAGGCGCGCGCCCACTTTTCGTGTCTGATGGCTGTCGCGGCACGGTTGTAACCGAATCGCAACTTTGACACCTAGACACACCCCGCACTCGCCACTACACTTGCTGCCAGAGCTCGCCACCAAGGAGCTCTGGCCAGGCGGCCGACGAGCGCAGATTGGAACCGTCACGCGGTTCTGATCTCCTACGCCCGCAAAACGCAGCACCGAGCCGCTTGGTCTCATACCGCAGACGGGCAGGGGTAGGCCAGCCCCCTGTCCGGTCTCCTCCGACCCCGCCCCTCCCCCGGCACGGGAGGGGCGGGAATCTTTTGCCGGGCGAAAGTCCGGCCGTGAAGCATGGGTTACGAGGTCGCGAGGGGTACATTGAGCCGCGAGTGTATCCGCATGCCGGCGTGAGGACGCCGGCCCGGGAGCGCTATGTTCCGGTCCAACACGCTAATCGCAATTCTCGTCCTGGTACTGCTCGCCGGCGGGATCGCCTACCTGCGCATCTCGCGCCGGTCGGAGTCAGTGGCGGGCGCCACCCAGGCGGCACGAATCGGTTGCACGGCGGTCGAGGACGCCTTCCGAGCGCACCGATCGGGCGTCTGGCTGACGCTCGGGGCACGGGTGCAGCGAACCCTCCCCGATGAGCAGGGCACCTATCGACACCAGCGCTTCATCACGGTGTGCCCGGACGGCCGGACGGTTCTGATCGTCAACGACGTCAGCATCGGCCAGCGCGTGCCCGTCGTCGACGGCGCTACAGTTGGCGTACGGGGCCAGTATGTCTGGAACGCGCTCGGCGGACTGGTGCACTTTACCCACCACGACCCGCAAGGCGCGGCCGGCGGCTGGATACTCTTCCGGTCGCGACTCTATTCATTCACGGCGCGGCAGCCGCCCGCGGACGAAGATGTCTTCGCCCAGACGCTCAACCGTCGCGCCGTCGACCTGGACAGCGCGTGAAACCTCGCGAATGCCGAGGTCGCCGATGGCGTCTCGGCCCCGGCCGATGACCTTCATCGCGATAAAGAGCGCCAGCGAGTCCGCAAGCCGCTCGCGGAGGACCGACGTGGCGAGCCGGGCGCCGCCCTCCACCAGGATGCTGCCGACCCCGCGCTCCTCCAGGACCGCGAACAGAGCGCCCAGATCGATCCCGGACCGCCCACGCGGCAGGACGATCACAGTGGCCCCGGCCGCGCTGAGTGCCTCTCGACGCTCCTGGGCGGCGCCTGAATCGGCCGCGATCAGCACTTCCGCAGACCCGGCTCGAAAGACGGCTGCGGTCGGCGGGGTTCTAAGTCGGGAGTCGACGATCACCCGCAAGGGATCGGGCCCGGGAACAAGGCGAACGTCGAGGCGCGGATTATCGGCCAGCACTGTGCCCACGCCAATCAGAACCGCGTCGTGCTCGGCACGGAGCCGGTGAGCAGCGGTCCTTGACTCCGGTCCGCTGATCCAGCGGCTTTCACCGGTTGACGTCGCTATCCGGCCGTCGAGTGACTGTGCCAGCTTTAGTGTGATGTGAAGCCCGCGATGTTGGTCCATGTGGCCGCCGATTCTATCCCCCGACTCTTGGACGGCCGCAGGGAGCGTGACATCAGTCGCGGCGTGGACAAAACTGCGGACGAAGTGGTGGATAACGACGGGACCTTCCTGCTCGGCCGTGGAGCACCTGTGTAGAAACAACGTGCCCGGCATGGGGTGCCAGCTCGAAGGGCCGCAGGTGGATAGCACGCCGATCTCGCTCAAGGTGACATAAGAAGTCACCCGCTCGGTGCGCCTGACGTCATGGCTGTACTTCGACCCCGCGCTGAGTATGATGAGCGTCAATCCATCTCGACCCCGGGCGCCAACCGAGCCCGTTCAGGAGCGAAGCTATGCCACAGCCACTGTTGCCGGACCGCCCCCCTCACGCCGACGCTCAGAGTCAGGGCCAGGTGAGCGCGGGTGGAGCGGCCATGGACATGACCGACCTGCGAATCTTCTGGGGTCCGGAAATCTGCCGTCTCGAGTACCTGCTCCATCTCCTCGACACGGGCCGGGTAAAGCACGACGTCTTCGCCTGCAGCGCTTGACTACGCACTCGCTCCTGATTGCGTCCCGCCGGCAACGGCTGGAGACGTTCGGTTTCCATCCGCGCGGCGATACCAGTTGCGCCAGGCGAACCACACCGGAACCGCCAGTGCCACGACAACGATCGCAGTGAGCTGCGCCTGCTTCAAGCCGAGCCAGACCACGCTGTTGGCGCGGAGGAAGAACAGGAAGAACTGGCCGGCGGAGTAGAGGACCAGCCACAGGGTAAAGGGCGTGCCCGGCACGCGGAAGCGATCTCTCAGTTTCCAGACCACGACGAACAAGAGTGCGCTGAACAGGAGCTCATACGCCGCTGCCGGATCGTAGGCAATCGTGTGGCTCGGCACAAACGTGTTGTTCGGATTCGTATATTGCGTCGCCCAGGGCAGCGTACTTGGATATCCGAGGATGTCGCCGTTGATCAGATTGCCCACGCGGCCGAACGTTTGGGCGACCGGGATGAAGACTGCCGCGACGTCGAGTACCACCGGGAACGAGATCCGCTTGATCAGGCAGACGACGAACGCGGTCGCGGCGCCGAGAAAGACCGCCCCGTAGAAGGCCATCCCGCCTTCCCAGGTGGCGAGGATATCGGCGGGGTGCCGAAGGTAACGGCCGGCGTCGGACTGTACAACGTAGTACAGCCGCCCGCCGACCAGCGAGCCGATCAGGACCGGCCAGAAGATCTGATACGCCGTGTCACGGTTAATGCCGAGCCTGGCGGCGAATGGGAATGCCGCCTGAAGGCCCGCCACGATTCCTGCGACGTACGCCAATCCATACCAGTGGACCGACAGCGGACCGAGATGGAAGAGTACCGGATCAAGTCCGATCCGGATGACGGCTACCGGCATTTCAGCTCGCGCACTAGTGGCTGAAGGTCGGCGTGGGCGACGGAGTGGCGCTTTTGCCGCTGGATGGCGTTGGAGTCGGTGTTGCGCCCGGCTGGTGGCCCGGATTGCTACCGACCAGCGAGATACCCTGCCATGCGCTGTAGTGCGTGTCGACCTCGTCCACCGCCACCTTGCCGTTCGGGTACGTGATGGTGCGTTGAACCACCGTGTCGGCGCCGTCGTGCGGCCACGCAACCTGCTTGATCTGGCCGGGAGCGAGGGAGGGATCCTGGCGCACCACCGTACGCGGGTGCGGATACACTTTGAGCACCTTGCCGATGGGGTCGACCGAGACCTTCCAGCCCTGGTTCTTGCCGTACACATAGATGTAGATCTGATGGCGCAGCGGCTCGACGCGTGTCTGGATGAGCAGGTAGCTACCAGTCGTGTTCCGGAAGCGGAGGTCCCAGTTGCGGCCGGGGTCGACGACTGCATCCAGGCCGACCGGCGGCTCGTACCAGCTCAGACGGTAGGGATGCGCGTGCCGCTCCAGCAGCTTGAGTCCGCTCCCGTAGAGCGCGCGCAAGAACGTCGTGGCCACCTGCTGCATGGCGCCGTGCCGGCCGGGGACCAGCTGCCCCTGTGAGAGGGTCTCGCGGTCGTCGTACACCCGTGACGGCCAGTTCTGTCCGACGAGGTAGTTAAAGGAAATGTCCTGGCCAGGATTGATCTCGGTCTGGTCGAAAGACTTGGCGATGCTGATGACATCGGCAAGCCTGGTGTCTCCCGAGCCGGCGAACGTCGAGGTACCCTCGCCGAGCAGGCTGTTGATCCCCAGGCTTCCGGCATTGGTAACGTCCACCGGTGGCTGGGTTACGGCGACCTTGAAGTGCAGCCGCGCGTTCTGCCGGAGGCCGCTCACCGCCGCCAGCAAGGATTGGTAGGCCGCGGTCTGGTCGAGCGTTCGGCCAAGACGTCGGGGGCGCAGCACGATGACGTGGCCGGCCGTGAACTGCATCACGGGGTTCGCGGCCGGGCGATCGACCTGTGACGCGAGGTTGGACACGTACGCAGTGATCTGTGGCTGGATGACGTTCATCACGATGGTCGCGCGGTGTTTCAGGTGGGTGTTCGAGAACTTCACCATCGACACCAGGTCTGCGCTTGTCATCACGAAGACGCGACGCCCGGCGGCGATGACGGGCGGGTGGGCAAGAAACCCGTTCACGCGGCCAATGATCTTTTCCGCGTCGGCGTCAGTGATCTGCGGGTCGAGATGGATCGCGCGAAGCTCGCGGGCCTGCTTGTGGAGCGAGCCGAGAATATCGTGAACGGTTTGAATGGCATACCCCACATCGAGCCGGAGCCCCACGTGGCTCGGACGGAGCACGAATCGGTCGCCGGCCGAAGCAATCTGCGCGTCGTAGGGCCGGAGGTAAATGCCGTGTGGCGGCGCCCCCGCGATGTTGGCGCGGATGTAGCTCCGGAGCACCGGTTCGCGTAGATAGTAGACCAGTGGCACCGAATGAGACAGGTGGAGCGGAAGGCGATCGATGAGCTGTTCGAAGAAGGAACCCTGGCGGCCGACCTGCATCGCTTCCCGGGCAGTAGCGAGGGGATCGTAGGTGACGCCGAGCTCGTCCTTCGATGGCTTCCAGGCGTCCGGGCCATACGTCAGGATGACAGGAGACTGACCGATGGCGCGCAGCTTCTGCCACACGAGCGAGTTCGCGCCGCCCTCGCTGAGCCCGGCCAGTGAGATGTTGTCCACCTGGACGCCCGGGAGGATCACTCCCCGGTACTCCGAAAAGGCATAGGTCACGTAGGCGACACAGAAGATCACGACGATCGCAAGGGCAAAGACTGCATAGGCAATCGGCGCCCAGCGACGCTCCTTCTGTGAGAGACGGCGCTGCGCGTGGCGCTCGGAGAACTCGCGGCGCCTGGCATCCGGACGGATCAGATCCTCGCGCCGTACGTGTCCGGTGGCGCCGGCACTGTACCGCTCGGCAGGCTCATGGAGAGAACGTGCCATGCTACAATCGGCTCACTTATGTTAGGCTCTCCCCGCTCGGGGAAGCAACGGAGCGGTTGGCCGGATGCTGCGTTTCAAGCAGTTCGCGGGCGCCAGCAGCGAGCTGGAAGGCGCAGTTAACGACTGGCTGGCGGAGTTCGAACCGGACATCAAGCAGATGTCCCAGACGGCCACCAGCGACGGTCGAGTCACGTTGTGCTTCGTCTTCGAAGAGAGCTTTCGTGGGCAGGAGCGACGCCTCACTGCCGAGGCGCGCCGGGGCATGATCGAGCCGGCGGTGCCGGTTGGCGAGCTGCTCGACGAGCCGCTCAGGGTCGATCCCAACCAGTAGCGACCAGCGATTCGGCACCGGCGCCTTCCTGAAGCCAGCGGGCCGCGTCGAGCGCATGATAGGTGAGGATCAAGCCGGCCCCGGCGCGGGCAATTGCCGTCAACGTCTCGAGCACGACGGCCCGCTCGTCGATCCAGCCGCACCTGGACGCGGCCTTCACCATCGCATACTCGCCGCTCACGTTGTAGGCGGCAACCGGCGTGTCGAATGCGTCGCGTACCTGGCGAACCACGTCCAGATAGGCGAGGGCGGGTTTTACCATCACGATGTCGGCTCCCTCCTCGATGTCGAGCCGCACCTCTCGTAACGCTTCCCGGGCGTTTCCGGGGTCCATCTGGTAGGTTCTGCGATCGCCAAATTGCGGCGCGCAGTCGGCCGCCTCGCGGAAGGGACCGTAGTACGCGGAGGCGAACTTCGCGGCGTACGACATGATGGGAACCTGGTCGAACCCGGACTCGTCGAGCGTCCGCCGGATAGCGCCTACTCGGCCGTCCATCATGTCGGATGGCGCGACAACATCTGCGCCCGCGGCCGCCTGGGACACGGCAATGCGGCTGAGAATCTCCAGAGTCGCATCGTTGTCGACCACGCCGTCGCGAATGACTCCGCAGTGGCCGTGGTCGGTGTACTCGTCCAGACAGGTGTCGGCGATCGTCACCACCTCGGGCGCCGCATCCTTGATGCGCCGCAACGCCTGCTGGACGATGCCATCTCGGTCATACGCGCCGCTGCCGCCGGGGTCCTTGTGGCCGGGCAGACCAAAGAGCACCACGGCGGGTATGCCGAGACCCGCGGCGTCGCGGACAGGGGTGACGATCCGATCGACCGGCCAGCGAAACTGGCCCGGCATCGAATCGATCGGTTGCGGCTCCGTCGCCCGCGCGTCGACGAAGAGCGGATACACCAGGCTGTCGACGGTGAGGCGGGTTTCTCGCACCATACGCCGAATCGAGGTCGATTGCCTGAGCCGCCGGAGCCGCGTGCGCGGGTAGCTCACGGTGCGAGCACCTCAGATGCCAAGACGCGCGAAGATCTGGATGACAACCGGCAATACGAGCACCAGAATCAACAGGATGCTCACCGCGACCATGACCGGGTGTCGACGCCGCGGCTCGAGGCCATGCCCGCCCGCGCCGCCTTCCGGGGGCGACGCGATGTCTGATGGCTCGACCGTTGTGCCGAGTACCGCGAGCTCCGCGTGATCGTGTGGCCCGATCCACCCGCGTTCGCGCCGCGGCGATTGCTCGCCCCGCACCTCGTGACCGTTCTGGGAGCCGGACCCGCGCATGTGTCAGCTGCGCTCCGCACGGCGAGCAGTGCCGCCGTCACCAGCGGACGCTTCATGCGCCTGATCACAGGCAAGCTCGGCCGCCGACTCGGTCGGCATGTCGTAAAGCTCGCTGGCCTGCGATTCAGATCCCAGCTCGTCGACCTTTTCCGCCATCTCCTCGCGTGCAAGCTCGGTCAGCTCGCCGCTGTCTGGCTCCTGGGCGCTCACGTTGCGTACCTCTTGCCCCACCGGGCCCATGAAATCGTCGCCGGGGACGAGTTCGATGCCCTCAGGCCGGCACGTTCACCGGGCCCGCCAGCACCCCGCCGCGGGCAATGGCAACCGGGCGAAAGCCGACGGCATCTGCCGCCACCAGACGATACTCAATCCCCTCGATCATACCGGAAGGCCCCGAGCCCGCCGCGTTCCCGTGGAGGTGGCCGTAGACCACGCAGGCCACCCCGGCGAGCTCGATCGTGTCCTTCAACGGGCTCGCGCAGGTTGAGCGGTAGAAGGGCGGGTAGTGGAGCGCCACGATAGTGGGAAGGCCCGCATCGCGCGAGTCGAGGGACAGATGAAGCCGGTTGACTTCCCGTTCCAGCAGCCGCTCGCTTTCCTCGTTCCAGTCCGGGCCGCCCGGGACGGGGGAACCCTTGGCGCCGCAAATGTTGAAACCATCCAGCTGGGCCGAGTTGTTGTGGAGCAGATGGAGCGAGGGCGGCAGCTGGCGGCGAACGCGATTGGTGGCCTTGCTCGACCACCAGTAGTCATGATTGCCGCGGATCAGCAACTTGGTGCCTGCCCAGCTGTCGATGCGCCGCAGTGTTTCCAGGGCGTCATCGAGGCGAAGTGCCCAATCGATATCTCCCGCGATGATGACGACGTCGTCGGCCGACACCAGGTCGTTCCAGGCGGCCTCCAGCCGGCCGACGTGGTCGGTCCACGCCTCGCCAAAAATATCCATCGGCTTGGTAGGAAGGCCGGTGGTCTGGTCCAGCTTGGAGCTGTGAATGTCCGCGATTGCCCAGATGGTCATGGCCCATGATATGGGCCACCGGGGACGGGGTACTCCCATACCGCAACCCAGGCGGCAACATCCGCTCGGGATTGAAATTGACAGTGCCGGCCGGCGTGATGGAGGATGCAGACGGTTGAAGGGTACGAGGTCGATCTGCCCATGAGACGACAGCGCATCGCGGTTGCCGCGATCGCCGCATCCGCCGTCCTGGCGTCTTGCGGTCTGCCCGCGGCGGCGCGAAGTCCGGGCGTAAAGCCGGCGGAGCTGCGCGGACTGCCGGACGCCCGGCCCACCTCCGCCGGCATCGGCCTTATCGTGGAGCCCGACGACGGCGTGCGGCCCGTAACGCGCATCCTCGACCGAGCGCAGCATACGATCTTCGTCGACAGCTACATTCTGACGGACCGGCGAGTGATTCGCGCCCTGGAACGGGCCGCCGCCCAGGGCGTGAGCGTCTACGTCATGCTCGAGGAGCGCGCACTCGGCATGGGTACCCAGCCAGTAAAGCTGGCCAACGAGCTCCGCGCGGCCGGCATTGAGTACCGGCCCGCGCCTCACTACTTCGCTCTGGACCACATCAAACTGATCGTCGTCGATGACCGGCTGGCGCTGATATCGAGCGCAAACCTATCGAAGTCGGCATTCACCGTCAATCGCGACCTGCTGCTCGTCGACTCGGCTCGGGACGATGTGCGCAGTGTGTCGGCGCTGTTTCGATCGGATTGGGACCGGTTGCCGGTTCCTGCGATCGACCAGCACCTCGTCGTCTCACCAATCAACGCACGTTCGACCATTCAGAATCTGCTGGGCTCGGCGCGCCACAGCATCTCGATGTACGCCGAGGAGATCAACGACAGTGCCGTGGAGAATGAAATGCGGCGCGAGGCAGCCAGAGGGATCTCGGTGCGGGCGCTCGTCCCGAACCGGCAGGCAGTGAAGGGGACCGGTGCACTGCTCGCGGCCGGCGTGCGTCTGCGAGCTCTGAGTGCTCCGTACGTGCACGCGAAAATGATCGTGGTTGATGGGAGCGAAGCATACGTTGGCTCGGAGAACATCAGCTCGCAGTCTCTCGACCGCAACCGCGAGGTGGGACTCCTCGTGCAAGGCGGCCTCGTCGCGCGGTTGTCGCGGTTGTTCGACCGGGATTGGTCGCGCGCGGTATTCGACAAGCAGTGGCGGACGCGGTATACTTCGGGGGCTTCGCGAGTGTCGATGAGAGCTCCCGTGCCGCTACCGTAGACGGGTACATCCCCCGGGCTACGGATTTTTGCTGTCTGAACAGTATGTATCCCGGTCCACCCGCCGGGGAGTGGAGAAGGAGCGTGTGTGACTAGTCTGGTCGTCGGGTCGGTTGCGTTCGACACGGTTGAGACCCCATTCGGGCGTGTGGACGACGCGTTGGGCGGCACTGCCGTCTACTTCTCGGTGGCGGCCACCCTCTTTACCCAGGTGAAGCTCGTCGGCGTCGTGGGAACCGACTTCCCGGATGAGGCGACGGCGCTGCTTCGCCGTCGGGGCGTCGACCTCTCCGGTCTGCAGCGTCGCGACGGTCGAACGTTTCGATGGGTGGGTCAGTACGACTACGACATGAACGTCGCGCACACCCTCGACACCCGTCTCAACGTGTTCGAGACGTTTCATCCAGCGATTCCGGAACACTACCGCGACGCGGAGTTCGTGTTCCTCGGGAATATTGATCCCGTGCTGCAGCGTGAGGTTCTGAGCCAGGTGAAGTCACCCGCGCTCACGGCGCTCGACACGATGAACTTCTGGATATCGGGCGCGCGCGAAGCGCTGGTCGACGTGGTGCGGCGGGTCGATGCCATCCTGATCAACGAGGGCGAGATCCGCGAGCTCACCGGCCGGTACAACGTGCTCGATGCCGCTCGCGAGGTACAGGCGATGGGACCCCGATACGTCGTTGTGAAGCGCGGCGAGTACGGCTCCTTTCTCTTTGCCGGAAGGGAGATGTTCCTCGTACCGGCCTATCCGACATTTGATGTGCGGGACACGACTGGGGCCGGAGACAGCTTTGCCGGCGGTTTCATCGGCTACCTGGATCGGTGCGGCTCCCTCGATCTCTCAGATGTGAAAGCCGCCGTCGTCTACGGCACGGTGATGGCCAGCTTCACCGTCGAAGACTTCAGCGTGAACGGCTTGCTGCGCGCGAATGCCGGGGCGCTTCACGATCGCTTCAAACGCCTGGCGGAGATCACCCGCATCGAGGTGCCCGTCGACATCCCCGAAATCGAACTCGTGACTGAAGGAGTCTAGAATGCAGACCGACATTTCCGCTCGCGGCGATGTGAGAGATCGCTCGCTCGCCGCGAAGGGCAAGATCCGAATTGAGTGGGCGGACGCGTCCATGCCCGTCCTGAGAATGATTCGCGAGCGCTTCCTCGACGAGCGGCCGCTCGAGGGCGTGCGAATCGCGGCGTGTTTGCACGTCACAAGCGAGACGGCCAATCTGGCCCGAACACTGCAGGCGGCTGGCGCGCTGCTCACCCTGTGTGCGTCCAACCCGCTGAGCACCCAGGATGACGTAGCCGCTGCCCTGAACGAGGTCTACGGCATCCCCACGTTCGCTATCAAGGCCGAAGACCGCGAGACGTACTACCGTCACATCGACGCAGCCCTCGACTCCGCGCCGAACGTCACGATGGACGATGGGAACGATCTGGTGACGCGTATCCATCAGGATCGCCGCGATCTTCTGGCGGAGATCTTTGGTGGGACGGAGGAGACGACGACCGGCGTGATACGGCTCCGCAGCATGCAGGCGGAGGGTGCGCTTGCCTACCCGGTCATCGCGGTAAATGAGGCCGACACCAAACACCTCTTCGACAATCGGTACGGCACCGGCCAGAGCACGGTTGACGGCCTGCTCCGCGCCACCAATATGCTATTGGCGGGTAAGCGCGCCGTGGTCGCCGGGTACGGCTGGTGCGGCCGCGGCCTGGCGAGGCGCCTCTCGGGTCTCGGCGCCAACGTGATCGTGACCGAGATCGATCCCACCCGGGCGATCGAGGCGGTGATGGACGGGTATCTGGTGATGCCGATGGAAGAGGCAGCGCGAGTCGCGGACGTCATCATCACCGTGACGGGGAACTGCAATGTCCTCGACCAGCGTCACTTTGCCGTGATGAAGGACGGTGTCGTCATCGCGAACACCGGCCACTTCAACGACGAGATCAATATTCCCGCGCTGGAGCGCATGTCGCAGTCGCGCCGGGAGCTGCGGGACTTCGTGGAGGAGTTCACGGTTGACGGGCGGCGTATCAACCTCCTGGCCGAGGGACGCCTCCTGAACCTCGCCGCCGCCGAAGGTCACCCCGCGGCGGTGA
>Ga0070735_10002298_pt1 | contig 17472 bp, 14 predicted proteins | sample Coa_R1_FD_66443 | JGI IMG/M metagenome (GOLD analysis project Ga0070735, IMG submission 66443) | Surface soil microbial communities from Centralia Pennsylvania, which are recovering from an underground coalmine fire - Coalmine... | ecosystem: Environmental > Terrestrial > Soil > Unclassified ... | reverse complement strand
TCCTCATGGCGGGCGGCTTCGTCGCCCAGAACGCGGTCGACTGATTTCTTTTTCCTTTGCGGACCCTGCGTTCTCTGCGGTTCAAGGTCTTTTACCGCCGAGCTCACCGAGAACGCCGTGGTCCGTGGGTACTCCATCCCTTGGGGGATCACGATCTCTTGCGTGATCTTTGTGTCGAACGGCTTTACGTAATTTCTACGGCTGCCGTAGTGGAATATTCCAACTACTGTGGGATGGGCGCGGTTGACTGGGCGGACGATGCGTCCTTCGGCGCGGCTGTCATCGCGAATGTTGACGATGTCGACAAGGACCATATCGCCGTGCATGGCGTTGCCGATCTGATGCGGCGGAATGAAGATGTCACCTGCGAGTTTGGATTTCAGATTGGCCGGAAGCGATTTGGGATCGGGAATGACGAAGCCGAACCCGTCGCGGTGCATGGAGAGGCGTCCGGCGACGAGGTTTTTGTCGGCGGCTGCTTGAGGGAGTTGGTAGCGGTCGGAGTCGATCGGGATGAGCTGCCCGCTCTTCACCAACTTGTGAAGGTGATTGTTCAGTTCGTTGCGCTCTGCGCCGTGCAGGCCGAGTTCGCGGACGAGTTGCTTGTATCCGGCCTGACGCTTGGACTGGCGGGCGATGTGTTGGAGGATGGTCGCGTCGGAGAGCATCGAACGTAAGCTTTCAGCTATCAGCCGTCAGCTCTCAGCATAACTCACTTGATTGTGGATTTGAGAACTATCGCGAGAGCCAGCAGGAGCAACAGCAACACAGACCCACGATGGCTTCTCGCAGCTATTGCATTCATGTGGCGGAAACGCGCATTATGAACTGTACAGTTCAGATATTTTAAACGGAGAGTTCATGGCGAGCCCTGCGACAGGCAAAGGCAGCACGATTATAGTCTCAGCATTGCGTGTGCGCGCTAATTTTGGAAGGCTTCTACGCCAGATCGAAAATGAGCGCCAGTCACTGGTTATCGAAAAACGAGGGCGGCCCAAGGCGGTGCTGCTCAGCATCCGCGAGTACGTTAAGCTCGCGGCTCCTGAGCCTGAGGTATTGAAAGTGATTGGACAAGAGTCCCAGCGCAAAGGAACGAGCGCGTTAAGCGCGCGGCAAATCGAGCGCATCATCAGAACCGCTCGCAAAAGCAAGCGGTAATGATTCCCCTACGGCTGGTGATCGATACCAACGTATTGGTCTCGGCCGCTCTGAAACCTCAAGGCTTGGAGCGCACGGCATTCCTGCTCGCCATCAGCAGGCCGGCGCGACTCTATGTTTCGCGAGCGGTATTGGAAGAATACAGCGAGGTGCTTGCACGGCCGGAACTCAAAATCCGCAAGGGTTTGCGGGTGCAACTGCTGCAGCTAATCCGGAACCGCAGTTATAAGGTCGCGCCGCTGGTCCATCTCGAAGTGGCGAGTGATCCCGACGATAACAAATTTCTGGAATACGCCGATGCGGCGCGCGCCGATTATCTGATCACGGGCAATCAGAGGCATTATCCGAAGTTCTGGAAGCGGACGAAGATCATTACCTCTCGCGAATTCATTGAAGTTGTGGCTCCGCATTTATGAAGGCTTGTGCTTCGCTTTACCCGGAACTTCCAATCGGGCCGCCTGAAACAATCCGGATTACAAGCCCCGAAGGTGAAACCGCCCCGGACGAATGCGTCCGGGGCTACGTGGCTTAGCGAAGGGAGAAGTATTTTTCTTCGAGGATGCGGCGGTGGTGGAGTTCGTGGCCGGCGATGATGTAGGCGAGGGCCCGGACGCTGACTTCATTTTTGTTGGCGATGCCGCGGCGGGTCCAGGCGGGCTCGTCAAGATTGCGCAGTAGGGTGAGGGTTGCGCGGCGGACGGCGATGTAGTCCTCGATCACTTCCGAGATCGGCAACTGGTGGAAGGGACCGTTGCGGACGTAATCGTCCTGCTCGAAGCCTTCGATGGGCGTGCGGTCGCCGCGGGCAATGCGCAGGGCGCGGTAGGCGAAGATGCGCTCGGTATCGCAGACGTGGCCGAGAACTTGTTTTGCGGACCACTTATCTGGCGCGTAGCGGAAATCGCCATCGGCTTCGTCGCGGCCGGAGAGCAAGAGCATCATCTGACGGCGCTGCGACTCCAGCGTGGCGAGGATCTCGGTACCGGGGATCAGCGAAATATAACGATCGTAGTAAGGCGCATATTCGCCCGGTTCGGGCCGGGCGACGGAAATGGCGGGAATGACAAGCTCTGACATAATGGCTCCAAAAATGATAACGAAAGCAAAGGCTGGATATTGTAACGGCCACGTAAATTTGACGTATCCGGCGCGAGTTCGTTTTCGATAAATCTTCGACTCGAAAGGATAACTCCCCAGAGCTATAGAAGGGTACGCGGGTACAGGATTTTCCGGGAATCGTTACACGAAATAGGGTAGAAAGGTGTGAGTAGCAGGGGCCGTAGGAAAAGCAGGAGGATCGATTTGGGCGGCTTTGCAGTTGAGGAACTCCTATTGAAAATAAAGGGTTTTCCACAGCACTCAACTTGAGACTGAGGAGTACAATCTGTTTTGGTCACGAAAGTGCGGCCAGTGATCCCCTAATCCCAAAAAGGAAAGGAAGCTTTTACCTCATGTGGAAGCCTACGAATCAGCCTCAGACCCCTGGTCGGCCTGCCGAGCCGGAGCGCCCAACAACGTCTAGCCCGAGTGCGCCTGCTATGGCGGCGAGTGAACCCGCAGCGCCCTCCCGGCCGGTGACAACCACGACGGCGGACCAGGCCACCATCGGCAAGTCGCTCGTGATCAAGGGCGAGGTGACCGGTTCGGAGTCGCTGTATATTGATGGCCGGGTGGAAGGTTCCATCAACCTGTCTGGCAACCGCGTGACGGTGGGCCGCAATGGAGTGGTGGCGGCCAACATCAACGCGCGAGAGATTGTCGTGCTGGGCAAGGTGCGGGGCAACCTGACGGCGAGCGACCGAGTGGATATCCGGAGCGATGGCTCGCTGACCGGCGACGTGATCGCGGCCCGCATCTCCATCGAAGACGGCGCGTTCTTCAAGGGCGGCATTGACATCCGCAAGGGTGGACAGCCGCAACAGACGGGCAAAGTGAACGGCGAAGAGAAGGCCGTCGCCACGAGCGAACCGGCTGCCGTCGGCGCCCGGGCATAGCGCTGCATCACGGATTTTGGCTGACACTTCAACGGGCATCCCGCTGGGATGCCCGTTTGCTTTTTGTATTGCTGTTTTTTCTGTACGGCCGCGAGAGCGGTGCTGTAGGCGCAATCCCTGCCGTGAGTTTCCGCATCCGAGATAATGTGCAAACGCCGATGGAGAACCTGCCTCGGCCTTGCGCACCAAAATCTGCGTAAGAAGAAGTCGGAGTCCGACCTCAGGTCCTCCGACTTCAGTACCCCTCATCCTTCGGCACCTCATTTCAATATCCACTCAGAACCTAGGCGGCCAATTCCCGGCTGCAGCTACAGCGGGGATAATTTCGAATGGGGTTTTGCGGCTGGAGTGCGCGTTGAGGGTTTGGAGCAAAAAGACGTTGAAGTCTTTGCTGGTGCCGGGAGGGGTACTGCTGCTCGGCGTCATGCTGCTGGTGTATTCGGGGTGGCTGACGCTGGCGCTGCCGGCACTGAGTTTTCTGTATTATTGCGCGCTGGCGGGCGGGATGCTGCTGGCATGGCGGTTTCATTCGAGCCGCATCTTCTTATCTTTAGTGGTGCTGTTTCTGGCGGAACAGGCGACCGGCTTTTTTGGCGACAAGGTGGCGGTGGCCGCGCAGGCGGTGGCGGTGCTGGTGCCGCTCGATTTTGTTTTGATCGCGCTCATGCACGAGCGCGGATTCAGCAGCGAGTCAATGACGCCGGGAGCAATTTTCCTGTTCATGCAGTGCGTGGTGGTGACGGTGCTGTGCAGCGCCGCGCCCGCAGTTTCTTCGCGCGTGCATCACGCGGCGGCGGTTATTTCTCTTCCGGGCTTTGCGATCTTCATGCTTGCGGCGGGCGGAATTTTCCTGCTGATTCGTTTCCTGATCACCTGCAAGCCGGTAGAGAGCGCGCTGCTGTGGTCGTTGGGAGCATTTTTCCTGTCGCTACACTTTGCGGGAACAGCGCGCTTATCGACGGTCTACGCGGCGACAGCGGCCTGCATACTGGCGACATCAATCATTGAGAACTCGTACCTGCTGGCGTATCACGATGAGCTGACGACGCTGCCTTCGCGGCGGGCGTTCAACGACGCACTGATGCGGCTGCAAGCCCCCTATTCGATCGCCGTGGTGGACATCGATCACTTCAAGAAGTTCAACGACACGTACGGGCACGATACCGGCGATCAGGTGCTACGGCTGGTCGCGTCAAACCTGGCACGCGTAACTGGAGGAGGGCAGGCGTACCGCTGCGGCGGGGAGGAGTTCAATATCCTGTTTCCGGGAAAGACAACTCCGGAGGTGGTGGAGCATCTGGAGAAGTTGCGGCGGACGATCGAGTCGTCGGAATTTCACATGAGAAGCGGTGACCGGCGGCAGGCGCCACGGGGACCGGAGCGGCGCAACGGGCGCACGCGAAGCCGAGGCGGAAAGGGCTATGCGATTCGTCAACTGGCGCAGGAGAAGGCTACGGCCCCACTTTCGGTCACAGTCAGCATTGGAGTGGCAACTTCGGCGCGACAAAATTCCGACACGGAGCTTGTACTGAAGGCCGCCGATAAGGCTCTGTACCGCGCGAAAGAGAATGGACGGAATCGGGTAGAGACGGCGTTACCGGTAAGACGGGGGCGGATGAAGGCTGCGGGCATTGCGTAGCATGCTGGGATGGAGACGTGCGGCCGGACCGTCGTCCATTGGACGGGAAGTAGAACGGTCCGGCAGCGTACGTTTTTCGCAAGCACCGCGGGCTGTGCGGTCAGCCGGCGGTCGTGGGTGAGACAGGGCGTTTCCGGCCTGTGCCGCTGCACGCAGGACATTTAATGCGGATAAAAGCGACGCCTTCGGACTTACCATTCAAGTTCACCGGCTTCGCGACATATCCTGTACCGCTGCAGCTAGGGCAGTCTTCCGGATTCACTCCTCTCCCCCCTCATAGTTGAAGCCATTGTGAGGCAGTGCACGAGGGGCTTGCAGAGAGATTGTTTTGCGTTACGAAATCCGAACAAGCGGCGAACGTAGGAATGTCGCGGGGTTTCACCAGATGGGCAAAGAGAGCCATTGATTGAAGATATACCCGTGGGGGAACCGGAAGCGATTGCGGGCGTCAGACAGCCTTTTTCTCCTGAGAGGGACGTGTGGGGCCTTTTGCAAGACGGAGCAGCGGGTCAGCCGAGCGGCGCTAACTTTTTGATTTCAGGCACGCCTGCAGTGCACGCAGGGCGTGCAGAGCGTTGTTGAGAGCGTGCTGCTCCGGCAACTCGGCCCGCGCGGCGAGGAGTTCGCGCTCACGTGAGAGGATCAGCTGCTCTGCGGCGCGAATCCGCTCGGTCATCTGCCCGCGATCCGCTTCGAACAGGGCCGCCATGTAGGCCTCATACCAGGGCTGCGAGCGATAAAGAACACTGGGCGATTCGGTCTTGGGCTGAGAATGAGAATGAAACGCGTCTAGTCCCATAGCAAATTCCCCGTTTCACTGCCAATGTGCTGGAGAAGAATGCCGAGATAAACGGAGGCGTTGTCCAAATCCTGCAGTTCGCGAGGACTGCAGGCAGGATCTTTTTGTAATTGGGAGACGCGATCGTGAATCGCTTTTTGAGCGAGTTCGATCTGCGGTAAAGCGCGTTGGCGGTCATGCTCGACGACCGCGATGAAGTAAGTTTGATACCAGGCCGGGGCAGCGGCATTAGGACTGGGGCGTGGATTGCGTTTACTCAACAGCATGACAACCTGCGGCTCTTTAAAACGTTCCCAGTTAATCGCCGATGGCGCGGCTGGAACAATACAGGGAAGGCTGTATCCAAGCTGCTATAACCAAAACGATATTGTGAAAAACTGGAGACGGGGAAAAGATTCGATCCGGGAGCAAGCAAGGGGATCCGCAAATCTATGACGATCAGGTTCTCGCAAGCCAGGAACGCGAATACTCAGATTCACCTTGAGAACCGACACGTGATGCCAGCTAGGAACTGGAAGAGTTCGACAGGGGGACCTTCGCCTCGATAGACGTGCCGTTCTCACTGGAGTTGATGGTGAGATGCCCGCCGAGTTGAGAGAGACGCTCGCGCATCCCGAGAAGGCCAACCCCAAGCCTGGTATTATCCGAACGCTGCGAACCTGGCACCTTCATGCCGTGACCATCATCGCTGATCTTCAGAAAAAGCGAGCCATCGATGGTTTTCACTTCCACCTGAGCGGTGCCCGCGCCGGAGTGGCGATGAATATTGTTGAGCGCTTCCTGGATGACACGGAACAGAGCGATCTCGACGTTTGATGGCAGGCGCTCGATGCGGTCGGGGGCATCCAGGCTGACTTTGATACCAGCGCGGTCGCTGAAACCATCGACCAGCCATCGGGTGGCCGAGAGCAATCCAGACTCCTCCAAAAGCGGCGGGTGCAGGATCTGCGACAGGGTGCGAATGTCCTGCAGGATATCGTCCACCAATTTAGACTGCTCCTCGCGCAAACTGGCGTTGGGCTTGCTGCCCTGTGCCAGACTGAGCTTGAGAGCCACTAATTTCTGGCCGGTGGAATCGTGCAGATCGCGGGCAATGCGCCGCCGTTCTTCATCCTGCACCTGCATGAGCTGTCCGGATAATTCCTGCAATTGTTTCTCATAGCGCTTGCGTTCGGTGACGTCGGTATTCAGCTCGAGAATGGTGGGCGGATTACCTTTGCGACGCAGGGACCAGCGACTCTCAACGAACCGCTGTTGACCATCTTTGCGGGTGTGAACCAGTTCGCCCGCCCAATATCCGCGGCGTGACAGCTCTTCGTGGATATTGCTCAAGGGGGCGGGGAACTTTGTGTGTAGGAGTTCAGTAACGAGTTTCCCCAGGGCTTCGCTCTTGGTCCACCCGTAAATTCGCTCGGCGCCACGATTCCAGAACAGAAGCCTTCCCTCCAAATCCCGCACCAGGATCGCATCGCTGGCCAGTTCGAGGAGCGCGGAACGAGTTTGCAGGTCGTCCTGATGTCTCTTGTACTCGGTAACATCTTCGACGGAGAGCAGGATTATCTGCTGCCCGCGGGTGGGCTCGATACCGCGTGCGTTAAACAGCATCATCTTTTCGCCGAGATGCGGGAAGTCGTGCTTAAGTTCGAACTCATCCAGTCGCGCGTTCTTGCGCACGACTTCCTGAAGGCGTTCCTGCAAACCGGCGGGAAGCCAGCGGCCATTGGCGAGTTCCGCGAGAGTGCAACCGTGCACCTGTTCCGGGGGGAGGTGAAAAACTCTCAAAAACGTGGGATTCGCGGCGGCAATGCGCAGATTGGAATCGAGAATCAGCAGAGCCTCGCGGGCGTTTTGAATCAGTATATCGGCGAACTCGCGGCTTTCGGTTATGCTCCGCTTGAATTCGTCGATGTCCTGGAAGCTGATGACCGCCCCTTCAATCTTGCTGTCCCAGGTCTTGTAAGGGCGCACCCGCATCATGAACCAAGTGCCATCTTTGTCACGGACCTCGCGTTCTTGCAGGGTAGAGGTTTCGAGGGTGGCTCGCACATCGGTTTCGATGTCGTCCACATTGAGGTTGGGACGGATCTCCCGCAGCCTGCGCCCGATATCGGCGGAAATGAGGTTCAAAAGTTTCTGTGCAGGTGGGGTAAACCGGCGGATGCACAGGTCATTGCCGACCATCACTACGGGAATGTTGACGTTGCCCAGAAGGTTCAACAAATCGTTGTTAGCGGAGCTGATCTCCACGTTGCGGTTCTGCAGTTCCTCATTCAACGTGGTGAGTTCTTCATTGCTGGACTGCAACTCCTCCTTGGCGGTTTCCAGCTCCTCGTTGGTACTCTGGAGCTCTTCATTGGAAGAAAGGATTTCTTCGTTGGCCGATTTGAATTCTTCCGAGGTGGTTTCGTGCTCCTCAATGAGGTCTTTGAGTTGCTCCCGCAACTGGTCTGTCTCACGCTTCAGGTGCTGGTTCTCGCGCGAGATATACGATCGATCGCGAGACACTTGCTGGCGAGCGGCGCCATCGGATTTATCCGGACTTGCCTTGCGCGATTCCTGAAATACCACCACGAAGAAACTCTCGCCCGAGGCACGGCCGCGTACAGGAATTACCTCCAGGTCCACTTCTCTGCTGTAGCCATTGGATCGAAGCGGGATGCGCTGCACGCGGACGGTCGTATTGCTCTTTTTGGCCTTGTTCAAGGCGGCGCGCAGGTCTACGAGCAAACCTTCGCGCGCCATTTTCGACAGATTGAATGTGGGTTGACCGGAAGCCGGTTCGAGATAGGCGCCGGTCTTCCCGCGGAATTGCACGATTTCCATCTGATCGTTCACCACAATGCTGGCGGGAACAAAGCGGTTCATCAAAACCCGTTCGACCTCGCGGTCAACCGCTGAAGTGTGTCCACTAGGAGCGGCAACTGGGGTGGCCGATAAAGGGCGAGCCGAATAGTCAGTTCCGGTAAAATAGGTAATCAGCCGGGCGGCGCTCCGCTTCTTCTGGTAAATCTTGTGTTTCTTGTCAACCAACAGGAAATGATCGGCAAATGCGCCCAGGCTTTCGGACTCGCCCAGCATCAGGTAGCCGTCCGGCTTGAGGGCATAGTGCAGAGTGGGTATGACGCGCTTCTGCAGTTCAGGCCCGAGATAGATGAGCAGGTTGCGACAGGTAATCAGGTCGAGATTGGAGAAGGGCGGATCCTTGGTCACATTCTGGCGGGCAAAGACGCACATTTCGCGCAGGGACTTATTGATCTGGTATCCGCCGTCCAGGCGGATGAAGAACCGCGATAAGCGTTCAGGAGAAACTTCGGATACGGCAGCATCGGTGTACAAACCCAGGCGTGCCCGATCCAGGGCCTGTTCGCTGATATCGGTCGCGAAAATCTGGACGGCTTTGGTAGTAACTGGACCGGGAGCGCTCTTGCGCGCTTTTTCCCAGAGGAATTCCAGCAGGCAGATGGCGATTGAGTAGGCCTCTTCTCCGGTGGAGCAGCCGGGGATCCAGATTCGGATGGGATTCTCTTCCAGCTTGCGAGATTGAAGGAGCGCAGGAAACACGCGGTGGTTCAATGCGTCGAAAGCTTTCTTGTCGCGGAAAAAGCCGGTGACATGAATCAACATGTCACGGTAAAGCTCATCCAGCTCGGCGGGATTCTGGCGAACATAGCGGAGGTATTCCTTGACGTTCTCCAGGCGGTGCAGGACCATGCGCCTTCGGATGCGACGCTGCAAGCTGGTTTGCTTGTACAGCCCGAAATCGACCCCGGAGGACTCGCGCACCATCGTCAGGAGATCAATAAATTCGGCGCCGATCGGGCTGCTCAAAGGCGTTTCCATCTTCGGCCTGCTTTGAAGAATGTAGGGATGCCGGCCGATTCCGATGAGTTCCTGAACGATCTTTTTTGGAGGCAGAACGAAGTCAACACAGCCCGCCATGACGGCGCTGCGCGGCATGCTGGCGAACTTGGCGGACTCCTCATCCTGGGCAAAGGTGATTCCACCGCCGGCTTTGATGGCGCGGCAGCCTTCGGTGCCGTCGGAAGCGGTGCCTGATAGAATGACCGCAATCGCCTGGTTCCCTTTTTCTTCGGCCAGAGAATGCAAGAAGCGATCGATGGGAAGATGCTGGCCGCGAGTCAGGCTGCGCGCGCTGAGACGAAGCTCTTGATCGCGCAAAAGCATGGTTGTATTCGCCGGCATGACATAAATGCGGTCCGGGGCAACCTTCATACCATCTTTGACTTCGAGCACGGAAATTTTTGTGGAGCGGGAAAGAATCTCAGGGAGCACGCTGGAATGCGTAGGATCCAGGTGCTGAACGAAGACGAACGCCATCCCGGTGTGTTCGGGGAGGTGCTTCAGCATCTGGGAAAAAGCCTCGAAGCCGCCCGCCGAAGCACCGATACCAACAATTGGAAACGCGTCCTGAGTGATGGCAGGCGCATGGGGCGCTTCAGAAATTTCTTTTTTCGCAGCCTTTTTTTGACGTGGAGACTTCTTCTTCATCGAAATGGGACCTCGCCACAATCGAGGCGGCGGCTACCAGAGCCAATAAGTGGGCTGATCGTATTGTCCCTGCCAGAGGTCTGTCAACTTGCACACCAGAGGGGCAGGCTTTCAAGGAGCGGCGGAAATCCACCACAGAACCCTGCCCATGATTCGCCAATCGCGTGCTTTGTTAAGAACGATGGGATCATGTTGGCGGTTGTCGCCTTCCAAAACATCGAGGCCGTCGTAGTGACGGAGATGCGAGACACAAATCCCCATTTTTCCATTCACGGCGATAACGATCTTACCGTAGAGCTTGGTGCGTTCGGTTTGGAAGGAATCCACGGCCAAAATGTCGCCATCGCGGATCAAAGGCTCCATGGAGTGTCCTTTGACGCGAAGCAAACTGGTGTAGGCGGGATTAGGGCACCAAGGGGCGGGAGCGCCGACGATTTCAGCGGCGGGAATCGCCCGCAGGCTGCTGCGCCGGTCTCCGTGTCCACCGTGAGAGCCGATCACCGCCTTTAACAGCGGAAGGCCGACGAGTTCGCTGGGATTCGAGGGCATCGCGCCAGCGTGCGCTATTTCCAGAGGCCCAACACCCATGAATTTGCTTTTGCGGGAAGAACTGCGCAGAGCATCCACCATTTTTGATGCCTGGATGCCAGCCATTTCCCAGAAAAACCAGGCTTCACTCTTGCTGCCGAGGTTGCCAAGCTGGATAAAGTGTTCGGCGGAGGGTTGAAGCAGGCCGCGTTCCCAGCGCGAGATGGTCATGGCGGAACATTCGATTCGCCGTGCCAGCTCGGCTTGGTTAATTTTCAGACGATCTCGTAACTGAGTGATCTGAGATGCCCACTCTTGAAGCGTCCCCAGTTTAGGCTTCTTTTTCATAGGGCGTAACTCCTATGATACGCCCATTCAGGAACTCGCCAACGCACCTTTAAGTGGGCGAGTGGCGTTGAAAGAACTTGGGACGAGGAACCGGACCTGTTGAGGCCGATCCACTCGTCCCTTGTGTCCGACTTACTTGGTGGTGCTGCAGGTGCCGGAGACCTTCTTTACTTTGGTTACGTTGAACATCTGCGATCCAGCTGCGCTGCCGGTGGAGCTAGCGGCGCCGGTGCTGGCGCTGGAACCCGCGGACGGGCTAGTCGAACCAGCCGCGCTCGCGCCCGAAGCCGTACCCTTGATCTCGACTTCGTTGTTGACATGAGCGCTCAGCTTCGAGGAATCGCCCTGGAGCTGATAGGTGGTTCCGGAAGCATCGGTCAAGGTGTAGCTGCCACCGGAGCTGTTGAGGCAACCACGAATCGTGGTCTCGCTGCCGCTGTTGTTCATGCTGCCGGATGACTGCGACTCCGCAGAACCAGCCTGGCTGCCGCTGCTCTGAGTGGCGGAGCTGCCGGTGCTGCTCTGTCCGGCGCTGCTGCTGGATGTGTCAGGGGACTGCGAAGATGAAGGCGTGCTCTGCGCCACCATCCAGGCAGAACAAGCTAATAGGGTCAAGCTGAGCAAAATCGTCTTTGTCATTGGTAAACACTCCTCTTAGTTTCGCTTTGGTTTTGGTGACGACGTGGATCGCTGCTTAGAAGGAATTCACCTATGCAGGGTTGTGAGTTTCCGCTCTTCCCCCCGCCAGGTGTGCGGCCATCGATCTATCCTTCTGATCCGCAACGGAATGGTCCAAATTCCCTTGACGACTTGGCAACTCTTCGATGAACAGTAGGGGGTTAGGGTTGCCGGGGGATGAAGAGTGCATCCTGGGCGGTCCTGGGCATACGGCTGACAGGATGGTCTCTTCCCCAAGGCAGGTAAATAACAGGATTCAAAGGAATCTTCCCCTCCAACCGTCACCCATCGATCGGCATCGCAAGAGTGTTCGTTATGGATCGCACTACTATGGCAGGGGATTCCGTACTCACCACGGACCAACAGATCGAATCGCTGTGGTCTCTGGGTGGCATCACGTGGCGGGAACTGTTCCAGCGCGTCTGGGGCGGCATCAACCGTAACGACCTCATCAATCGTGCGTATGAACTGGCATACAACTTCCTGCTGGCAGTATTCCCGATGCTGCTGTTTATGCTGGGAGTGTTCGGCATGTTTGCGTCCGAAGGCAGCAGTTTGCGGACCAACCTTTTCTATTATTTCCAACTGGTGCTGCCCCCAGCAGCCTATGACCTGCTGGCAAAAACGGTGCGGGAGGTCACGCCCAGCACAACCGGGGGCAAGTTGACCTTCGGCCTGCTGTTTGCGCTCTACTCTGGATCCTCGGGAATGACGCAGTTGATGACGACGCTGAATGCGGCGTACGAAGTGCGGGAAACGCGATCCTGGCTCAGGATTCATCTGGTGTCGCTTGCCCTGACCCTGGCGATGTCGATCCTGGTGATCGCAGCACTGTTCGTCGTGCTCGCGGGCGGCCAAGTACTGGCGTCGATGGGGGTCGACGGCCGCGTCAATACTGCAGCGTATGTCGTCATGAAAATCGTGCAGTGGGTCTTCGCGCTTACCTGCGTGGTGTTCGCGTTTGCCGTCATTTATTACTTTGCACCCAACGTGAAAGTGCAACATTGGTATTGGCTCACGCCCGGATCGGTCTTCGGCGTCGTCCTGTGGGCCTTGGCCTCGGGCGTACTGCGGGGATACCTGCACTTCTTCAATAGCTACAGCAAGACGTATGGATCGCTGGGAGCGGTCATGATCCTGATGGTATGGTTTTACGTCACAGGACTATCGTTTCTGATAGGAAGCCAGATCAATGCGACCATCGAGCATGCGGCCGCCGAACATGGGCATGTAGAAGCCAAGGCGCCGGGGGAAAAAGCGTCACCGGCGGACAAGGCGACGGGCAAAGCGGCGTGATCCGAGTATCAGCGATGGGATGCGCTGCTGAGTTTCGGCGGCGGGTGGCCGTCGTCTTCGATCTGTAATGGAAGCTTCCAGTTGCGCGCAGAGACGTGGCCTGCGCGGACCCAGGCAAAGCGGGTGATCAAAGATCCTGCAATTGCAGACCACGCAGCCGCGCGTCGCAGTGAAGCCGAATTCTTTTTCGATCCAAAAAAACTGGCTATACGAAGAGCGGCGGGGAGCGGCCCGGAGAGTAGGCCTCCGGCCCGCGTGATCCATCCACTGGGACCGTGTTTCAGTGGGTCCAGTTCAGGATGCGAGCGGCCTTCGATGCGCAGGCCTTCCCAGCTTTCGAAGATGGCTGCGCCCAGACCGAGCGCTTGCAGGGCGCGGCTTTTGCGATGTCCCATGAGCTCGAGGATTCCGACGGCGGCGCCGAGACCGGAGGCGGCGAAGTGCAGCGGGAGATCGGCGGCGTTGCGGTTCCATACGGGAATCGCGGTGGCGCCGATCAACACGCCGGTGTAATTCGAGAACGGAAGTCCGAAGGCTAGAGAGGCAGCCTGGCCGGCATTTTCGAGAACCTTCAGGGGCAGCGATGGGCCGTAGCGGTCGCGCAGAAATCCGGCGAAGGCGGCGGCAGCGGCGCCACTGGAAAATCCTAAGAGCGTCCATACGCCGACCGACATGGGGCTTTGCGGCTTGAACACGCGCAGCATGGCGAGAAAGCGCTCGGGGCGGCCGAGGTCGGCGATGAGCAGCGCGGGGGAAATGACTGAGCCTGCGGCGGCGATCCAGCGGGCGTGTTGGACAAGCTCGCGATCGGCTCCGGTGTAGTCGGCGATTGCGCCGATCACGGCGGCGGCTCCGGCGGCGCCGCCTACAAAGAAGTAAAGGGGAATCTCCCACGTCCAGGGCGGCTCCTTCAGCAGGGGAATGCCGTAATAGCCGTGCTGCGGGCTGGCCTGTGGGAAGGGCGCGCCGGCGGGAGGTGGGCCAACGACCTGCAATTGTCCACGCTGCTCCGCTTGCCGGCGGATTTCTTCCAGGCGGCGTTCACGCGAGAGATCCTGTTCATCCATTTCGCTTAAAGGATACTCGCTCATCATCTTCTTCCGTCGCCGTCGGCCAGGAATGCGAGCAGCGTGCCTCCTAACAGCAGCCCAGCGGCGAGAGCAGACGAAACCCAGCTCTTCTTGAGATATACCGTGGGGACGTCGGGGCTGGGCGGCAGATTGTACGTACGAGGATCGCCGCGCACAATGAACATGGCGTGCGTTCCGCCGACGCTGGTGTCAGTGGGATCATAAATGACGGCATCCTGCATGCCGCGACTATGCAACTCATTAACGCGTTTTTGCGCGTCCTCGCGAAGATGCTCGATTTCTCCAAACTTGATCGACTCAGTGGGGCAGGCTTTGGCGCAAGCGGGCTGTAAGCCGACTTTCTGGCGGTCATAACAGAAGGTGCATTTGAAGGCGCGCCCGTCTTTCTGGTTGCGCTCGACCACACCGAAAGGACAGGCGGTCACGCAATACCCGCAGCCGTTGCAGACGTCTGGCTGGATGAAGACTCCGCCGAATTCGGTGCGGACGATCGATCCGGTCGGGCACGCCTCGAGGCAACCGGCTTCTTCGCAGTGCTTGCAAACGTCGGACGAGAAAGTCCAGGAGGTGGGTTCGGCGGCATTGCCGCCAAAACCGGGCAGCGGCGGTTGCTCGACAAACTTGACGTGACGCCAGGTGGAAGCTCCGACGGCTCCGGTATTGTCGTAGGAAAATCCGCTCCAGTCGAAACCGTCCTGGTCCACGCCGTTCCACTCTTTGCACGCGACTTCGCAGGCCTTGCAGCCGATGCACAACGTGGAGTCGGTGAGAAATGCAGTCACGCTCATGCGCTTACCCCTTTCATGCATTTACTCCGGTGTGCGAGTTCATCTGTTGCAGTGCTGCTTTGCCACGAGCACGGCGCCCCGGGACCACGTTGCAAACCAAGGCTTTTGTTTCCATGATGCGAACGTTGGGCTCTTCGCTGATGACGAGCAGATCGTTGACGACGTCCCCGGTCACCTGGCCGCGGTAGCCCCAATGGTAGGGGAGTCCGACCTGGTGAACGGTTCGGCCGTCAATGCGCATGGGGCGCATACGGGTGGTGACCATTACACGGGCTTCAACAAGAGCGCGAGGCGTGGAGATCGTGGCCCAGCCGCCGTGTTCGAGCCCGATCTCTTCTGCCAACTCGGGCGAGACTTCGGTGAACAACTCCGGCTGCAGTTCGCTCAGGTGCGAGAGGTGGCGCGTCATGCCGCCAGCTGTGTGGTGTTCGGTGAGGCGATAGGTGGTGAGAATGTAAGGAAAGCGGGCATCGTGCGGAGCCGCGTAAGGATTATCAGGACGCTTTTTCCGGTTCGCTGCGGGATTGGTTTGCTGCGCATACAACGGATTCTCGATCAAAGATTCGAGCGCTTCGTAATGCGTCGGCAGCGGGCCGTCCTTCAGACCGCTGGGCACGTAGAGCCAGCCAACCCCGTCAGGGTGCAGCGTGAAGGGGCGCGCGCCGCCGAGCGCTTTCACTCCTTTGCCATTTTGCACGTCGGCGGGAGCGTCGGGAGGAGTCTCCTTCTCGTAATCGGGATGATCGAGTCCGGTCCACTGTTTTTTCTCTTCATCCCACCAGACAAGTTTCTTGCGCTCGCTCCAGGGCTTGCCGTCGGGGCGCGCGGAGGCGCGGTTGTAAATGATGCGGCAGTCGTTGGGCCAAGAAAAACCCCAGCCATGGCCGAGCAGATCTTTTGGATTGCGTTCATTGGCGCGGTTGTAGCCCGCCTCTGGAAACACTCCACAATAAATCCAGGCACCGCAGGCGGTGGAACCGTCTTTCTTCAGATCTTTGATGTGCTTCAGTTGCTTGCGGTCGGGCAGAGAATAGCCGTTGATTTCCCGCAGAACTTCGGGAGCGCTGGGCTCGGCGTGCTTGCCTTCGGTCGAATAATCCCAAGTGAGGGCGTTGAGTCCGGCATTGCGCGGACGCGGATCGCTCGCTGACTTGGCCTTGAGCCTGCGCCCCAGGTGATACATGAACCACAATTCGCTGCGCGCGTCGCCGGGCGGATCGACGGCCTTTTCGCGGTATTGCAGGAGACGCTGCGTATTGGTGAAAGTTCCTTCTTTCTCGGCGGTACCTACTGCCGGGAAAAGAAAGATTTCGGTGCCAATGGTGTCGGGAGAAAGTTCGCCGCGCTCGACTTCGGGAGATGCGTACCAGAAGGATGCGGTCTCGGTCTCGACCATATCGCGCACCACGAGCCATTTCAGCTTGGAGAGAGCTTTGCGCTCCAAACGTCCGTTGGAAGCGCCGACCGCGGGGTTCTGGCCCATGACGAACAGGCCTTCGAGCTTGCCATCGGCCATGTCGAGCCAGTAGCCGAAGTGAGAATGATCGCCGGTGACGCGCGGCAGCCAGTTAAATCCCCAATCGTTTTCTTTCGTCGCGCCCTCGCCGTAGTAGGCCTTCATCAGGCTGATGAAATATTTGTCGAAGCTCGACCACAGCCCGGTGCGCGCGCTGTGCTTTTTGAGATATCCCTTGAGCTTGCGCGAGTCGGCCTCGAAGAACGGCATGGGCAGGTAGCCGGGAAGAATATCGTAGAGGGTGGGAATATCGGTGGAACCCTGAATGGAAGCGTGACCGCGCAGCGCGAGAATTCCTCCTCCCGGACGGCCAATATTGCCGAGCAGGAGTTGCAGGATGGCCGCGGTACGAATGATCTGGACGCCTTTGGAATGCTGCGTCCAGCCTACGGCATAGCAAATTGCGGCGGTCTTCTCGGGCCCGGATGCGGCGGAAAAGATGTCTGCTGTCTTTAAAAATACCTCGCGGGGAACTCCACAGTAGCGTTCCACCACTTCGGGCGTGTAGCGCGAGAAATGCCGCTTTAATACCTGAAACACGCAGCGCGGGTGCTCGAGGGTCGGATCGGATTCATATTTTCCGGCATCTTCGGCTTCCCCGCCGCGATCTTTGCCGTGACCGCCGCCCGCTTCGGAGTGGCCAGCCTTTTCGTTACTTTCCTTGCTGGGAGAGCCCTGATAGAGCCAGGACTCGGGATCGTATTTCTGTTTTTCCTCATCCCATCCGGAGAAGAAGCCGTCGAGATCTTCGGTGTCACGGAAATCTTTGCGCAGGATGGTCGACGCGTTGGTGTAATTCACCACGTATTCACGGAACTCGCGATGGTTCTCAAGGACGTAGTTGACCAGCGCACCCAGAAAAATGATGTCGCTGCCGGCGCGCAAGGGAACCCAAACGTCGGCCATGGCAGAAGTGCGCGTGTAGCGCGGGTCGACGTGAATGACCTTGGCGCCCTTCTCGCGCGCCTCGACCACCCACTGAAAGCCGACCGGATGGTTCTCAGCCATGGAGGAGCCCATGATCAGAATGGCGTCGGCATTGCTGAGATCTTGTTGCGCGGTGGTTGCGCCGCCACGCCCAAAGGAAGTGCCCAGACCGGGCACCGTGGAGCTATGTCATATACGGGC
>Ga0070735_10002295_pt1 | contig 17488 bp, 23 predicted proteins | sample Coa_R1_FD_66443 | JGI IMG/M metagenome (GOLD analysis project Ga0070735, IMG submission 66443) | Surface soil microbial communities from Centralia Pennsylvania, which are recovering from an underground coalmine fire - Coalmine... | ecosystem: Environmental > Terrestrial > Soil > Unclassified ... | reverse complement strand
TGGCGGTGGGAAGCTGCGCCGCGCGTGCCTGGACAAGATCCTCGCGGGCCACGTTCGCATCGTTTATCGCCGACAGAAGTTGTGGCGCATTCATCCGGGCCCGCGCGAGTGCGTCCAAAAGCGTCAAAGTAAGTGGCGCCGATTGAGCCGGCCCGGGCGTATTCGCGGGCGCGGCCGCCTGGCCATAGGCCGAATTCGCCAGCGTCACAGCGCAACCGATCGCGCAAAACCATCCGAGCAATCTTGTGTTCATGGTGATCCCTTGACTTACCTCAAGTGAACCATCCTATCCTGAAAAAACGCTGAATATGATCTCCGCCGTTCTTTTCAGCCTTTTTTCAGGGTTCTCTGTTACGCTCAGGGAGAATGCAGATTCTGGTGGTTGAGGACGAGCGGCGGATGGCCGAACTGCTGGAGCGAACCCTGAGCGAAGAAGGTCATCAGGTAGTGCTGGCAGGGGATGGCCACCAGGGCTTTGACATCGCCCGGTCTTCGGCGTTTGATGTGATTCTGCTGGATGTCAGCCTTCCAGGCATGGATGGCATGTCCGTAGCCCGGAAACTACGCGAGCACCGCAACCAGACGCCGGTGCTCATGCTTACGGCGCGCGATGCCGCGGCCGATATCGTGACAGGCCTCGATTCCGGCGCCGATGACTACCTGACCAAGCCGTTTTCGATCGACATTCTGCTCGCCAGGCTGCGCGCGGTGAGCCGGCGGGGTGCTATTGCTCAGCCCGTATGTCTCAAGATCGCGGATGTCGTGCTCGACCCTGCCCGTCACCGCGTCACGCGAGGCGGGGAAGTTTTGAGCCTCACCCCACGCGAGTACAAGCTTCTCGAGCTGCTCATGCGAAACCCGGGGCGTGCGATCAGCCGCGATACGATCCTCGAGTCGGTCTGGGGATTCGGCACGGAAATCAGCGAGAACACGGTGGAGGTGTTCATGCGGCACCTTCGGCTTAAAGTGGATACGGGCGAGCCCAAGCTGATCCACACCGTTCGCGGGTTCGGCTATATGATGCGGGAGCCCTGACGTCATGCGCAAACGCTCGATTCGTTTTCGACTAACGGTTTGGTATGCCGTTATTCTCGCGGCCGGATTGAGCTTATTCAGCGGGTTGATCTGGTTGTCTCTTCGTCACCGCCTGATGGAGGAAATCGATCAGGACCTGGCCGGCCGCGCCAGCCGGTTTGAGCGCTATTTCGAGAGCGAATCCACGCACGCCGCGGACGACCAGCTTCGTGATGAATTGGAAGAATTCTGCCAGGCGTTTCCACCTTCGAGCTACGTCGAGGTGCGCGGCGCGAATGGTTTCATGTTCCACTATCCGGAGAATGCCCCGGCACCGGAGGCGGATATTCGAACCTTGCGGCGGCAGTTCACGTTCCACCAGGAAGTTTTCGACCTGGTGATTGCCGCGCCCGTCGTCGAGGCACTGCACACGCTCGATCTGCTGCGTTTGCTGCTGTGGAGCATGATCCCGGTGGTGATCGTAATTGCTTGTCTCGGCGGAGCATGGCTGAGCGGTCGCGCCTTGAAGCCGGTGACGGACATCACGGCGGCGGCCCTTATGATCAGCATCGAGAACTTGGCCGAGCGTCTGCCCGTGCCGGCCACGGGAGACGAATTGGCGCGATTGACCGAAGTCTTGAACACCATGTTCGACCGGCTCGAATCGGCGGTGAAGACGCTATCTCAATTCGTGGCGGACGCCTCGCATGAACTGCGCACGCCTCTGGCTGTAATACGCACCACCGCTGACCTTGCCCTGCGCCGGGCCCGGACACCCGAATCCTATCGCGACTCGCTGCAGGAAGTTGCCGCGGAGGCCGAAAGAATGACGCGCCTGGTGGAGGAATTGCTCATCCTCGCGCGCAACGATGCGGCTGCGGAGGAGATGCCCCTGGCGGCTGTGGACGTGCGCGAAGTGCTCGCGGACGTATGTGACGAGATGCGCAGTCTCGCCGGGATGCGGCAGAATCGCATCCGAACTGCATACGGCGACCGCGCGGCCATAGTTGCCGGCAACCGGCCTGCGCTGCACCGGTTATTCCTGGTGCTGCTGGACAATGCGCTGAAGTTTTCGCGTCCTGGCGGCGAAGTGATATTGAAGGTCGAGAATACCGATTCAAGGGTCTCGGTTACGATCGAGGATTTCGGCGCAGGCATCAGCGAAAGCGACCTGCCGCACATCTTCGAGCGCTTCTACCGCGCCGACCGGGCGCGAAGCGGCGGCGGGCATGGCCTGGGCTTGTCTCTGGCGAAAAGCATAGCCCGGGTCCACGGTGCTTCCATCGAGGTTCACAGCACCGAGGGCGCCGGGTCCAAATTTCAGGTGACTTTTGTGGCCCGCGATGCCCGGCCGGCTGCGGCCGCAGACACCTCAAAGGTCCCCTCGACGAAGATATAGACGCCTTATTCAGCTAATCTTCAGATTCCGGAGTTAGGCTAAAGAGTGGCAAAGGAGTTGAACTCTATGAAGGCGTCCCTTCTTCTGATCGTTACTGCCGCTGCTGCTTTCGCCGCGGCGCCCACCTACAAAGTCATCACGAAAATTAAAATCGGCGGCGGGAACCGCTGGGACTACTCCTACGTCGACAGCAACAACCACCGGCTCTACGTCTCGCACGGCACGCAAACGGAAGTGATCGACACCAACACCGACAAGATAGTCGGCACGATTCCAGGAGGGAATCCCGTGCATGGAATTGCGGTCGCCGAGGACCTAGGGGTAGGCTTCATTAGCAACGGCGCTGATAATGACGTCACCGTCTTCGATCTCAAGACTCTCGCGGTAAAAACCAAGATTAAGACCGGCCAGAACCCGGACTCGATCATTTACGAGCCGACCTCGCATCGCGTGTTCACTTTCAATGGCCGCAGCAGCGATTCGACGGCTATTGATGCCAAGACCCTCGCCGTCATCACCGCGTCCATCCCCGTGGGCGGCAAACCGGAATTCGCGCAGATCGATGGCAAAGGGCACATCTACGTCAATATCGAGGATAAGAACGAAATCATCGAGGTGGATGCGAAGAACGCCCTGGTTGCCAAGCGCTACTCGATCGCGCCCTGCGATAGCCCGAGCGGACTTACATTCGACTTGAAGAAAACCAACCTTTATTCGGTCTGCGAAAACAAGATGATGATCGTCAGCAATCCCGCCACTGGAAAGGTGCTTGCGACACCGGCAATCGGCGCGGGACCCGATGGCGTCGCCTTTGACGACGGATATGCGTTCAGCGCGAACGGCCAGGATGGCAACATCACCATGGTCGGTGAGACGTCGCCCGGCAAGTTCGAACCCGTGGCCACCATCCAAACGCAACGTCTGGCGCGGACCATTGCAGCCGATCAGAAAGCCCATAAGCTGTATCTGCCGGCAGCCGAATCCGGCCCCCCGGCCGTAGGTAAGGACGGAAAGCAGGGTAAGAACCCCTCCGTGGTTGCCGATAGCTTTGAAATTATTGTCGTCGGGCGCTAGGCCTTCGACCATCATGCGCGTCCAAGCGTTCCTGCTCATCCTGACTGGCACGACGGCACTCTTTGCGCAGAGCTCCACGACGTATCGCGTCACCCATACCTACGCTCTGGGAGGCGACGGAAGCTGGGATTACGTGATCCCCGATCCTCCCAATCACCGCCTGTTTATCGCGCGGCAGAACCGCGTGATGGTGGTCGATGAAGACAAAGGCACGCTGATCGGTGAAGTCACCGGTATTCAGGGCGCGCACGGAACCGCCATCGCGGAAGCCACCGGGCATGGATTCGCCACCCAGGGCAACGATCAATCCGTGGCGATGTTCGATCTGAAGACCTTCAAGGTGATCGGCCGGATTCCCGCGGCCGAAGACGCGGATGCGATCCTATTCGACGCTCAATCGAACCGCGTTTTTACGCTGAATGGGGACGCGCACTCCTCGACGGTGATCGACGCGCGGGCGGGAACGCTGATCACGAATATCCAGCTCGGCGGCAAGCCGGAAAACGGCGTTTCGGCCGGCGATGGGAAGGTGTACGCCAATCTTACGGACACAAGCGAAGTGGTCGAAATCGACGCGAAGACGGCGACGGTAGCGCGACGCTGGTCTACGGCTCCTTGCAAGCAACCGGTTCCGATGGCCATTGACACGGCTCACCATCGGCTATTCAGCGGATGCCGCAGTGGCGTTATGGCAGTCTCCGATTACCAGGCCGGCAAGGTGGTGGCGACGCTTCCGATCGGCATGGGCGTGGACGGCGCGGCGTTCGATGCTGCCTCCGGTGACGCGTTCGCGTCGAATGCCGATGGCACGCTGACGGTGATTCATCAGGATTCCCCGGACAAGTACCACGTCGTCGAAAACGTTCCGACGCCCCAGGGCTCGCGGAATATGGGCCTCGATCCCACTAATCATCGGGTGTTCCTTGTTTCAGCGAAGTTTGGACCGGCGCCCGCCGGTGGCAGAGGTAGGGGAACGGTGCTGCCCGGATCGTTCACCTTGATGACCATTGAGCGCGATTCGTCCGCGCATTGATGACCGACTAACCAACACTGGAGGCCATATGACCAAACGTTTCCTGAGCGCGCCCGCACTTCTTTTCGCAGCCAGCTTTTTTGCGCAAGCCATTGTTCACGCGCAGACGTTCAAGATGGAAAAATTCGACATCAAGGGTGACGGCGGCACGGACTATGTCGCCGTCGAATCCGCCACGGGGCGCGTGTTTGTTTCGCGCGGCACCCACATGATGGTGGTCCAAGGCGCAACCGGCAAGGTGCTTGGCGATATTCCGGACACGCCGAACGTGCATGGAGCGGGTATCGCCACCAAGTCCGGTCACGGTTTTACGACCAACGGCGGCAACTCGACCGTTACCATGTTCGACCTGAAGACGCTGGCCGTGATCAAGCAGATTCCGGTGATGCAGGGCGGCCTCGACGGCATCATGTACGATGAGCCCGACGATAAGATCATCCTGACGAATCACAGCCGCCCGATCGGCACCCTGATGGCTATCGATCCCAAGACCGGTGACATCGTCGGCACCGCCGAGCTCGAAGATACTTCACCCGAAGGCGCGGCGGCCGATGGCAAAGGGCACATCTTCGTCAACAACGAAGGCAAGAACACCATCCAGGTGATCGACGTCAAGACGTGGAAGGCGACCGCTTCGTGGCCGCTCGACCCCTGTAAAGGGCCGACCGGCATCGCCTATGACAAAGCCTCGAATCGTATTTTCTCGGGTTGCAGCAATACATCCGTGGTCGTTGATCCCGGCACGGGCAAAGTCGTGGCGACCATCATGAACGGGACGCGCGTGGACGCCCTGGGATGGGATCCGTCGAAAAAACTGATCTACATTCCGAATGGGGGCAACGGCAACGTCACTGTGGTCCACCAGGATTCGCCCGACAAGTATACGACGGTCGCCACGGTCGACACCTTCGCCGGCGCGAAGACCATCGCCGTCGATCCAAAGACGCACAACGCGTATCTCTTCCAGCCTGAGCGCGGTCCAGCTCCGGCGCCAGCTCCTGGCGCGACGCCCGCGCCGGGCGGACGTGGCCGAGGCCCACAGGGTCCGATCGTCGCTGCGTGGTTTATCGTGATCAAGCAATAAGGGTGAAGCGGTTTAGTGGTGGGCGCGGCAGGACTCGAACCTGCGACCTCACGCGCGTGAAGCGGGAATCAGTACCTGCCTCCACTCATTCCGGGTGCACGCCGTTATCGTCCTGCGATGGCTTCGTTCGCGGGCAGCTTAGCTGCCCTTCCGCGCGTCAATTGGCGGGCGGGGAGTGCCTACCGTTCATGTGTCCTGGTTCCGCCGCATTCGGGATGGCCGCAAAGACATATGATCTCCGATGTCTTGGCCTCACCCTCACAGAAAGTGCTGCAATACGTCTCGCCTTCCTTTACCAAGCAGACACAACTCGGATGAGCGCATTTTTCGGGTTTGGACGCCATGACTTGTTTCCTTCCGTTCCAGGGTTAATGAAGTGCGCCACCATGCTATCAGACAAACCCGAGGCCTGGGGCAGCACGTACTCGATTGAACGGGGCCAGCCCAGAAAAGTGAAGAGCAACACCTCTCCTCAAAAAAACCTTCCAGGAAATATCAGGCCCTTCGGAGGATGGGGTCTGACTACCGTGGCCCCTGCCACGTTAGACGCATCCGCTGCTGTTAAGTTTCGCACTCGCAGAACCGATTCAGGGAGTCAGAACACCCACATGCGCCGCCCGGCGCAGGACCTTCTCGGGCACACTTTCGCCAACTCCTTTGATTGCCATCGATAGAGAGAACTCGGCGTGGGTATCTGATTGCCTCTTTTCAAGTTGGCTGGGTTGGCTGGCCGCAAAAGCAAAAGGAGAACTGACATGAACGCGGGGTTCTGGGCGTTGATACTGGGGCTGATGGCAACACTTTTCGGCGGTTTCGCGTGTTGCTACGGCCTGGTCATGCTAGGTGAGAAGGTCGTGCAGAGATTCCACGCCAAGCGTTTAGTAGCCGCCCCTGAGCCACCCATGCGACGTGCGGCCTAGGAGTCTACTGGCGGAGACCAAGGCAAGACCCGAGGTTTCGACTGAAGAGTTCTTATTCAGTCTCACTCTTCCGGGAGTCCGGGGGAAGGTGCTTCTTGCAACAGCGCTTTCTCTCACGTTGATCGATGCACGCGGGGCAAATAGGGACCCCGGCCTCGTATAGTTCCGTTTCTTTTCCACAACGAATGCATTGAGCCATTGTTTTGCTCCCTTCTTTGCTCTTCATCGCTGAGCAAAAACCGCACTGCTAGGAAGAGTGCAACCAACTGGCCAGCGGATGTAACCGCAATCGCCTCAGTCAGGAAGCGTTCGGAATAATTTTCCGGTAGGAAAGTGAGTCACGCGTCAAGCCACCAGACGCAGGACACGCCATATCGCGGAAAAGCGGACTTCGCGGAGCCAGATAATCAGTGGAAAACTTCTAAGCCACTGAAAGAAGTGGTGGGCGCGGCAGGACTCGAACCTGCGACCTCCTGCGTGTGAATTGTACAGGCGAGGTGATATTCGAGTAGCACGTTTGCCACAGAATACTACATTTTATTGATTTTCGGATCAACTGACGTGCAACACCTAGCAACAGGTCGAAACGGGTAAAACCCGGTCTTACCGATGCGGTTACGTCACAATCCACGTCACAGTTCGCACAACCATTACTAAGCCGAGCAGACCGTTTGCACCTGACGACCCTTCGTGTGTTCCTGACGCTTCTGCAAAGCTCGCGGGAGTACGAGATACACTGAACGGCATGCCAGGAACGAAACGCTCCTCACGAGACCCGTCGGCAGCTTTGGAGTATTGTCTGAGTAAGCTGGCCAAGCGAGATGGCTCTCCATCGCCATCCGTCAAAGTCCAAGCCCCCCTGCGCCGATTTGACCCCGCCGCACAACCAGACCTGGAACCGCGCGGGACAGAGCGGCTGAGAGACTGGCTGAACCGAATTGCTGAACTTGATTCAAAGAAGCAGAACGGATTTGATGCGGCGACGGCGTACCTCGCCCTACTACAGGTCTGGCTGGAACGAAACGAAATCTCCTGGCCCAGCAAGGGCGTATTTGCTGCCGATCTTAGCGGTGGGGGCAAGGGCAGGCCTGTTGATAGAACGGAAGCGAAACGGCGAGAGCGCTGTTCCAAACTCCGTAAACAAGGGAAGACATGGAAGGAGATCGCTGCGGAAGTATTCCCTGAGTGCACTACGGTTCCCCAGAAGGCGCAGGCCCGGATGAAGGCAAAGGATTACGCTAAGAGCTATTCGGCGCGCAAAGACCGGCCTGACATCGAGGACCTCCGTGACGCTGCTTACCAGTTGCTTGGGATAGAACCACACCCTTCGTTTGACGACCTGTAGCTCCTCATCAGCCTTGAGAATAATTGCGGCAATTCAGCCCAGAGATTAATTCCACCAATTTTTCCCTTCGAAGCCCCGCCCTCCCGCCCCGCGTCTCCGTTGGTGTAGTTACCAATCCGACTCAGGAGCAACAATGAACGACATACTTTTGGACGAACAATCGGTCGCGGCAAAGCTGAATATTTCCGTCGCGACCTTGCGAAAACGAAGGCAGGAGCAGCGTCCACCGCGCTGGATCAAACTCGGCACGAGCGTGCGTTACCGGGCTGAGGATATCGAGGCTTGGTTAGACTCGTGCCCAAGCGGCGGCGAGGTACCTGCTAAGAAGGAGCGTGCATCGTGAATTCCAACACGCTTCGTAAGCAGTTCGCTAAAAAACTGCTCCGCGATCAGGCCTATCGTTACTGGGTTGTCAAAAGGCTGTTCGTGTCTCAAACCCCTGCTGAGAAAGTGCACAGGGTCACTCGGGCTCTGAACGGAGTCGGATTCAGCGCCCCTGACGCGCCCGTTCTGAGTCCTCTCGCTGAGAAACTACTTGGGAGCGGCAAGCTCACCAGGATTGAGGACGACCTTCTCAAGTGGCGTCTTCCCCAGTATTGGCGGCAATTCACCGAGACACGCTTGATGATTCCGCCAGAGCGTAAGCCGCCGTCTCGCGCAAATACAAGAACCTCTACGAAGGTTAAGCGGGAGGCAGCATGAAGCGTCGAAAACACTCTGTCACCTCCGATCCACTTACCGACTTAGGCAACGCCGGTCGCTTTGTAAGAGAACATGGTCAGAACATGCTTTTCTGCCAGGCTTGGGGAAAATGGCTCGTTTGGGATGGCTCTCGGTGGGCTGTTGATGATACGGGGGCGGTCGCCAGGATGGCCAAAGAAACGGTCAAGGAAATGTACCGAGAAGCTGCGGGCACTTCCGATTCAGGCGAACAGGCCAGACTCGCGAGGCATGCCATCAAGAGCCAGTACTCAAGCCGAATCACAGCCATGATATATCTGGCTCAAAGCGAGCTAGGCGTACCAGCGAGGCCTCAGGATCTGGACACGGATGGATTCCTGTTGAATTGCCACAATGGAACGATAAACCTCCGCACAGGGACGTTAATCTATCCGGCCCGTCGCGAGGATCTCATTACTAAACTGGCTCCCGTCGTGTTTGACTCGGACGCAAAGTGTCCCGTATTTGACGGGTTCCTGAACCGGATCATGGGCGGTAACGAGTCACTGAAGTCGTACGTTCAACGACTGGTCGGTTACTCCTTGACCGGGACTACCCGAGAGCAGATTCTGTGCGTCCTCTTCGGGTCAGGTGCAAACGGGAAGACCACCTTCTTGGAGTCAATCCGGCACGTGTTCGGCGATTACGCTGGGCAGGTCCCCGTAGAGACATTGCTCAAGAAGCAAGGTGAGGGCATTCCCAACGACATTGCACAACTGAAGGGCTTACGATTCGTTACGGCCAGCGAGGTGGAGGAAGGCAGAAAGCTCGCTGAGGCAAAAGTGAAGCATCTGACAGGTACAGGAACCCTTCAGGGTCGTTATCTACATCAGGAATTCTTTCAGTTTGAACCGTCTCACAAGATCTTTATGGACTGCAACCACAAACCTGTTATTCGTGGGACCGAACACGCTATCTGGCGGCGAATTAAGTTAGTTCCATTCACGGTCTCGATCCCCGACGAAGAGAAAGACAAGCAGCTGCTTGAAAAGTTGAAGGCCGAGGCCCCTGGCATTCTTGCGTGGGCCGTGCGCGGCTGCATGGATTGGCAGCGCGACGGGCTCCAAGAACCGGCCAGCGTCAAAGCTGCTACGGGCGACTACCAAGAAGAGATGGATCTAGCTAAGCAGTTCGTAAAGGAACAGTGCACTCTCGACCCGGTTGGCCAGGAACTGGTTGAGGATATCTATCGCGACTTCGTCAGGTGGTGTGAGGAGCGCGGTGCGGAACCACTGTCGAAGAAGACCTTCGGCTTGGCCCTTACGGGAATTGAGGGATTGACCAAGGGGAAGCAAGGAGGCCAACGCTGCTGGAAGGGCATCAGGCTCAGCGCTAGTGAACCCGACGAGAAGGCCGCCTGAGGGCTACCCGGACGAATAGACGCATTTGAACTGTTTTTGGGGTAATTTCCCTATAGCTCTTCTATGCGAGAAAAAGGTAAAAAGCACCAAGGATACGTCCACGTGTCCTTGGGAAGCTACCCAACTCAGCAGAATACTGGCACGTACATAGCGGTCCCGGACTACCTCAGACGAAGGCACATCCGGCAAACTCCGAGCCTGCGTCCAGAACCAGTAAGCGTCATCAAAGGTCGTGAACTAAATCGTTACCGCCATTAAAAATAGTCTATTCGCGTTCAGACACTCGCCGTCGCACCGAGCCTTCCAGCCAGTGCACAATCGGCTATCATTGCTGGCTAGATGACTGTACCGGAAGAAGTCTACGATGATAACGACCTTACATTAGGTAATTGGATCGACACCTGTACGCCTCAAAAAATGAAAAGGTGGACGGAAGAAAAGATCTTTTTCTGTCAGGTGATGGATGGAGGCGGCCGCTATACAAAGATGGCCGAATCAGAGTTATCCCGTAGGCGGAACAATGAAGTAAAAAACCATATCCAAGCGCTAAAGGAAGCAACCGAAGGGGTTCATCAGGAAGTGGCATACCTGCTGTCCTCATCCAAGAACTTGGAAGCGTTAACCAATACTCTCAAGAAGCTAACGTGGGCACTGATTGCTCTCACGATCGTTGGTTTCATCATCGGAATCGGTGTTCCTATTGGAATAGAAAGCTGGCACGTTAACCATGTGCCTGAGGTTAAGGTAATCGAACTTCCACCCCCGCCGCCAAAACCATAGGCCGCAGTTCACGCGCTGCACATTCATGATAAATTGGTCAGCCACAAGGAGCGTATGATGCTTCGTTCTATCGGCCCCATTGAAATCACCATAATTCTACTGGTCGCCATTCTGCCAGCGATTGCCTTCTGGAAAATCTTCGCAAAGGCTGGCTATCCCGGTGCACTGGGGTTACTGCTGTTAGTGCCCTTGGTCAACCTTGTGATGTTTTTCTTCCTTGCGTTTAGCCAATGGCCCGTGTTGAGGGAACTCGAAACACTTCGCCGCAAGTCACCACCATCGAGTTAGCAGCGAGCGTCTGCCACTCAGCTTTCGGTCTCTTAAACGGACACGCCGCTCACGACCAGCGCTTCAGCCTCGGTAACGGACTCTTTGGTGATCTCCCGCGCCTTGGTCGCTGGGATTGCCTCGGAAGTGGCAATACTAGGGACTGTGCACACAAGCGTTGGAATGCATATACTAATCCATTAAGGAGGGACAAAGAAGTGTCCCCTATTGGAAACGCGATCCGAATCTGCTTTTGCGCGGGACTCCTGACGGTGATAAATATTCCAAGCCCAGCGCAAGACGGATGCCAAGAATTTGGACATAGCGCCTGCGGCGGGAGCGATCGAGATAAATGTCCCCCCAATCAGCGCTTTATTTCTGAACGATGCTCCGGAGGAGCAGTTAGAAATAGGTGCAGCATTGACGAGTACTGTGCAAGAACTACTAAGGGCCGGGTAAACATTGATGGAAAGTGGATAACCGGTGTCGCCCCATATCAAATCAACCAATCCGCCGACTCCATCTACATTACAGGCGGCGCTGCAGGCCCTGCGAATGGTGCGTTCATTTCAGCTAATCAGATCAGTGTAACGTGGCCGCAGGCAAAGGCGACATTTATTGGCACCGTTTCGTTCAATCCCCAGGGAAACATCGGTACCAGGATTGATTGGGATCACCCTGCAGGAAACTTTTGGCACAGGTGAAACAAGCTAGCTAGAACCGTCATCCCTCTATCCAGGTGGATCTTTGGCAGCTCCAAGCCCTGCTCCGCCAAACCCTGGAGCAAGTAAGTAAGCCCGTCAACCAGGTCATCGTGAACTCTCCACGTCCAAATTGAGCGCATGCCCTAGCAATTCATTGCATCGGGTGCGTAGGAACAACACCGGGGGCGTTCTTGATGTGCGCGTTCTTCAACTGCGCCGCAGGGGCAGGGCGCTAGGGCAGAATCTTACCGATCCACGGCGTAGCTGTCGCAGCTTGCAGCCGCTGCACAATCGGCTATCATTGCTGGCTAGATGAATTTGAAGGATTGGGTCCAGATTGGACTAACGCTCATCGGAATGGTAGTGGGGCCACTTATTGCCATTCGCCTCTCCCTACGTCAATTTCGCTCGCAGAAGTGGTGGGAACAGCAAACCCAAAAGTATTCCGATACGTTGGAAGCGTTAGTTATTGTTAAACATCATTTCGAGTCACACGTTGCTGGGAAAGAAGGTCATGCGTTACTCAACGCTGCTATACCGGACGCCACCGCCAGCCTTCAAAGGATTACAGCAACAGGCAGATACTATCTTTCAGACAAAGCTGCCGCTGCCCTCGAAACCTTTTACAAGGAGTGGGCTTCGGCAAAGGTGGAAGAAGATGAAACAGGAGAGTGGCTCGTTGAATGCGTCACCAAGTGTTATGACACGGTGGAGCAAGAGGCAAGAAAGGCGCGACTCACTTAACACAAGACCTTCGTCGAATTGCCCGGAGGATTAACCAGGTCACTCCACTGTATAGGCACACGTCAACACCATAGACGATCCACAGAGAGATGCGATCCCATGACCTCGGCGCGAGTGATGCGGTCATCATTCCGGGCAGCAGCAGAAGGAATGGCACAGGCGCTGCCAACTGATTTCTTCCGAGCAATTCAATCGCGGCAACGAAGGCACCCCCGATACCGAATGCTGATGCCGCGAGTCTCACACAACGGATGTAAGAAAGCGAAGCCATTGCCCAAACCGTCCTGCGACCAATAGTATGTGGTTCTTAGCGCACCTGATGGAGGGAGGTGAACTGCCGCTCCCTCCACCGCATCCAACAGGTATGAACGCTACAGCCGAACCATGCGTTGAACATTCGGCACTCCTGGAGGAATACAGGGTCGCCCTGCATGATTGGCGAGTGGCCCGCGCCAACGATCCCCTGAACTCGCAGTGCCCAGCAGTTCTAGAAGCAATTAAAAGGGTCGAGGAACTGGAACACAAAATTAGAGCCCATCAAACCGAGCATGGCTGTTGGCACGGTGTCCCGCTGCAAGCGGATTTATAGTCCTGGAAGACATTCTTCCCAGCGGCACGACTAGTCAAACTCCGGCAGCCTCAGGCCTTCTTGCGCCGCCTTGGAGCCTTCATCGGCTGAGCCGACTTGCGGAACGCCTGATCCTTTGGCTCTTCAATCTGAGCGTCATCAATATCTACTTCCACCGTGTCGGGATTTTTCTTCGGCGGTTCTTCTATCTCCGTGATGGGCGGCTCTGACTCCTCACGGATGACATCTTCTTGCGGGATGGGTTTCTTGGGCATGGCTACTGGAGAGAGGCAAGCGAACGGAACAGCGTTTCCTGGCTCGCAATCACCAGCTGCTAATGGCTCTAAGTGCAGCAACGCCCCAGTTAGCTTGTTACGCCGCTTTCCTTGCGGCCCATCTTTTTTTCTGCGCGTCAGCCATCTTCTTGCGAGTGGCGGCGCTGAAAGGCTTGCGCTTAACTTTGGGAGCAGTTGATGTGGACGGGCTGGCTTGCGTCGTTGTTGATGCCATCCACTTCGGTGGGCGGCCCCTGCGTTTGCCGCTGCTGGAGGCTAGACGCTGAAGCGCCAATATAGCTTCGTCAAGTCTCTGTATCTCTGAGCGAAGCTCAACGAGCATCTGGGTAATGTCCATGTGATGTTTACTAGTGTGGCATGGCGCTAATGCGATAAGATCCGCTGGCAGCAACAAGATTTTGTCGGCTTTTGTTTTAGTGGCGCATCGCCGTGCAGAGGAGGGTCTGCCACTCCTCCGCGATGGCCCTGCCGATGAAGAGTGAGATCAAGATAAGTCCGCCGATCCGGATCACCAAGCTTTCCACGAGTCCTATGTACTCGACCCAGCGGCGTTCGTTCATGCTCCACCCCCTTTTGTCATATTGAAACGCTTCCCTAAATGCACGCCCTGGACCACCTCGATAACCCAAGAGAATGCAGCGTCTCGTCCCATACCCCGAAAATGCGGGTTGGGGTTTAGAATCAACGGCAACTTGCCATTTCCGGTTCATCCCCGCTGCATTGACTCGCACTTGCAGTAGTCACTCGGCCAATAGGGCGGTACCAATTTGGAACTGGTTTAGCACTGTTTCACTGCTATTTCTCAATCTGAAACATTGGTCCGTGATCGGGACCCCGCATCAAAACGGCATGGGCGAACACACGGCGAAGGTGCTATCCTGTTCGCCGTATGGCCGAGCCTGACCGTCCTCTCACCGAGTTGGAGCTAGAAGCCCTCCAGCAAAACTTGGCACGACTGAGTGAACCCGGCGTCAAGCAGGTTTATCGAGACGCATGGGAAGACTGCCGGATGAAGGGAGATCGGCTCCCGCCAGCCAAGGCGGTTCAGCAGTTGGTACAGGCGTGGAAGCAGTTGTGGAGGTGGAGGTAGGCTGGATTTCCATGCAAGCGGACTACAGCAAACAATTGGCCGAGATAGCTACTGCTCTGCGGCAGTCCACGCCGTGGTGGCAGAACCCCTGGATACTTGCGGGGTTCTCCGCCATGCTTGGCGTCATTGGTGGCTTTGTTGGCCAGATACTTCAGAACATCTATCATCGCCGAGTGGTACGAAGGACCCTTTTGAGAATTTGTTATGGCTATGTCGGTCAACTACTCGCCTCGCTAGACGCAATACAGAGTAGTAGTCCTCAGTTCTCGCCAGTTCATGACGAAGCCGTTCGACTTTTGCTTCCGCCAATACCAGACGAGTACATTAAGAGCCACCTCGACGTTTACGCCACATTAGAAGAGTCAGTCGTATTCGATACAACTATCGCGCTAGGAAAGAGACTCTTGTCGCCGCCTGAAGGCTACACTTTTATCAATGCGGCAATCGAGACAATCGTGCAGCAGTTTGTCATGGAGCGCCTTACCGTGGATAAGATGGGCCAAGCTCGCTCGCGGGAAGAACTTGAAACCTTCAGTGCACTCTTGGCAAAGTATGAACCCGACGTGAGAAAACAATACGGCAAGGAGTCAGGCGACACTCCTTCCAAGTAACCTCCATATACCCACTTTGTTCATACTCGCTAGGGATGAAGTGGTGGTAAACAGATTCCAGGGTGTGGCAGTGTCTCCAGGGAGAACCGCGTCACGCCAAGGGAACCGCACTGTCGTGCATCACGCGGGCCGTACGCATTCAGCTTGCCACAGATGGAGAGACACCCTACTAAAAATGCGAACGCTCATAACGCGTCCTACGTGCGCGATCTATAGCACTCCATCACAACGGATCTCAATGTAGATACGAAGGTCTCAATGTGGAGCACACCACTGGGACGCATTGACACGTTTAGCCTGTTTTTCGGGAACTTCTCTATACCGCTCCCATGTGGAGAAAAGGCAAAAAGTAATTAGAATGCGTCCACGTGTCCCGTATTGAAGGCAACCGGGCCGGTGCTTCGACCCTTTCAAATCGGTGCGCTGAATGGAAAGTGTGGGTGGATCACCCCCTTGTACAAACTGCAGAACCCTTGGGCCTGGGACGAACCACACATGACCTGCATTGCCTGGAAAATGGAGGCCAACCTGTCAACGAAGGAACCGTGCGGATCAATACCTAAAGTCAACTGAATGTTATCGAACTCCTGGCTTACCAAATTGGCGTCTCCTGAGGCCATTGATAGTTTCGCTAGTACCCCAGCCGAACCATACGGATCATATCCCGCGGAGAGGGCCAAGAGCATGCCGTAGATGTCGGCGTCGTATTCCTTGTTGGCGTAAAACTTTTGGCCAACTCTAGCTTGGATAATGTGCCCGAGCTCATGGGCCACTGCAAACCCGAGTTCGCTCTCGGAATCACTGATTAGTTCCGCTAGATTCATAAAAATATGCACTTCGTTGAGAGTAGTGTCCGCAAATGAGTTGATCTGCCCTGTGGTGGGATCGATCACCAGCTTTGGAAGGGTGCCAAGCCGATAATTCGCAGCGGCAACGTTGAGCACTTTCTCCCAGACCATCCAGATCCGTTCATACTGCGAGACCGGCCAATTGAGTGCCGACGCAGGATAACTCGCGAGAACACCCAGATCTACACTGAGCGTCCACGCAACGACGTATTGATTAGCGACTACCGGCGAAATGAGGATGGTTCCGCGAAAGTTGGATGGAAGGGCCGGAAAGAGTTGGGATACAGTGAACGATGCATGACCCAGTGCGGGTAGCGTCACAGTGTTGCTCGCAGCATTGCTGCCATTTCCGTTGAGAGCCCATACAGTCACGGCAATCGCCTGCGAGTAGATATTCGCCAAGGCAATGCCTGTTCCCGTACCAGCCGGAGAACGAAAAAGGGCAGATGCTTCGGTCGCAGGCGCAGAGACTCCTTGCTGCGGAATGCCGCTCACTGAATAACGGTATTGAATGACTGCCTGAATCGGCAGAGTAGAGGAAGCTATTGCCCAGCCTGTCGTTACAGTGGTGACTGACGATGTCCCCCTGCTCGTGAACACTACTGTTCCCTGAGGTGGGATCGTGACGGTGAAGGTCGAAACGGGACCTGCACCGAAGTCAAGCAACAACGCGCCGCCGTTGTTGGCGTACAGGAAGACGGCCACGGCCACCGAGTACGTCTCGTGCGGATTTACGAACGTGAAGCTAGTGATCCATTGTTGGCTGGCCGGACCACCATCTGCCAATTGCGGCAAATACGAAATCACTTGAGCATCCTCAGTGTCGAACTGCGCATATCCAGCGACCGTCCAAAGGAGTCCGAATAATATGAGTTTAGTGAGGGTCACTTAGCTTTTCCTCGATCCGTTTATCGAATACTTAATCGCCGAAGTATAGCGCTGTCGAACCAGTTAATGTGTTGCTTATTGAAAAGTTTTCAGCGCCGATCCTAGTCGATGCCGAACACAAAAGACTTGTTGGAAGACTTCGGCGTCAGAACATACTCGCCCGGTGCAAGATCCGCGCTTGGGCTGACCCGCGACACGCCGTCTGAAACAGCCTCAACGGTGATCGCGGTGGGAAATGCTACCCGTTGGTTCTTGACGAAAAAGACCATGAACCTGGAGTCGTCAGCGACTTCAAGCTGATATAACTCCAGCTCGTGTGCTAAATCGGTTGGTACCAGAAATGCAGGACGAGAAGAACGAGCCCGGACAGTCGACGCTTTTCCTGGTAGCGAGTAGATGCGCGAACCGTTCGTATCACGCTGGGAGGCGTCGAGTGCTTCCAGTTCCACGAAGCCGAAGTTCTGAAGGAGCAGCACTCGTGCCCCCGAGGCCAATTCCCCTGTTGAAGTTGCGACATTATATTGAAGCGTCGGACGTCGGGCTTCAGGTTCGGCCTCTTTAAGAACTGTCGGGTCGTTTGAGCTTGGCACAACGATCTGGCCGTTTATTTCAACAACCTGACCATTGGCCGTTACGAGTCCACTGACATTTGACAGCTGTTGACGAATCGTAGTCACGAAGGTTCCATCTTTGAGAAGGGTCCCCTCCAGGTTGCCGTCATTATCGAGGGTCCCACTGACGT
>Ga0070735_10002294_pt1 | contig 17490 bp, 17 predicted proteins | sample Coa_R1_FD_66443 | JGI IMG/M metagenome (GOLD analysis project Ga0070735, IMG submission 66443) | Surface soil microbial communities from Centralia Pennsylvania, which are recovering from an underground coalmine fire - Coalmine... | ecosystem: Environmental > Terrestrial > Soil > Unclassified ... | reverse complement strand
CCTGCGTTGGCGCCGTACGCGACTGTGTATGCACCGGATCTGCTGGGGGCGGGATTCTCTGGCCGACCGCAGAACATTGATCATTCCATGCGCGGCACAGCGCTGCGCGTCCTAAGGTTTATCGAAAATCTGGGAATCTCTTCTTTCGATCTGCTGGGGACATCGAGGGGCGGGGCTGTCGCGATGTGTACGGCGGCGGAATGCGTCGGCAAGGATTCTCTTCCGCGAATTCGGCGTCTGATTCTCGTGTGTCCGGTGAATCCTTATTCAGCTCACGGGAAGCGACTCGCTCCCTTCTTCGGGACACGTTTTGGCGCGGCGGGATTTCGTTTCGCGGTTGGAAACCTTCCCTTTCTCTTTCCCTACTTTCACGGACGCTTGTATGCAGATCGCGGGACGATTCCGCCCGGGAGCCTGGAAGGGTATAAAGCGCCGCTGGCAATCCCAGGATTTTTCGAACACGGACTCAGCATTGTTCAAACATGGGCTGCCGACCTGGAGGAGTTGCAGGCTCTGCTACCCATGCTGCACGAAATTCCGACGTTGCTAATCTGGGGGAGTAAGGATCCGGCAGTGTTCGTTTCATCGATGGAGCCCCTGGCGCGGCATTTCGAATACGTGGAGAAAGTTGTCTTTCCCGGGGTAGGACATCTCCCTTACGAAGAGTGTCCAGAAGAATTCAATCAGGCGCTGATCCGGTTTCTGGCGAAGTGATCTGAACTGCACCGGCGGCGGCCATCGAAGTCCCAGTTATCATCAGCTGAATGTCCCAGACGATTCTCGAGTTCCTGAAAAGCGCGCTGGCGCAGTATGGCTACTGGACGGTAGCGGCGACGCTACTTCTGGAGAATGCCGGAATCCCGGTGCCCGGAGAGACGGTGCTTCTGCTGGCCAGTTTTCTTTGCTACTCCGAACACTCGCTTGAACTTCCGTGGCTGATGGTCGTCGCCACGATCGCGGCTACGGCCGGAGACAACATCGGATTCGCCTTGGGCTACTACGGCGGGCGCCCGATGTTGAACCGCTATCAATCGATCTTTCGCATTCAGAAAACGACTCTGCTGAAGGGAGAACGGCTATTCGCGCGGTATGGGGCGACAACGGTATTCTTCGCGAGATTTGTGTTCGGAATGCGCGTCATCGCTGGACCGCTCTCGGGAGTTTTACGCATGCCGTGGCGGCGATTCCTGGTCTTCAACTTTCTCGGAGCGGGGCTTTGGGTAACCGTGATTTCCGGAGCGGGATATCTGTTCGGGCGGCACTGGCAAAGGCTGCAGGAAAACGTGAAGCGCTTCGACACGATCTTCGTGATTTTCGTGTTGCTGGTAGTGATTGCCTTCTGGTGGCGCAGCCGGCGTCAGAACAAGGCGGCACCTCCTGAGTAACGTTTCAGAGGGCTGCGGAGGCAGGGCCGGCGGATATACTGTGCCAAGTCGGTCGGGTCTCTTTAACCAAATTGGGGCGCGCATATCCGAGGGGTTGTTTCACACCGGTTGCGTCCGAGCCGGAATTCGGACGAGGAGGAACAGATGAAAAAGATTGCGTTACTGAGCTTGCTGATCATGGCAACACTTCTCTTTACGCTCGCCTTCCCGGCGGCGGCAGCGGGACCGAATCCGCCGGCGCCGCCCGTAGCTGCAGCGCCCGCAGTCGCGGCAGTTGCCGTGCCGGCACCACCACCGCATCCGGAAATTCACGCCGCTCTCGAGGCGATGCGAAACGCCAAGCACCATCTGGAAAGCGCCGCGCACGACTTCGACGGACACCGCGTGAAGGCGATCGAGCACCTGGATCAGGCCATTCACGAAGCGGAAGTCTGCGAATCGATGAGATAAGCGGGATCGCAAGAATTGAAAAGGGCAGCGTCGTGAGGCGCTGCCCTTGCTTTTCGCAAACCCGGTTCAGAACCCTGGATCCGGCGATGTGATCCCTCGTTTGACCAGTATCTCGGTGCAGAGAATTATGGTTCCGTCTTTTTGCGTGGCGGATGCTCGCCGAAGGTGTATCCCACCGAAGCGCCAACGCGAAACACGTTACCGGAGTGGAACTGATAATTATTTACCACGTAATACCAGTGCGCTTCCGGGCGCACAAAGAAATTGCGCCAGAGGGAATAGCGGATGCCGACGCCAAAGTGTGTCGCAAAATGCGTGCTGTTGACGAACATGCGGCATCCTCCCACGGGGATTCCGCAAAGGTTGAACTGTTGCGGGAACAATATGGTTTCGGCGCCGATTCCAGCCATAAAGTCGCCGCGAGTTTTGCGAGCGAGGCGCGAAGTATAGACGCCATTGATGTCGTAGAAAATCGGACGGTAGGGCTGAAAACCGTTGTAGATGGTCTGGTGGTAGCGGAATGCACCTTCGGCCAGCAGTCCGAAATGATTGTCGTTAATGTATTCGGCGCTAAAGCTGGGATAGACTCCGCCCTTTTGGGGAGGAGGGAGAAATCCTTGAGAGGCTGTGATGTTCTGGGGCGACCAGAGCGTGGTGCCGCCGACGGCGACATCTAATTGCTGGGCATGTGCGGCTATGGCTGCGCAAAAAAATGCGCAGACGAATGTGAGCGAAAGAACCCTTCTCAATCCTGCCCCCCTGGGCGTGAATAGTATTTTCCTGATGGAGTCCGGACAGACGTACACGGGAACGTAAAGTAAGTAGATCGTTCCCGTGTCAGGGATTAGTCGTCAATCCAGCCTTCAGTTTAGTCTGGTCCGATAGTGTACCCGATGGAAGCGCCCACGCGGATGATATTCCCCGAACTGAAGACATCGCTATTGTTGAGGACGTGATAGTAGTGCGCTTCGGGGCGAACGAACAGGTGATTCCAAACGTAATAGCGAATACCGCCGCCCAGATCCACAAGAAAGTGATTCGAACTGGTATAGCAGGCGCCGAATGCGTAACAGGAATACGTCGGCTGGTAGCTATAGAAGCGGGTGGTTTGCCAACCGATGCCGGCGAAGAGATCGGCGCCAACTTTCTTAGTCAACTTTGGCTGGTACACGCCATTGAAGTCGAACTGGATCGGGCGGTACGCCTGTCCAAGACCGGCGAAGTTTCCGATGCTGCGCCAGGAGGCGTCGAACCCGACACCCAGACGCTTGTGAAAGATGACGTCGGCGCTGATGTTGGTGTAAAGGCCGCCACGCTCGGGGCACGTGAGATTCGCGGTTGTCCCTTGACCGCACGCAGAAGCACCGGGAGAGAGCATGGTTCCAAATCCCAGCATGGCGTCGGCTTGTTGTGCGTGAGCAAAATTCGTGAAGGCGAAAAACGTGAAGACGGCCGCAAAGAAGGCGATCTTTCTCAAAGGAAACCTCCTTATTGTGAAGCCTGGTTCGCAGTAGGATGCGACGGCAAACCATTTGGATGCAATTGCATGCCAACCGATCATCATAAATTCAGGCGGTCGGGAAATTCAATTCGGAGGCCCAAGGAAATCTGTGAGCACACACACTTGCCCGGAGGGTCCGAAATTGGATGAAACCCCGGGATGCCGCATAAGTTGCGATCGCCTCAGGTTTGGTGCGGATTCAGTTTCGCCGGGAGGCTCCAGTTCCACCGCCGCGGAGGACGTGATCGATGGAAATTGCCCCTGCTCCAAAGAAGATCAGGGCAAAGGCGAGGGTGGCGGCCGCTAGAGGGAACTCCATGCCCGGACGATCTGGCGCACCCAAGAGTCCGTTGTGCCAGTGAATTTTCCAGATGGCGACGGCGAGGTCGATGCAGATAGCCAGCGCCGCCGGACGCGTGAAGAGTCCGACCAGGACCAGCAGACCTCCGACAAACTCGGCGCAAAAGGATAGATAGCCCATCCATGCTGGAATGCCGAGGCTGCCAACGAATTGCGTGAAATGATGCAGCCCGCCGGAGACTTTGTGATATCCATGCGCGACCATGATGATGCCGAGAGTCAGTCGCATGACGAGAAGAGCGAGCGGTTGCAGACGATCGAGATAGCGCAAGCGTTCCTCCATAGAGCGATGCAATAGATTATCAGCCCCCGGTGAGAAGGTAGAAGGGCGATGGCAAAAATTGATTGCGCGCATGTCCGGGTTTTGATAACGTTTCTCCGCCGTCGGACGGGTTCTGGCAAGAGCGGTGTCCCTAAGGTTTAGTGATCGCGTCCTGACGGTCTTCTCGTTTTCGGGCCCCGAACAAAAGCGGAATTTACTCGCAGCCAAAAGCCGCGACTTGCGCCCTGAGTGGGCGTTCAATTGACCTTTGCGTCGAGGAGTCTCCGATGAACTTGATGAATATTGCGATGCCCAAGGGTGTTCTCCGGGGTTGTGTTCTGTTGGTAGTCCTGTTGAGTGCTGCCCTGGTGTTGGCGCAGCACAAAGAGTCGAGCGCTCCCAAACCCGCGCCCGCGCCTCACGCCAGCGCCCCTGCGCATAATCCTCCCCAGAACCATTCGACTGGTAACACGCAGCACTCGAACATGCAGCACCCCAACGGCAACATGAACCGGGGCGGCAATAACAACAACATGGGGCATTCCAGCGGCAACACGATGGGGCGCACCGGGAACATGAATAACGGCCACGGGAATACGGGGGGCATGAACAACAACCGCGGCGCTATGAACAACAACAATCGCGGCGGCATGAACAACAACATGGGCCGGAATAACACGATGGGGCATAACAGCGGAATGAATGCGGGCCGTCCCGGCGCTCATATTGCGCCCGGACGGCAGGTCTCCCTGCGTGGTGGAGGGAGCGCCCATATTCGTCCCAACGGCCAGATTCGGTCCGTGAATCGAAATGGCATGCACATCGACCGCGGCTTGCACGGAGAGCGTCACGTTGTGAGCATGCACAATGGAGCGCGGGTGGTGACGGTCGGACACCGTGCCGGTTACGTGCAGCGAGCGTACGTCGTACGAGGCGGCCACTCCTACTACTCGCGGACGTACTACTATCACGGGGTTTATCGCACCGGCGTGTATCGCGGCTATTACTACGGCGGACGTCCGTACTATGGCTACTATCCGGCCTACTACTATCAACCGGTGTATTACGGATGGGCCTACAATCCGTGGCCGGCGCCGGTGTACTACGGTTGGGGATGGGGTGGAGCGCCCTGGTATGGCTACTACGGTCCGTACTATGCGCCGTACCCGGTGTATCCATCGGCAGCTTTTTGGCTCGCGGATTTCATGGTCGCGGCGAGTCTGCAAGCGGCCTATGAAGCGCAAGCGGCAAGTGCGTGGCTAGGTCCCAATGCGGCTGATGGCACCCTGGTCGCGAGCCTGGTTGGAATGCCTGCGGACGCAGAACCGGTCAAGATGAGCGCTGAGGTCAAGAACGCGCTGTCGGAAGAAGTGAAAGCGACAATCGCTCAAGAGCAGGCGGACGCGGCGAAAGGAAACACCGGCGCGAATGCCTCGGGCGGCCAACCGGCGAATTCGAATGAAGCGCCGCCGGCGCTGAATCCGAAGTTCCGCACGTTCCTTGTTTCGTCAGATATAAGTCTGGTGGGAGCGGACAATAACGAATGCTCACTATCGCAGGGTGACGTCATCGAGCGCACGACCGATACTCCCGATGATGACGGGAACGTCAACGTGAAAGTTGTGGCCAGTACCAAGAACGATTGCGCAATTGGCACAGAAGGCCCGGTTTCGACCGATGATCTGCAAGAGATGTACAACGGCTTCCGCGAGCAGATGAAAGACGGAATGGCAGATCTGGCGAAGAAACAGGGGACGGGCGGTCTCCCGAAGGCTCCTGATACCAGCACGACAAGCGGAGACGTTCCGGCTCCTCCGCCGGACAAGAGCGTGGAAAAGACGCTACAGGACCAGCAAAGCGCAGCTGACCAGACCGAGTCCGAAGTCAAGCAGGAAGCGGGCTCCGGCTCGGGCGGTACGCAGTAGCGCAACCGAGTGAAATGGCACAGGGAGCATCGAAACGGTGCTCCCCATCCTCCCCCAACTTGCTCTCGTTTCTTCCAGAAGAACGAATTCGACAAAAGAATCTGCAGGAGGGTTCCACGATGTCGCAGAGGTTGAGTGGTGTTTTCCCAGCAGTAGTCATGGGTCTCGCACTTGCCGCGCAAGCACCGGCGCAGGCTCCCACGCTTCAGGAACAACTGGCCGCGCAATACAAACTGGTGAAAATGGGATCGGATACGAGCGGAGTTTCCGTCGTCGACAAGGGGACGCTTCTGGCAGTTCAGAAGGGCGGAATCTTAGCCGTTCCCTATGCCGACAAAACCGTTCTGACCACAAAGTATGAAGGCGGTACGGTGCATGCTCCGAATGCTTTTATGGTCACCGGCCGGCAGAAACTCTTCGGACATTTTTCGCAGACACAGTCGCAGGGACAAACGACTCACCTGTTCCAGACTGGCGAGAAAGTTTATCCCAGCAAACTCGAAGTCAAACTGGAGAAGGACGAAGTTGTGATGGAAGTCGTTGCATGCGACCAATGCAATAACACCGATCCGCCGACCGCGAATAAGGCGCAAGTTGCTTTTGTGTTTCCGAAGGGCTCACTGGCGAAAGCCAGTGCTGGAGACGTCGAGGATACGATCGGGCAACTGCTCTCGATCACCGACGATTCGCAGGGTCAGGATCAGGGGCAAGGCCAACAGCAGGGCGGCCAGGATCAAGGCCAAGGTCAACAAGCACAGGGGCAAGGTCCGGGAGATCAGCAGCAAGCTCAGCAACAGGCGCCAGAGACAATCCAAATGGGGATGACGACGGACCAGGTGCAAGGCGCGCTGGGACAGCCGGCGAAGGTTGTCAATCTCGGGCCGAAGCAGATTTATGTCTACAAGGATCTGAAAGTGACGTTCTTCAACGGCAGGGTCGTCGATGTTCAGTAACGAAGGCAACAGATGAAGCAAGGCGAGGGAGAGTCCTGAAAATCAAGGGCTTGAGCGAGCGATATAGTACCTCCGTACCGTGCCTAGTACTTCAGTTACCGCATCGTGGATGACTGCCCACCCCTGTGGGCGAAATCTCTATATGTAGTGGTTATTTAGCAAGAGACTACTACATATAGATTGCGGTTCATTTCCCGTCTTTTCTCATTTCCAGGAAACAGGCAAAAAACGCGGAAAAACGCGGACATTCGCTTTGAGCCGGGGTTTTTCCGGGCTGATATATGCTCGGGACACGTAAAGCCCTCGGAGCCGATAGAGAGGGTGAAGGAGTATCCGAGCAAAGCCCGCAGCAGTGGGGTTGAGGCGGGGCGGTACTGAGGAAAAGGCAAAGGGAACTATGGCCGACTCGCGAGAAGTGATGAATATCCGCCAGGCGTCGCAGTATCTGGGCGTGAGTCCGGACACGCTGTACAAGTACGTCGGCGAGCAGAAGATTCCTGCGTTCAAGCTGGGGAATCGCTGGCGCTTCAAGAAGTCCCGGCTGGATCAGTGGATGGAAGAGAAGTCGAGCGAGATGGAACCGCAACCGAAGCGGAAACCAAAAGCGGCAGTGAAGGCGGCTGGACAAGTTTAGAAAACGGGCGCGGGCTTCGAGCCTGCGATCACGAAAAGGTGGGCACATGTTTGGATTCGGATCGAAGTCCATTGTTGGCCTGGATGTGGGCTCCTCGAGCATCAAGGCGGTGGAGCTCAAAAAGAAGGGTGGTCAGATTGAAGTGGCGCACCTCGGTCTGGAGCCGCTGTCATCCGACATCGTGGTGGATTCGATGATCGTGGACTCGGGCACGGTATCGAGCGCGATCTCGAAGCTGTTTCTGGATAACCAGATTAAGACCAAGGCCGTGGCCACCGCGGTGAGCGGTCACTCGGTGATCGTGAAGAAAATTTCGCTGCCCTCGATGAGCGATCAGGAACTGGCCGAGACCATCGAAAAAGAAGCGGCGCAGCACATTCCGTTCGATCTGGCCGATGTGAGCCTGGATTATCAGATCCTGTCCGACGAAGTGGGCACGCCGCAAATGGATGTGCTTCTGGTGGCGGTCAAGAAGGACAAGATTTTGAACTACACCAACGTACTCTCGATGGCGGGACGCACCCCGGCTATTGTCGACATCGACGCGCTGGCTCTGCAGAACTGCTACGAGTACAACTACCAGCCGGCGCCGGGCCAGGTGGTGGCGCTTCTGAACCTGGGCGCCAGCGTAATGAACATCAACATCGTGAAAGGCACGACGCCGCTGTTCCCGCGCGACGTCAGCGTGGGCGGTCATCAGTACACCGACTCTCTGCAGAAGGAACTGGACCTGAGCTTCGAAGATGCGGAATCACTGAAGCTGGGCAACAAGGTTGGCACGGTCAGCGAAGACGCGAAGCAGCCGATTCTGCAGCAGGTGACCGAGATCATCGTGCTGGAAATTCAGAAGACGTTCGACTTCTTCCGCGCCAGCGCGGCGGGCGAGCACATCGAGAAGATCTACCTGGCAGGCGGATCGTCGAAGGTGCCGGGCCTGATGGAAGCGCTGCGGCAAGAGTTCTCGATGCCGGTGGAACTGCTGAATCCGTTTCAGCGCGTTACGCCTCCGATTGAAGGACACGGGGCGGAGCTGGTGGAACAGAATCCGGGGCAAATGGCAGTCGCGGTGGGCTTGGCCCTGAGGAGCTTTGAATCCCTATGATCAAAATCAATCTGCTCGAAACGAACAAGGGAAAGGGCAAACGCGGAAGCGGCGGCGGCAGTGGTCCGTCGATGCCCACGATCGAAATGGGCGACATGGGGTCGCCCACACTGAAATTGCTGGTGGTGATCATCCTTACGGGATTGTTTAACACGGGCTACTGGTACCGTCTCGATCATGTCTCGAAAGAGATTGACGCGAAGATGAAGCAAGCGGAGATGAAGAACCGCGAGCTGGCCGATGTGAAGGCGCGGTTCCTGGAGCGGCAGACGCAAGCCGACAACTATAAGCGGCGCGTCGATGTCATCGATAAGCTTCGCGAAAACCAGACTGGACCGGTGAACCTGCTTGCGATGCTGGGGGAGACCGTCAACAACACGGAAGCGGTGTGGCTCAACAAGATGGACGACACCGGGCCGAACGTGAACCTGGAAGGCATGGCGCTGAGCGCGGACGCGGTGGCAAATCTGATCGCGAACCTGCAGAAGACCGGATACTTCAAGGCGGTTGAGATCAAAGAGACGTATCAGGACGAACAGATTAAGGACATGCAGGCGTTTCAGTTCACCCTGACCTGCGAGAAGGGAAAGTCGTAAAAGGCGGACCTATGGCGAACTTTAGCGAACTGTCGGGCATCAAGCAGTGGGCAGCCGTGATCGTCGGCGGAGCCGTGGTGACGGCCGGCCTGTACTTCACGGTGTTCAAGAGCCAGGACGAGAAGAACGCGGCTGCGCAGCATGCCCTCGAAGACAAGATCCGGGAGAACAATGAGCTCGAGTCTTACCGTCCGAAGCTGAAGCAGATTGAGCAGCAGCTCACGGAGCTCAAGCAGCAGCTCGAAATCGAGCAGCGGATTGTTCCTGACGAGAAACAGATTGACGGCTTCATCACCATGATGGATGGCGAGGCGCAGAAAGCGGGCGTGGAACTTCGCCGGTATGCCGCCAAGGACAATAAGAACCAGCAGTATTACACCGAGGTGCCCTTCGACATGGAAATGGACGGTCCGTATTACTCGATGCTGAATTTCTTCGATCGGGTGAGCAAGCTGGAACGGATCGTGAACATCAGCGGGTTGCTGGTGTCGACCACGAAGAATCCTTCGGGAGCGAAGCTGAAGCACACGTATCAGTACGCACCCAACGAGAGCGTGGTGGCGAATTTCACGGCAACGACGTATTTCAGTCACGATTTAACACCTCCTGGCGGCGCCGGTGCTAAACCCGGAATGCCGGCGAAGAAGTAGGAACACCTATGAAGACGGCTATGAAGCTGACGACAGGTATTCTGGCAATTTCCATGATGGCGGGCGCGGCCTGGGCACAGAAGCCGGACGCCATCGAACAGGCGCGCAGCGAAGCAAAGTCGCTGCAGCAACAGCAGGCCAACGGACCGGCGAAGAGTAAGCCGGCTCCGGGCGCCCCGGCTCCCGCTGTGAAACCGGCGGCGATTCCCGGATCGCAAGCCTCGGCCGCTCCGGCAAAGGCTGCGGTGGCTGCTTCCGATAACAACCAGCTGAAGCATGTCAGCGTAGTTCCAGGCGCCGACAACGTTCAGGTTGAGATCAGCTCGACGCGCGATATCACGCCGAAAGTGAGCAAGTTGACTTCGCCCGCTCGCGTCGTGGTGGAGCTGCCCGAGACGGTCGTAGCCAGCGCACAGAACAAGATTCCTGTTGGGACCGATGGCGTGAAGGGCGTTCGCATCGGGATGGACGGCAAAACGCCTCCGACCACGAGCGTCGTCGTCGATCTTGAGAAGGCTGTTTCCTATGAGATCGCTCCGGGCGCGGCCGGCAAGTTGATCCTGACCTTGCACACGCAGGGAGCGGACACGACGGTCGTGAAGTCGGCTCCGGCTTCGAAGCAAGCCAAGCTGGTTCCGGTGAAGGCGGAGGCTGTTCCGTTAAGGGAAGCGGCCAAGCCCGTCAGCCCGGCAAAGGCTGGGGTTGCGAAAGCAGCTCCGATCAAAGCGGCCCCGGTCAGGGCGAGTGTAGCGAAGGTGGAAGCTCCGAAGGCGAGCGCTCCGGCGAAACAGGCTCCGAAGCAGCAGAAGACGGTAGTTGCGGCGAAACCCGCGCCGGCTCCGGCTTCGGCGGTTGCAGCCGCTGACGCGCTGCCGAAACCGGCTGCTCCAAAGCCCGAAGAAAAGAAATGGGCCATGAACGGGAAACGTGATCCGTTCTTCAGCCCGGTTGTGCAGCAGTCCGGATCGGGTTGCTCGACCGGGAAGAAGTGCCTGGAAATCGGGACGATCAATCTTCGCGGCGTGGTGAAATCCGACACCGGCTTCATCGCCGTCGTGACGAACAACCTGAACAAGGCTTATTTCCTGCGGGAGAACGATCCGGTGTTCAACGGGTATGTGGTGAAGATTACGGGCGACTCAGTGACGTTCTCGGAGACGGTCCAGGACAAGCTGGGAAAGCCGTTCACGCATGAAGTGGTGAAGAGAATCTTCACGCCAGCGGTTTAGGGCAGTACGGCGGACCCGGAGACCGGGACGCTGAAATCAAGTTGCACGAAGGACACGCGGGCCAGGCCCGCGGGTGGGGAGAGGCGAAATGCGAAAGCAACAACTGACAATGTTCGTATCGTTGCTGGTGCTGGTGGTGGGCGCAGCCGCCCAGACGCCGAGTCAGCTCGATCGAGTGAACGTAGTCCGCGACGCGGATGGCATCCGGGTCGAGATGAGCTCCAACGGGACGGTGACCCCGAAGCTCAGCACTCTGAACTCGCCCGCCCGCGTGGTGGTGGATCTGCCGGAAACCGTGATGGCGACCGGCCAGAAACACATTGCGGTCGGCGCCGAGGGCATCAAGGACGTGCGCATTGGCATGAACGGCCAGGCACATCCGACGACGCGCATCGTGGTCGACCTGGAGAAGGCTTGTGCGTACGACCTGACTCCCGGTCCGGCCGGAAAGCTTGTGCTGACGCTGCATCCGAACACTGCCGAGGCGAAGAACGTTGCCCCGGTTGCGCCGGCTGCCGCCAGCAAGCCGATGTCGCCCTTCTCGCCGCGAGTGATGGAGATTCCGGCTGCCGCGCCTGCAGCGAAGCCGGTGTCGCAGAGCTCGCCCAACGATTTTGTGTTCGTCGAGCCGTCTTACAAGGCGAAGAGCGAAGCGAAGGACCAGCCCACGGCGGATCCAGTAGTTCGCGCTGGCGAAGCGGCAGCGCTGTTCTCGGACAAGACTGCGGCGCAACTGCTGCCGGTCAGCATGAACGCGGCCCAGGCGGGGAGTTCGACTCCGCAAGCGCAGAGTTCCACGGGCATCACGCCGGCGGTGAATCTGGCGGCCGAGCAGAAGGCTCAGAGCGCTCAGGGCAACGCTGCTTCGGGCCCGAAATATACGGGTGAACCGATCTCGGTCAACCTGAAGGACGTGGACCTGAAAGATTTCTTCCGTCTGATCCACGAGATCAGCGGCTTGAACGTCGTGCTGGATCCGAACGTGCACGGCACGCTGACCATCGTTCTCGACGATGTGCCGTGGGATCAGGCGCTCGATATCGTGCTCAAGAACAACGAGCTGGCCCGCGAACTGGAAGGCAATGTCCTGCGCATCGCCACGGTCGAGACCCTGAAGCACGAAGCGGATGCCCGGCGCGCCCAGATCGAATCGGAAGCGCTGGCGGTCGAAAAAGTTTCGGTGACCCGCTTCCTCAGCTACGCCAAGGCAAAGGACGTCATCGTCACAGTGAAGAAATTCCTCTCGCAGCGTGGCGATGTGGTGGCTGACGATCGCACGAATGCGGTCATCGTCAGCGACATTCCGAAGGTGATTCCGGTGATCGACCGCCTGCTGACGCAGCTGGACCGCAAGACGCAGGAAGTCGAAATCGAAGCCCGCGTCGTGGCCGCAACGCGGCAGTTCGCGCGTGATATCGGCACGCAGCTGGGCTTTGGATGGGGCAACGGCCACAGCGCGATTGGCGGTAACGAGGCTGCCGGTCCTTCACCGACGACGGTGGGCGGCTTGACGCCGGGTTACATTACCGTTCCTGGAGCATCCGGTGGTTCCTCATCGGGATCTTCGATTCCGTTGTTCTCAAACCTCGGATCGACGTCGCCTACGAGCGGTTTCACCTTCATCAACGCAAGCAATACCGTGCGAATTGATGCCATCCTGTCGATGGCGGAATCGCGGGGCCTGCTGAAGGTGCTGTCGCGTCCGCGAGTCGTAACCCAGAACAACATTCAGGCTCTGGTGAAACAGGGCGTGCGAGTACCGATCGTGACGCAGGCGCAGTTGGGCGGTCCGCCGACCGTGACCTACGTTGACGCGTTCCTGCGGTTGACCGTGACTCCGCAGATCACCTCGGAGAACACGATCTTCCTGAACGTGGATGTGGAAAACACGACCCCGAACTTTGCTCAGCAGGTGCAAGGCAACCCCGAACTGATCACGCAGCAGGCCACCACGCAGGTGCTGGTGACCGACGGCGGGACGGTGGTGATCGGCGGCGTCATCCAGACGCAGAACTCGATCAACATCAACGAGGTGCCTTTGCTCGGCAGCATCCCGGTGCTCGGCAACCTGTTTAAGCACGTGCAGGTGCAGACCAATAACCAGGAGCTGATTTTCTTCATCACTCCGCGCATCATTCAGACATAGGGAGTCCCGAGTAACGATCTAGCCCGCCGGCCTGATGAAACTGTCAGGCCGGCGGTTTTGTTTTTGGCGAGCGGCGAGTCACGAGCCTTGAGCCTTTGAGAAATTTATGATCCCGTCGGGGTTGCTGTAGCCCCTCCTCGTTGCTCATTGCTCGCTGCTGCCTTTACACTCTCCGAAATGGATTTTCGCGCGCGCCAAGCAAAGCTTCGCGAGCATCTCGCCACAACCCGCTTCGACGGGTTGCTCATCAGCCGTCTTCCCAATATCCGCTACCTTTGCGGATTTACCGGCAGCGCCGGACTGTTGCTGGTCGAGGAATCCCGCAGTATCTTTTTCACGGATAACCGTTACGACACGCAGGCGCACGGAGAGGTGAAAGCGGCGAAGGTCATCATCGCGCCGAAATCGCCACTGCCGGAGCTGGCCGACTTTCTCGGCAGGCGCCGACGATGCGTGATCGGCATCGAGGCGGAGCATTTCACGGTCGCGGAGAAAAAGCGGCTCAGCAAGCTGAGCCCGGCTGGCGTCAGTTTCAAAGACGCGCCCAGCGTCGTGGACCGGGCGCGGATGATAAAGGATGACGACGAACTCAAGCGAATACGCGCTGCGGTGGCGCTCGGGGCGAAGATCTTCGACCGAGCCGTTGAGGTTTTGCGTCCGGGAGTCAAAGAAGTTGAAGTTGCCGGAGAGATGGAATTGACTGCGCGCCGGGCTGGGGCGGAAGAAATGTCGTTCCCCACGATCATTGCCTCCGGAGCGCGGTCCGCGTTGCCGCATGGGCGTGCTTCCGAGCAGGCCGTGCCGCGAGGCGCGTTCGTCGTCTGTGATTTCGGTGTTATACTCTCAGGTTATTGTTCGGACGAGACTCGTACCGTCTGGATAGGGAAAATTACGGACGAGGCCCGGCACGCCTATGAAGCGGTTCGGGAGGCACAGCAGGCAGCGATTGATGCTGTGCGGCCAGGGATTCCGGCCGGCGATGTGGATGCCGCAGCCCGGAAAATCCTGACCAAGGCGGGTCTGGGAAAGTACTTCACGCACTCCACCGGTCACGGAGTCGGGCTCGAGATTCACGAAAGCCCGAGGGTTGCCGACGGGCAGCGGGAGATCCTGCAGCCTGGGATGGTGATCACGATCGAGCCAGGAGTATACTTCCCCGGCAAATGGGGCGTGAGGATCGAGGATATGGTAGTGATTACGGCCGGCGGCTGTGAAGTATTGACGCCGACCAGCAAGGAATTCTTGGCAGTCTAGTCTTCCTAGCTTCAGTAGCTGAGATTGAGCCGGGCAGGATCTGCGCCCGGCTTCTTCGCGCGCCGGGATGGGTGCGCGGCGGGACGGAGAACGGTCCCACCTTACGTCTGTCGAAGATCAGCATGAACCAAAAAGAGCTGAAAGAACTAATTGAGTTCCTCATAGAGAAGGACATCGCCGAGTTCGAGCTGGAACGCGGCGATGTTAAGGTGCGGATCAAGCGCGGCGGGGAGCATACCGTCGTCCATTCGCATGGCGAGCCGCGCTTTTACGCCGTGCCTCCAGCACCTGCACCCGCGATGGAACTCGGAGCGGCTGCGGTTGTTCCTGCGGCCGCGCCTTCTGCCCCGGCAGCTCCGCCTGCAGCTGATGAGGGCTTGCACACCGTGAAGTCTCCGATTGTCGGGACCTTCTATGAGGCGCCATCGCCGGGAGCTCCTCCCTTCGTTAAGCCCGGGGACAACGTCGAAGTAGGCCAGGTGCTCTGTATTGTCGAAGCCATGAAACTGCTGAACGAGATCGAGTGCGACGTTGCCGGAGAGGTAGTAAAGAAGCTCGCGAGCAACGGCCAGCCCATCGAATATGGCCAGGAACTGTTCGTGATAAGGCCGAAGAAGTGAGTGGGGAACTGCGCCTGCAGAGCAATTGTTGATTGTTGATTTTTGATTGTTGAATCAGGGCGCTGCACCGGACTTTTTCCATTCAACAATCATCCATCAACAATCAACAATTTTTTATGAAAGTCAAAAAATTGAGTTCATGTTCAAAAAGATCCTGATTGCCAATCGCGGGGAGATTGCACTGCGCGTCATTTGCGCGTGCAAGGAGCTGGATGTGCGCACGGTCGCGATCTACAGCGAGGCGGACCGCAACTCGCTGCATGTCCGCTTTGCCGACGAAGCGATCTGCATTGGTCCCCCGCAGCTGGCGCTTAGCTACCTGAATATTCCTGCGGTCATCAGCGCAGCTGAAATCGCGAATGTGGAAGCGGTCCATCCCGGCTATGGCCTGTTGGCCGAAAACGCCAATTTCGCCGAGGTCTGTGAGATGAGCGGGATCAAGTTCATCGGGCCGAGGCCGGAAGTCACGCGACTGATGGGCGAAAAAGAAAAAGCCCGTGCGGCGATGAAGAAAGCGGGAGTGCCGATTCTGCCGGGCTCGGATGGGATCATCGCCTCGGAGGGCGAGGCGCTCGAGTGGGCGAAGCAGGTCGGGTTTCCCGTGATCTTGAAAGCTTCCGCGGGCGGCGGCGGACGCGGCATGCGCATCGTGCGCAATGAAGAAGAGCTGCCGGGGCTGTTCAAAGCGGCGTCGTCTGAAGCTGCCGGAGCATTCGGCAACGGCGATCTGTATATGGAGAAGTATGTCGAACATCCGCGGCACATCGAGTTTCAGGTGCTTGCGGACGAGCACGGCAGCGTGGTGAGCCTCGGCGAGCGCGAGTGCTCGATTCAACGCCGTCATCAGAAGCTGTTGGAAGAATCTCCGTCGACCCAGGTCACGCCTGAGTTGCGCAAAGAGATCGGAGACGTCCTCTGCAAGTCGCTGGCGGCCATCGGATATTGGAATGCCGGCACCATCGAATTCCTGATGGACAAGGACAAGAGCCTGCACTTCATCGAGATGAATACGCGTATTCAGGTGGAGCATCCGGTCACGGAGATGGTCACGGACGTCGATCTCGTGAAGAGCCAAATTCTGATCGCGGCGGGCGCGAAGATGAGCGACGTGCTGATGGGCCCGATCGTGCATCGCGGGCATTCCATCGAATGCCGCATCAATGCCGAGCATCCGGAGAAGTTCACGCCGTCGGCGGGGACGATCACGGCGTTTCATCCGGCGGGCGGGACTGGCGTGCGCGTCGATACTGCGGCATATGCCGAGGGTGTGATTCCGCCGTATTACGACTCGTTGATCGCGAAACTGATTGTGCGCGCCAAAGACCGCAAGGAGGCGTGCTCGCGCATGGCGCGGGCTCTGGAGATGTTCATCGTCGAAGGCATCTACACAACGATTCCCCTGCACCAGAAGATTCTGGCGGACGCGGATTTCCAGGCGGGGAACTTCGACACAGGATTCATTGAGAGATTCATGAAGAAGAACAGTCATCACTGAGCGCCCCACACCTAATGCGCCGTCCACGGCCCCGGTCCACTGAAACATGATTCGCCTGCCACGCCTCTACAGCATCATCGATTCGTCGTTCTTTCCGACCATATCAGAAGTTCTGGCTTTTGCTGATGCGCTGGCCTCTGCGGGATGCACGCTGCTGCAGTACCGGAATAAGTCCGGCAACGCGCGGGTGATGCTGGATCAGGCTCGGGAGCTGAGAAGACGGTTTGCTCCCCTGAGTCAAAATCCCCACTCTGTCGCACAAATCGCGACAAGGGTGGGGCAACCAAACTTGATCATCAACGACCGCGCCGATCTCTGTTTGGCAGCGGATTTCGACGGAGTTCACGTCGGGCAGGATGATCTCTCGCCTGAATCGGTTCGCAAGATCATCGGGCCTGATCGCTGGCTGGGAGTCTCCACGCATAATCCGGAGCAAGTGCAGGAGGCTGATCTGACGTCGGCGGATTACCTGGCCATCGGTCCTGTGTTTGCCACGTCGAGCAAAGAGAACCCGGATCCGGTTCTCGGTCTGGAAGGTGTGCGCCGCGCGAGGGAGTTGACACGAAAACCGCTCGTCGCCATCGGGGGGATTACCCGGGCCAACGCCGCCCGAGTGATCGAAGCCGGGGCCGACTCGGTGGCCGTTATCTCCGACCTGATAAGAGACCCCCGCAAATCAGCAGAGGAATTTTTACGGATATTAAGGTAAAGTTCTGATCGTCCCGAAGTCGTTGGTCGTTAGTCGCTGGCAACGGCAACTTCCAAGAACGACTAACGACCAACCACCAAGGAGCGAGTCCCTGAGTACTCCGACAACTAAGCCCGCCGCGCGCAGCGATTGGGAAACTCACAGCCAGCAGGACCAGGAACTCGTCAAAGGCCTGGGCCTGACCAGCGCCACCATGCTGGTGATGGGCTCGATGATTGG
>Ga0070735_10002293_pt1 | contig 17492 bp, 12 predicted proteins | sample Coa_R1_FD_66443 | JGI IMG/M metagenome (GOLD analysis project Ga0070735, IMG submission 66443) | Surface soil microbial communities from Centralia Pennsylvania, which are recovering from an underground coalmine fire - Coalmine... | ecosystem: Environmental > Terrestrial > Soil > Unclassified ... | reverse complement strand
CTTCCCGCTCGTCTTTGATGCTGCCGTCGAGATAGTCGATGACGAACGCACCGACGATTGCCAAGATCAGTCCAAGCACGATGCCGAGCAGCAAATTGAGCAGCAGATCCGGAGAGACGTGGGCAGTCCTCGGGCTTGCCGCTTGCGTTACCGTCACGTCGCTGAGCGCGGTATCGCGAGCGACGTTCGCGTTGTTGAATTTTTGCTCGAGCGCGCTGTAGACGTCTTGCGCGCTTTGCGCGGCCCGCTGCAGATCGGCCAGCTGCGCGGCCTCAGCCGGCAGACGCGCAAGCATGGGATTCATCGAGGTGCGCTGACGCTGCAGTTCCGCGATCGTCGCTTGATCCGCCGAGGCCTGCGATTGATACTGAGCTTGCTGCTGCTGCAGCTGCTGGTAGAGCGGGTTCGGGACGGTATTGGTGTTCGAAACTACGGTCGCTTGCTGGCGCGCAATCTCGTCCTTCAACTGCGCCTCTTGCTGCTTGAGAGCGATGACGGTCGGATGCTGATCGGTGTACTGCTGCAGCGCGGTTTTGAGCTGCACGTCCACTTGCGAGAGTTGCGTCTGCAGCTGACCGAGTACCGGGTTTTCTGCCGTCGTGGTTCCACCGGTTATATTCGCCGGCGTATGCGAGAGCTGTCCGGTCACGCTGGCGAGTTGCGCTTTGGCCTGCTGCATGTCGGCTTGCGTTTGACCGATCTTTCCGTCGAGCTCGCCGAGCGTATTGATGTCGGATTGGGTCTGCGCGTTGATGTCCGCGATATGATGGCTCGCCTCGAAATTCGCCAGCCGCATTTGCGCGTCGTGCATGGTCCTGTCTGCGACCGGAAGCTGGCCGTTGAGGAAGTCGATCACCTGCTGCGCTTGCGACGACACGAGATCGCGTTGCCGGTCGACGACGACCTTACCGAAATCGTTCGCTATGAGAGCCGACGTGCGCGCATTGGACCACGTCACGGCGAGATCGATGATCGAGGTGTTGGTGATGGGCTTGACGTTGACGTGATGCATGAAGGAGGCCATCGACATCTTCAGACCCATGTCCGACATGACTTGCGAAACGACCGGCGTTTCCTGGAACAGCTCGACGTACGTCTCGGCGCTTTGCACGCCCGTCGCGGCCAGCAGCGCGTTGAGCACGGGCAGCTGACTGTCCGTATTGTCCGTGGTTGGAACGGCGCTGGAATTTCCCGCGATGACCTTGATTTCCGACGTGTAGCTCTTCGGTACGAGAAGCGAGAAGACGAGCACCAGCGCGATGAAGCCCAGGAAGATCACGATCATTGGGCGCGCGCGGCGCTGCAACGTGCGCAGTACGCCTTGCAGCTGCTGTTGAGACTCGGGCGCGGTTGCGGCGGCTACGGGTTGCCCCGCTGGCAGCGAATACATTGTCTCGGTGTTCCTCTGTCCTTCGACTAGCTGAGGTGACTATGGGATGAATCGCGAGAGAACGTAAAACAGCCCGCTCAAGAACGTATCGGTGTGCTTCTGCGTGGCCTGCGGCACGTAAATCGTGTCGCCTTTTTGCAACGCGACGTTTGCCGCGGGATCATTCCCCTGAAGCGCAGTATAAAGGTTGATTTCTTGCGTAATCGCCTTGCCGTCGGGGCCCGTGCGAATGAGGCGAACGTGATTCAGATCGGCTTGCGAGTTCGCACTGTTACCCGCCTTGGCGATGGCAACCGCTAAACCGTCGCCTTGGTTGACTTGAATCGGCCCGGGGTGATCGACGGCGCCGGCAACGTTTACGTAGAATTGCACGGCTCCCGGCACGTAGACGACGTCTCCCTCGCCGAGTCGCTGATCGAGTTGCGTGTCGCCGTCGCGAAGCAGTTTTTGCAGACTCACTTGCGTGACGTGACCGCCCGGATCGGAGATGCGCGCGTCAGGAAAGTTTCCGTCTTGATCGGCTAGGCCCCCGGCCGCTGCGATCGCATCGGACAGTGTCGCATCGGAACGCAGTTGATATTTGCCCGGTGTTTTCACGTCACCGAGCACCATGACGTTCGGCTGAGCCAACTGCGTTATGGCAATCGTCACAACGGGATGCCGCACGTACGCGAGGAGACGTTCGCGCAGAGCGGCAGCCGCCTGTTCGGGGGTTTTTCCCGCCACTTTGACTTGGCCGATCAGCGGATAAGCGATCGTTCCGTCGTTTAGGACCGTGACGTTCTGCGTAAGCGATTGGTCCCCATACACCTGGACGCTCAGTTGGTCGCCTGGGTGGATAACGGTGCCCGCGTTTTGCCCCAAGGCCGGCGCCATGCCCGCCCCCGCGAGCACCATGGCAAGCGCGAGCAGCCCGCCCGCCAGCCGATGAAGATGTCTTAGCACGGAATTCACCACTTTCAATTCGTTTTCGCTATCGTAAGCGATGCAGTTCGCCGCTGCTCAGAGGGTATCGTCCCGGCGCGTTGAGCAAAAGGTCGTCATCGCCATCCGACGTTAGTGCAAGAGCCCTAGCCGGACTTGCTCGCCTGGGTCTGCCGCGTGACCGACGGCTCTGGTATCACAATGTCTATGACGAACCTCCGCGCCTGGCGGTGGCCGGCGCTCCTGGGGATTGCCGTAGTCGCTCTGGCCCTATTCCGATACGAACACGACCTCCAATACCGGACCCGCGAAGCCGGTGATCTGCTCGGCTCGCTGCAGGTCGCTTCCTTGGGCGGCTCGCCGTACACGCTGACCGCGCACGGGCGTCCTATGCTTATCAACGTGTTCGCCACGTGGTGCGGACCATGTCGCGCCGAGGCACCCGACCTTGCATATGCAGCCGCACGTCTTCGCGCCTCGGGAATCGACGTCGTCGGAATCGACCAGCAGGAAAGCGGCGGCCAAGTGCAAGCTTTTGCGCGCGCATTCGGATTACGCTATCCGCTATACGTCGACACGAGCGGGATCACGCACGCCGTCCTCGGTGCGCGAGTAATTCCGATGACGGTGTACGTAGACGCGAGCGGCATCATCCGCTGGGAGCACGAGGGTCCCATCGACGCCAAAGCGCTGCTCGCGCTGCCGTCGGAGAGGGCGCACGATGCCTCGTAAACGCCGCGCCGTCGTCACCGGCTTTCATTATTATGCGCGGTTCCTGGCGGACCTGATGAACGAGCACTGCGATCATTGGGAAATGCGCGCATTCAAAGAACAACGCTTGGAAACGCTGCGCGCGTTGTTCGCATTACGTAAGGCAGACGCACTGATTTGTTTCGGCGGCCCCGCGCCGGACGCGATTCTCGTAGAGGCGGCGCGCAAGTACGGCGTACGAGTAATCGTCGTCTGGGCCGGCAGCGACGTCATGCAAGCGCAGCAAGAGCCCCAAGATTTGCAGGTCATCAATCAGCAGCGGTTTCACCACATCGCCGACGGCGAGTGGCTCGTCGGCGAGTTGGACGTGCTGGGCCTGCATGCGGAATATGAGCCGCTCACCGCCGTGCGCGGCGGCAAGCCGTTCAAACCGCTTCCGCGGCAGTTTCGCGTTTTGACGTATCTGCCCGAGCCGCGGCGCGATTTTTATGGTGCACCGCTCGTGTACGAGATCGCCCGCCGCATGCCTGACGTCCCGTTCACGGTCGTCGGCGCAGGGCAACGCAGTCTCGTGGCCCCGCCCAACGTGCAATTCCACGGCTATGTCAACAACATGGCCGACGTCATCGACGACTCAACGGTGCTCTTACGGCTGCCGCAACATGACGGAAAATCGATGCTCGTGCTCGAGGCCCTGGCGCGCGCGCGCCACGTCGTTTGGAATTACGACTTTCCGCACGTGCGCACCGCGCACACCGTCGATGAAGCGATGACGCAGCTGCAAGACCTGCGCGCTAGGCATACGGCCGGCACGCTCACGCCCAACTACGCCGGTCACGAATACGTGCTGCGGCGCTTCGGTCGCGAGCAGACTGCAGCGCGGTTCGAGGCACGTCTCGATCGCATTGTCGCTCAGGGGAACCGTGCAGCGGACGGCGAGCGAGCACGGATAGCAGTTTCCGGACTGCAGATCTTCTGCGCCGACGTTGCGGGTTACGGTAACGCTTTTGCACCGCAGTGGGACGTGCGGCTGCTTCGCACCAACTCCCGCATGGAAATTCTCACCGCCGTCGTCGCGCTTCGCAGCTGCCGGGCGTGGTATTCAATCGGTAACCCGCTCGGCGATAGGTGGCTCACTCTCGCGGCACGGCTTTTTCGCAAACCGCGAATCATCCATTGGGTCGGCTCCGATATTCTCATGCTCGCCAATCGACCGGAGCTGCGTGCAAAGCTTGCGAGAAAGAACATTCTGCATCTAGCGGAGGCTGCGTGGACCGCGCAAGAATTGCGGCGACTCGGATTGGAACCCCGCATCGCTCCACTGCCGCCACGCCATCATCACGGCGAAAGCACGCCGCTGCCGCAGACGTTTACCGTGATGTTGTACGTCCCTCGCACCCGAACCGATTTTTACGGAAGACGCGCGTTCGAACATTTGATGAAAGACCTGCGCGGTAAACCGGTGCGGTATCTGATTGTCGGCGGCGGGAAAGTCCGTGTTCCGGAAGGCGTCGACGTGGAGAATTTCGGCTGGCGCGACGATCTGCGCGAAGCATATCGCAAAGCGAGCGTGCTGTTGCGCTTCACGCCGCACGACGGTCTTTCGCTTATGGTGTTGGAAGCGCTTTCCTACGGACGCCACGTGATCTGGACGCAGCCGTTTCCCTTCGTGCGTCAAGTTCGCAACTACGCAGACATACAGCTGGAGGTCACGCAGATGCTTGCGGCGCACGAGCGCGGTGAGCTCCGTCCGCAGGAGGACGCCTCCGAACACGTGCGCCGGTACTATTCCCCGGAAGCGTGCATGCGCAAATTGGCGCAGGCGTGGAGCGAGCTGGCGCAACCCGCCGAGCGGCACAAATTGGTAGCGCGCACGTCATGATCGAACGCGTTGGTTTGGATCGCTGGCGGCAATTCGATGCCGCACATCCGGCGCCGACGTTTTTCGCAAGGCCTGCATGGGCTATCTCGCTCGCCGAGATATATCCCGGGCTCACTCCCGTGCTCTTGCACATCGAACCGCGCGACGGCGCGCCCGTTCTTCTCCCTGCGCTCGAGCAAACCGGTTCGCTCGGATTGCGGCATTTCGCGGGATTCCCACTCGGCGGCTACACTTGCTTTCTGCGCGAGGACGGTTCAGTCGCCTCAGCGCAGCAAGCAACTGCAGTGCTGCGCGACCTGGCGCAATTTGCGCATTCGCTGGAGATCGTACCGTGGCCGCTTGCACCTGCGCCGCAGTGCGACGCGCAAATCACGCACCATACCGCAGTCGTCGATCTGCGCGACGGCATCGACTGCGCCCTCGCCCGCGTCGGCGGCACGTTTCGCCGCATGGCGGGTCAAGCGCAACGCAGAGGCGTCGTCTGTGCGCCGGTATCCGGTGATGATGCGGTTGAGACATACTACGCGCTTCTGTGTGAGTCCGCAAAACGCTGGGGCATTCCCGAACCGGTCGAGCGCCGCGTGCTCATCGAAGCGCTGGTGCGGTACGGCGGCACCGACGTCGAGATTTGGTTCGCTCGCGCGGACGGGCGTGCCATTGCGGGGGGCGTCGTGTTTTACGGAGCGGAGGAATTCTTCTTCTGGAGCGCCGCCATGCTGGCGGAATTCGGGCGTCTGCGGCCGAGCAACGCATTGAACTTTGCCCTGCTGCACGCAGCCGCGAAGCGCGGAATGTCGTGGTATAACCTCGGTTCCAGCGACGGATTGCCCGGAGTAGCGCACTTCAAAAAGGACTTGGGTGCGCGAGACGTTTCGTACGCCCAGATCGAGCTTGCGCAAACGCCGGTGCGTGTCGCCCGCGCGCTGCGCGATGCAGTGATCCGGCGAATGACAGGATGATCGTATGCTAAGTGATATTCAAGTAACGTATGTAATGCCGCGCGCGCGCAGCGGGCGTCTACCGGAGCGTCTCTCTACGCGTTGGGCGGCGACGCTCGCGGCGGGCGACACCGGAATCGCGTTGTTCGTCGCGCTGATCGTTTTCGGCGGCGCATCGAATGCGTTGGCTGCTGCCATCGTCTCCACCGTGTTCGTGACCGCGGCGTTTTGGGCGTGCGGATTGTACAAAAAATCGTATGCCGTTTCCGCGCGCGACGAAGCGTTTTACGCATGCACCGCGATGTCGGTTGCCACAATTCCGATCGCATTGCTCGTAGGCGGCGTCGGCCAGATCGACGCCACCGCTATCGCGGGCGCTCTCATATTTTCGGCGCTGGCGACGTCGGCTTGGCACGCGGGCGCGCATCTGCAACGCCGGGAAGGCCCGCGCCTTTTGGCCTGCGTACCGTCCGTGACGCCGGCCGCATGGCACGCGCGCGAATCGGCGGGATACTTGCTGGCAAAACGCTGTTTCGACGTCGCCGTTGCGCTCGTTGCGCTGGTCGTTACCGCTCCGATCATGATCGCGGCAGCGCTGGCAATCGTCGCGGAGACGGGCAAACCCGTGCTCTTCAAGCAGGAACGCGTGGGTCGCGACGGCGCTCGCTTTGAAGTGCTCAAATTCCGAACGATGCGAACGGATGCCGGCGCAGATTGGGCGCGTCCGGGAGATACGCGCATCACGAAGATTGGCGCACTACTCAGACGCAGCAGCATCGACGAACTGCCGCAGCTGTTCAACGTGCTGCGCGCAGAGATGTCGATCGTCGGCCCGCGACCGGAGATGGTCGAGTTCGCAGATCGCTTTCGCAGGGAATTACCTGCGTACGATCAACGCCATATCGTCACTCCAGGTATTACCGGATGGGCTCAGGTCTATCTGCAGCGTAATCTGACGCCGAGCGACATCAAAGACGTGCTCCCGTACGATCTCTTTTACGTCGAGAGCGCGTCGCTCGTTCTGGACACGGCGATCGTCTTGAAAACGCTTTTAGAGGTGCTCCGGCACCGTGCAGTTTGACAAGACGCATCGCGTCATGTACGACGGACTGTACACGTTCGCCGTACGTCTTTTCAACGTCGCACTGGCTGCCGGTCTGGCAATCGTGACCGCGCGCACGCTCGGCCCCGGCGGTCGCGGCCTGTATTCGCTGCCGGGCATCGAAGCGGCGCTCGTCTCTTCGATTTTCGGCGGCTTGGGAAGCACGGCGAGTTACTTCTTGCTCAACCGCAATCCGGACCGCTCGTTCCTGAAGGTCGCACTCGGCTGCGCCGCGCTTTGGATCGCCGTGGCGGCAGTCGCGCTGGTACCGCTGGCCCTCTTCAGCTCGCACTGGACGCTGCTGCCCGCGCTGGCGGTGCTTCCCGCTATGGCATCGCTCAATCTCGCGAGCGGCTACTCGCTGGGGATTCGGAAGGTGCGATACTCCAGCGTCATCGTCGCTTCGCAAAATCTCCTGACCATCTGCGCCGTGGCTTTTGCGATATTCCTGGTCGGCGCAAACGCGCACATAGCGATCGCCGGCTGGATCGTCGGTACGACGCTCGCCGGCGCGATAGCGCTGGGCTACGTGCTGCTGGATGCGCGCGCGCGCACTGCCGGTGATGGACACGTTGGGTTCGCGGAATTCACCAAATTCTGCATGAAGGCCAGTTCCGTGTACGTCGTGACGCTGCTCAACTATCGTGCCGACATGTACGTCGTGGCATTGATGCTGAGCCCCGCTGCGCTCGGCATGTACGGAATCGCCGTCACGGTTGCCGAGACGCTCCTATTGCCCACGCAGGCAGCCGCCTTCGTCGCTTCGCCGCATATCGCGACGCTGGAACCCTCCGAATCTGCCTTGCTGACCTCGCGCTGCGTTCGAAACAATCTCCTCATCGCGGCTGCGATGTGCGCTCTGCTCTTCGTTTTCGCGCAGCCGATTTTGGGACTGCTGTATGGCAAAGCGTTCCTCCCGGCCGTCCCGGCCTTCGACGTGCTGCTGATCGGCGTACTGGCGCTTTCCATAGGAAGCCCAGTCTCTACGTACTTCACGCTGCGCGCGGGCCGCCCGCAGATTGCAATGTGGCTCGGCTCGCTTTCAGCGGCCGTGTGCTTGGCAACGAGTATCGCACTCATTCAACATTACGGCATGGTTGGAGCTGCAATCGGCTCGACTGCAGGATACGTTGCGGGCCAGTTCGCGGGACTCTGGTACTTCGCGCGACGCGCGCACGTAAGCGCCCGAACGATGCTGATTCCGACCGCCACCGACTTGCACGCATACGCCTCGTTTGCCGCGCGTATCGCTGAAGACGGCAGGCGCTTGTTTCAAGCCGCACCTTAGGCCGCTCTTCCCATGCGCGCAGGCCGTCTCGAACTCGAATTCATGGAGCACCCGCCGATAAAATGTTGCCAATGGTAGGGCGTTTGCGCGCTGCGGGCCGCAGTCCCAGCGCGGTCAGCGCGGCAATCGTCGCATGTTTGGGTCTCGCCGCTTCGTTCGGCGGCGTGGTGCTCTCCGGAACGAAAACCGGAACGGCAATCGCACTTGCCGCCGTGCTCGGGCCGGTGCTCCTTGCTCTCTCCCTGTTCTCGCCGATGATTTTTCCGTTCGGCCTCTACGCGCTCCTGACGCCGTTCGACGCGATTCTGCTCATCTCGAGCGCGAGCACGGTTACGAAGATCGTCGGCGCGTTCAGCGCAGCTGCAGTGCTGTTCTTCCTTTTGCGTACGAAGCGCATTGCGGATCCGGATCGCAGCGTCGCGGTGTGGCTGGTTTACACGCTCTGGCTCATGTCGAGCGTCTTTTGGGCCATCGACGTGAAGACGAGCTTGCAGTTGCTGCCGACCGCGCTGCTGCTCTTCGGTCTGTACGCAGTCGTCTCGCTGGTGCGCGTGAATCAGGCGACGCTCGACGCCGTCAGCCGTTTCGTGATGGCCGGAGGGACTGCTGCAGCGGCGTACTCCCTGTACCTTTATCACACCGGCGTTGCAATAAAAGAGCAGCGTCTCTGGCTGGTTACCGACAACGGATTGAATTGGAATCCGGACCATCTTTCCGCCGCACTGCTGCTGCCGCTGGCGCTTGCGATCGTGAGCGTGGTTTTCGGCCGCACGATATTGCAGCGTTTGCTGGGTCTCGCGTGCGCCGGCGTAATGCTGCCGACACTCGTGCTGACCGGTGCGCGCGGACCGGAGCTTGGTCTGCTGGTTATCGTTGCTTACCTTATTATCCGCGAACCGAATCGCGCGCGCTTGGCATGGCCCCTCGCTATCGCGCTGGGTCTCGGCGGGTTGGCCGCCGCTCCCGCATTGATCTCCCGCTGGAGCCTAGCAGCTTCCACCGGCGGTGCAGGCCGCATGGACATTTGGCATGTCGGATGGCACGCGTTCAAAGAAAACTGGCTCTTCGGGGCGGGTTTCAACAATTTTTCACTCGCGTACGATCGCTCCATGATGACGGTATTTCAGCCGCAATACATCGGCTGGGACCGCGCATCACACAACATCTTCGTCGGGAACTCCGTCGAACTCGGAATCATTGGCCTAGCCCTGCTGTTGGTCGGCTGGTACATGCAATTTCGCGCGCTGCGCGGCATCGGCCCGGACGATCCCCGTTTTCGTATGCGCATCGTTCTCGAAGCATCGCTATTGGGATTGTTCGTCTCCGGATTTTTTGCGGACGTGATGCTCACGAAATACCTCTGGCTCGCTTTCATGATGGTTTCTCTTACGCGTAATGCCGGGCCGCAGCGAGTTTCCGTTCCCTCACGAACCGCACAAGCCCAAGTGCAGACGCAAAGCGCAGTGCAAACACAAGGTGGAGTGCAAACGTATGCGTGATTGCTTCCTTCCCTATTGCCGTCCGGACACCGGCGACGCGGAAGCCGCCGCTGCCGCCGAATGCATCCGTAACGGCTGGCTGACGACCGGACCGAAGGTCCACGAATTCGAGGAAGCGTTCGCGGGGCTCACCCAGGTCAAGCACGCCGTCGCGGTAAACAGCTGCACCGCAGCCCTGCACGTCGGGCTTCTTGCAGCGGGCGTGCAGCCCGGCGATGACGTCGTCATGCCGTCGCTCACATTCGTTGCGGGAGCACAATGTGCGCTCGAAATCGGTGCACGCCCGGTCTTCTGCGACGTCGACGCTGAAACCCTGACAGCTCATGTCGCACAATTCGAGGCGGCGCTTACGCCGCAAACGCGCGCAATCATCGCTATGCCGTACGCAGGCAGGCCGGCGGAGGCCGCCGCGATCGCCGCGTTCTGCCAAACGCGCGGCCTCGCGCTCATCGAAGACGCCGCGCACGCCGTCGGCACGCTCGATCGCGGCGAGTGGGCAGGAACCCGATCCACACTGGCGGCTTACAGTTTTTACGCGACCAAGAATCTGACGACTGCGGAAGGCGGTATGCTCGTCACGAACGACGACGAGGTCATGGAGCGCGCTCGCGTTCTTTCGCTGCACGGTATGGACAAAGACGCGTGGAAGCGTTACACCCAACGCGGATCCTGGCGCTACCAGGTGCGCCAGCCGGGATTCAAGTACAATATGCCGGACATCGCCGCCGCGATGGGCCTCGTGCAACTGCAGCGCCTGACCCGGATGCAGCAGCGCCGCGACGAGCTTGCGGCGCGTTATCGCAAGATGCTCGAAGGCATTCCGGGCATCATTTGTCAAGCGCCGTCGACGCACGAGGACGACCGTCACAGTTGGTGCATGTTCGTCGTTCAGGTCGACGCGGAAAAAGCGGGCATATCGCGCGACGCGTTGATAGAGGCCCTCAGAGAACGCAACATCGGCACGTCGGTGCATTACATTCCGACACACCACTTCCAAGCGTACCGGCAATTCAGCGCGGATCTCCCGCAGACGGAGCGTCTGGCCAGCCGGATTCTTTCACTTCCGCTCTATCCCGCTATGACTCCCGGCGACGTCGACGACGTCGTCGAAGCACTGCGCGACTGCGTTAAACCGTCTGCGATTGCTGCGGCGTAGAAGCGCGATCGCGATCGCGCAGCGCGCGCCCAACGCGAATGCGCTGACGGATGTAGTCCGTCAATCCCGGATAGGAGTAGTAGCCGGGCACCGCGTTCGCACGCTCGATGGGTGCCGCAGTTCCGTTTTCCAAATCACTGAAAAATTGCGCAATGGGCGGAAGGCTCGCCAAAACGGCTTTGTATTCGATGAGAATGTGGTTGTCGCGAGCGATGTCGACGTTCGACAGCCGCCCCTGAACGTAGGCTTCGCCCGCGTCCAGTCCGTCGCTCAACCGAAAGAGCGTGTAACCAAAGTTTTCGAAGTCGGCGTTGTGCATGGTCCAGAACGGCGAATACAGTCCGCGGTACTCCGGCAGGATACCGATGTGCAGCAAGTACGCGCCCAGGCGCGGAATCTCGCGTAACTTCTTCCCGAAGTACTGATGAATGCAGTGAGAAACGATGATGTCCGGTTGCAGTCCTTGCACGTACCGGATCACCATCGGATCGTTGATCGCGCGAGTCGGGAAGAACGCGCCCCAACCGTTGAAGTCGGCATTGTCCCAATACTCTTTCACGAGCGCCGAGGCAGCGCGCGTGTTCGCATTCGTCTTTTCGTTCGAATGATAGAGCAGAAAGAACAGAACCTCGTCGATGGTTTTGAACAGACCGCGCTTTTTCAGGCGCTGGCGCAAGAAATCGACTTTGCCCTTTTTCGACGTCAGCCACTGTGTCGTCGAAGGAATCCACACGCAGCCGACGAGATTCGAGTTCTGCGCCATCCAGTGCGCGAACAGGCGATTGAGATCATTGTCGAAGCCGACGAAAACCGATCGAAGCATCGCTTATACTGTACAAGTCCGGTGAGACGGCGTCATGCGGCGGAAAGGCCCAATGGACTCGGCATTCCGGCCCGCAGCACCGGGACGCTCGCTTGAGCAGGCCGGTATCTAGCGCCGCTCCGCCGGACGTCTGCCGCGCGCTTCGACGCCGTTCCCGCCATACTCGCACCAGATGTCCTCCAAGCCCAGCGCCTGAAGCGTGCGGCGAATTTGCCGGCGAGTTCGCACGTGTTTGTACCAGTCGGTAAGCCCGTCATGCGTATCGAGGAGCGCCCATTCGCGCTGCTGCGTGTCATCCAACTGCGGATACTCGGCATAGTATGAGAACACTGGTGAGATACGTGTAAGCAGCGCACGGCCGAGGGACGGGCGCGCAAAGCGCTTGTGCAGCGGCAGGAAAATGTCAACCAGACGTTCCGTCGCCGCCAGGGCGCGATCCAGCGGCAATCGCTTGAGATACGCTCGAAAAATCGGCGCCGCGGCCGTATATCGCCGCAGCGTGAACGCATAGTGATCGATAACGAGCGTTCCACCCGGTTTTACGCGGCGGAATAGCTGCGCAATCGTCTTCTCCGGATTGGGCGTGTGCTGAATCACGCCCAAGCAGAGAACGGCGTCGAAACTCTCTTCTGCAAAAGGGAGCGACAGAATATCGGCCTGCGCGATCCGGTGAGACGGTCCGATGGGAAAATTCGCTTTGTTCGCCTCGACCGCCGCGCTAAGGTCAATCGAAGTTACGAACGCGCCGCGTTCGAGAAGAATCTCCGTGAATCGTCCCGCTCCACAACCACATTCGAGCACGGTGCTGCCTTGCAGTCCACTCCAACCGGCCTGGCCAAAGCATCGCCGGAGGCGTTCGCGCGTGATTGGTTTGCCGGTATGCGAATCGAGCTGCGTTCGGGTATACGTCTTCCATTGGAGCCCGAAGTGCTCGGCATACGCGCCGCCCTCGACGAATCGCGGAATACCGCCGGTTACCGGATATCGGTGGTTCTGATCGCAGCAGAGGAAACCGGAATTCTCAACTAACCGCGTCCCGTGCATCGGGCAGGTCCATGGTGGCGTGCAAGCCTCCGTTGTCGCCGTTGCGCTAAGCATCGCTCATATGATACAGGTCGGCTCGAACCGGCGTCATGCGGCGGAAAGGCCCAACGGCGACGGAAATCCGGCCCGCGACCGCTAGGCCGCCGCTTGATAGAGTTGGTCATGCATGAAGCGCGTGCTCCTGATTGCTTATGCTTTTCCCCCGGAGCCATTGCCCGGCTCCCAGCGCCCGGGCTATTTGGCCCGATACCTTCCGCGGTTCGGATGGCAAGCGACCGTGCTGACGCCGGCGCGTGTGGATCGCCCGCCGTTCGAAGTTGAAATTGCGCACACGGGCTCCGCGCACGCTGCGCTCGAGCGCGTCGGCAATGCGTTGCCTGCGGGCGGCGCCTTGCGCGCAACGCTGCGAACGATAAAGGATGCGCTCATTTTCCCCGATCCGCTCGCCGGATGGATACCGCCGGCTATTTCGACCGGATTGCGCGTATTGCGCAGCTCGCGTTACGACGCCGTGTTTTCGACGGCGCTGCCGACGTCGGCACATGTAATAGGCGCGACGCTTTCGCGAATTGCAGGCGTGCCGTGGCTCGCCGATTACCGGGACCTCTGGAGCGGCAATCCGTATATGCCGTGGGGACCAATAAAACGACGCCTCGAGTCCGCCGCAGAGCGGTACATTATGCGCCGAGCGGCGCAACTCACTACAGTGTCCGACGTTCTTGCGCAGCAACTGCGCTCGTTACACGACAAACCGGTAACGGTGATCGGGAACGCCTATGACGAAGCGGAATGGGCGGGCGTTCCCGAAATAACGCCGACGGCATTTGATCTCGTTTATGCCGGAACGCTCTACGGCGGCAAACGAAGTCCGGATTTGTTGTTCCGCGCACTCTCCCGCCTGAAAGAGCGAGGCCATCCCGCTGCTTCGGCACGCATTCATTTTTACGGGGACGACAACACCGCCGCACTCGATCGGGCGCGCACGTTCGGTCTCGAGTCGCAGGTTCACGTGCACGGGGTTGTACCGCGCGCGGAAGCACTCCGCATGCAGCGCGCCTCCGCAGCAGTGCTCATCTTCTTGAGCATGGATCCCGCAACGGTGAACGAGCAAGGCAGTAAGTATCTAGAGTACTTGGGTGCCCGTCGGCCCATGCTGGTTTTCGGCCCGAAGGGCAGCGTAATGCGCGAAACCCTCGATGCGCTCAACGCCGGTTTTTTTGTTTGCGACGTGGTCGACGCGGAGCGCGCACTGTGTTCGCTGTACCAGCAGTTCACACGCGGCGAATATGCGATCGCGGCGGACCTTCAAGCCGTTCAAACTTCTGAGCAACTCGCATCGCGGTTTGCAACGTGCTTAGACGAAATTAGCACTTTTGGGGTGCGCGGCAACCGGGCGGCCGCCAAGCAGACTTTTTACAAAGCCGGATAGCCGTTAACGTTCGGCCTTAAGAATACGAAAGACCCCTGTAAAATAAAGATTATTCTTCTAGGTCCTTCACGCCGTTACGCTTGCCTGCCTATAGTTCAAGCGGCATTGGCCCGGTAGGAGGCGCCCCCGCCCCGGCTGTATGGTGCCGGACGCGCGCGTGTTCAGTCGGAGGACTTTATGAATTCTCTGCGCCTTTGCGCATTTGTTGGAGCGATTGGGACCTGGCTTCTTGCCGCAGGCTGCTCCTCGACGAACGACGCAGCGCCCCGGGTTATCCCCACTACTGCAACTGCCGACGTGCCGGCGCAAGGCCGGCAGCTCGAAACTATGTCGTCGACGACGACGTCGTTCGTGGGCCAGGTCGACTACATGACCTTCTTCACAAGCAGTCACGAGTTCCACGTCAAGACAAGCGACGGCACCAGTTACTGGGTTCTCGCGTCGTCGTCCACGCAGTGGACCGACAACGGCCTCACGCTGAAAGTCGGTGATTGGATCTCAGCCGACGGAGCGTTGTCGTCGTCCGGCATCGTCGCCGCATCGAGCATCACCTTGAGCAGCACGCAGCCTCCCGCGCTCGCCGGCCAGCTTGCCTACATGACGTTCTTTTCAGGCAGCCATGAGTTTGCCGTGAAGACGAGCACCGGCGCCTATTATTGGATTCTGACGTCCTCGTCCACGCTGTGGAACTACAACGGCGAAACGCTCAAAGTCGGCGATTCGGTTTCCGCGAATGGAGCGTGGAAATCATCTACCACGTTAGCCGCGTCGAGCGTCACGCTCGGTACTTCGGCGCCGTCTCCTACGCCCGGAGCTTCACCGACGCCGGAATCGTCCCCGGCGCCGGGGACGTCCCCGACGCCGGGACCTCCCGCTAACGTCCCCAATCACGTTCAAACGGCTGAATACTTGTGGAGTGCGACTGAGGTAGCCACGAATCCCAGCGCGTACCAACCATATTTGAGCTGGGCGTACACCAATTATGCCCGCGCAGGCCTAACACAAGCCGCGGGGATCAAGATCGCGCTTTACACGAGCCCGATCATGCCCGCCGCCAACACGTACGAATTCGAACAACTCAACGGCACGTACGCGTCGGATCGCGCTACTACGTGCACCGGGTCGCTCGTTACGACGTACAACGGAACCGGCTTACTCTCCGATCCGACGAAGAGCTCCGCGGCGGCATATTTTCAAAACATCGTCAACAACGCGGTCTCGACTATCGAAGCCGCAAACCCCGGATATTCGCATCCTTGGGACTTGATCTTCATCGATAACGACGGTCCGCTCTATGGAGCAAGCGCGACACCGTGCAATTTCACACCGGCCACATGGGGAGCGGCGCAAGATGCTGCGCTTGCTACGACCGGCCAGAAGTTCATCTTGAATTCGCTCTCCGTGGCTGACGACAACGTGCCCACGTTCGTGCAGCGTTTGGGCGGCTCGGCAATCGAGGGCGGTGAGTTCGAGGAATGCTTCATGACCGCGCTCTGGTCATCGGAGGAGGATGCGCAACTTCAAAGCATCGCGCTGCTCAAGAGCGAAGGCAAACCGGGCGGTGCCGGTTTCTGGTGTTACGCCGACAACACCCTCGCGCCGGGTGCAGCGTACATTCCCGAGCGCATGTACATCTACGCATCGTTCCTTTTGACGTACGACCCGAGTTACTCGGTATTTCAGGAATCGTTTACGACGACACCCTCGACGTTCAGCGTCTTCCCGGAAACGGGATTTGTGCCGATGGAGCCTGTCAGCGTACCGGCGGGCGTGTCGAGCTTGCTGACGTCGACCGGTGCCTATATGCAGCAGTACGACTACTGCTACTACCGCGGCAGTTTGCTGGGACGGTGCGAAATCATCGCGAACCCAAGCACGACGGCTTCCGTCAGCGTGCCGAATCCATGGGGTTTGCAGCATAGCATGGTGCTCAGCGGCGGCGGCGTGCTCGACGGCGGGAGTGCCTCGTTCACCGGTTCCGTCCCGCTCACGATGGGACCGCGATCAGGCGTCATTCTAACGCCCTGAGTGAGGGCCCGCCTGCTCTTCGACGTCATCCGGGGCAGCAGGCCGGCGTTCTCTAACGGACTCTTTACGAGTCGCTTAACCGCAAGGCGAAGCGAGCCTTTGCGGCGCAAAAGCGTTGTGAAATAAGGACTTGAGCGAGGGCGGCACACCTTTGGCACGCTTGCTACCCACCGGTGCGAGGGGCCCCCTACATGGCATGAAGCCGCGCGCGTTTGCTGTATGCTGGCTCGACGCGCGCCAGTCTTTGGGGAGGTTTCATGAATTTGTTGCGCGCCCTTGCGCTCTTCGGAGCGCTCGGGTTTTCGCTTTTTGCCGCGGGTTGCTCGGGTTCCGGTTCAACCACGCCGCCGGTTATGCCGCAAGACGGCAACGCCGCGCCGCTCATGAGTGCGCCTTCACCCGCGACGACGGCAGGGCTCGTACACGCTATGACGTCTTCATCAAGCCTCGTGGGGAAGATCGTCTACGCGACCTACTATTCGACGGCGCACGAGTTCCAAATCGAAACGTCGTCCGGGTTCTATTGGGTTCAAGCACTGCCCACGACGCAGTGGAGCTACAACGGACTCACGGTCAGAGTTGGAGTATGGGCTACGGCCAGCGGTTCGTGGAAGACGTCGACCACGCTCGACGCGTCGAGCATTTCGCTCAGCACGTCGTCCGCACCGACCGGCAGTGCGCCCACACATGTCCAGACGGCGGAGTATCTCACATCGTCGACGGAGATGAGAACTAGTCCCGCCGTTTACGCACCGTATCTGTCGTGGGCCTATCCCATATACAGCCGTTCCGGTCTAACTCGTGCGTACGGAATCAAGACTGTTCTGTACACGAGCCCGATTATGCCGGACCGCAGCACGTACGAGTACGATACGTTGGAAGGCTCGTATCCTTCAGGCCGGGCGACCACGTGCAGCGGAGGGCTCGTCACGACGTACAACGGGGCCGGTTTGCTCTCCGATCCGACCAAGAGCACGACGACGGCGTACTTCGGAAACGTCGTCAATCACACGATATCAATGGTCGAAGAGTCGAATCCGGGTTATTCGCACCCGTGGGACTTGATTTACATCGACAATGACGGGCCGCTCTATGGAGCAAGCTCGACGCCCTGCAATTACAACCCCATAACGTGGGGATCGGCGCAGGATGCGGCACTCGCAGTTACCGGCCAGAAATTCATCTTGAATTCGCTGTCCGTTGCGGACGACAACGTTCCCACGTTCGTGCAACGGCTGGGCGGTTCGGCGATCGAAGGCGGCGAGTTCGAAGAGTGTT
>Ga0070735_10002292_pt1 | contig 17493 bp, 19 predicted proteins | sample Coa_R1_FD_66443 | JGI IMG/M metagenome (GOLD analysis project Ga0070735, IMG submission 66443) | Surface soil microbial communities from Centralia Pennsylvania, which are recovering from an underground coalmine fire - Coalmine... | ecosystem: Environmental > Terrestrial > Soil > Unclassified ... | reverse complement strand
ACGTGCGCCAGTTGCGGCGTTCCAAGCACGATATCGCCAACGGCATAAATGCCCGGCTCCGCCGTCTGCATCCAGGAATCGGTTTTGATGAATTCGCGCTCGGGTTTGATCTTCGTCCGCTCAAGCCCGATCTTATCCGTCCGCGGCCTACGGCCAATTGCAATCAAAATCTTTTCCGCTTCGAGTTTCTGCTGCTTTCCGTCGACGGTAATCGTGACCGCAACTCCCGCTTTCGTTTTCTCGACCTTATCTACTTTCGCTCCGGTATGGAAACTGATGCCGCGCTTGCGGTAGACGCGCGCCAGTTCCTTCGAGACTTCCTCATCTTCAACCGGGACCAGTCGCGGCAGCATTTCGACGATCGTGACTTCGCAATCGAACGATCGATAAATTGAAGCGAATTCAACTCCCACCGCCCCCGCTCCCACAATTACCAGCGATTTCGGAATTTCCTTTAGGCTGAGGATTTCAATGTTCGTCAGTACGCGATCGTTCGCCTCCAGCCCCGGAATCATGCGAGCTTCAGAGCCGGTGGCGAGAATGATGTTCCTGGCTTTGAGGTGGCTAGCCCTATTGTCATTGACCACCTCCACCGTGAACACGCCATTCTGCGCGCCACCGGTCAGCTTGCCGTAGCCCCGGATCGTCTCGACTTTGTTTTTCTTCATCAGGAATTCGAGACCCTTGGCATGTTTGCTGACAATCTTCGATTTGCGCTCCTGAATCGCGGCCCAATTCAATTTGCGCGCGTCCACGCCTTCGATGCCAAACTCTTTGGCTTCCTTCAGGTGATCCCAGAGTTCCGCGTTGAACAAAAGAGCCTTCGTCGGGATGCAACCCACGTGCAGGCACGTGCCGCCGAGCACGTTATCCTTTTCGATCAGTGCAGTCTTCAATCCCCACTGCCCGGCGCGGATCGCGCCCGTGTATCCGGCGGGTCCGCTGCCGATAATGGCGACGTCATAGATGGTTTCAGGCAAGGTGATGCTCCTCTTTGATCTAGTAATAAGAAGAGATGATGATGGGCAAACGTTCGATTCTAGCAGGAAATCATTTAGCACTGAGCAGCGGCAAATGAGAATCGATGGTGACTGCGGGCAAAAGCAAATCAGCATTTATCCCGCATGATGCTCTCTTACGGGCTAAATGCTGATGCCTGATCGCTAAATGCCGGGTTCAGTTTCCTTCGTTGCTGGCGCGCTTCCAATTAATCAGTTCGCCGATGGTCGAACTTGTGCTCGAAACTGGTTGCTTGTAAGCCTCAACTTCAGACCGCGAAGCTTCTTCGCCCACCGCGCGAATGCTGAGCCCGACCTTCTTATCCTCAGGGCTCATCTTGATGATCTTGAAGTCGTGTTCGAAGCCCGGCTCAAGATGCATCGGCTGGCCGTTACCATCCACAGCTTCCGACTTGTGGCACAGCCCTTCCACGCCGTCCGCGATCTCCACGAACGCTCCGAAAGCGGCCACGCGAAGAACTTTGCCATGAATCACGTCGCCGATGTGATGGGTCTCAAAGAAAGTTTCCCAAACATCCGGTTGAAGCTGCTTCACCCCCAGCGACAAGCGCCGTTTGTCGGGTTCGATTGCAAGCACCACAGCCTTCACGCGATCACCCTTCTTCAACACTTCTGAAGGATGCTTCACACGCTTGGTCCAGCTCAGATTGCTGACGTGCACCAGACCGTCGATCCCATCTTCAATTTCGATGAACGCCCCGAAATCGGTCAAGTTGCGTACGCGGCCTTCTACGGTCAGGCCAACCGGATACTTCTCATGCAACGAATCCCATGGGTTGGTCGAAAGCTGCCGCATGCCCAGCGAGATGCGCCGTTCGGCGGGATTCACATTGAGCACCACGCACTCGACTTGATCCCCAACATTGACCAGCTTCGAAGGATGCTTCATGCGCTTCGACCACGTCATCTCGCTGACGTGCACCAAGCCTTCGATACCTTGCTCCAGTTCGACGAATGCGCCGTAATCCGTCACGCTGATTACACGCCCGGAAACATGCGCTCCCACAGGATAGCGATGTTCCGCATCGAGCCACGGGTCGGGTGTCAACTGCTTGAAGCCAAGCGAAACGCGTTGCTTCTCTTTGTCGTATTTGAGAACTTTCACTTGAATCTGATCGCCGACATTTACCAGATCGCGCGGATGAGTGAGCCGTCCCCACGACATATCCGTGATATGCAACAACCCGTCGAGACCGCCCAGATCGACGAAAGCGCCATACTCGGTAAGATTCTTCACCACGCCGGTAAGCACCGAACCTTCTTCCAGATGCTCCAGCGTCTTGTTGCGCTTTTCGCTCTGCTCCCCTTCCAGCAGTTCCTTGCGCGAAACCACAATATTGCCGCGCTTCTTGTTGAGCTTGATCACCGTTACTTCCAGCGCCTGACCCTTCATGCCGTCGAGATTGCGGACAGGCCGCAAATCCACTTGGGAACCGGGCAGGAACGCCCGCGCTCCCAGAATGTCGACCGTCAAACCGCCCTTCGTGCGCTCGATAACCGTTGCCTGGATCGATCTCTTTTCGTTGTGCGCTTTCTCGATCTCATCCCAGGCGTGAATGCGCGCAGCTTTTTGATGCGAGAGGTTGATGTAGCCTTCCTCGGTTTGCCCCTTCTCGCGCATTACGTCGATTTCGTCGCCAGGCTTTACCTTGGGCTTGCCTTCGTGATCCAGTACTTCCGAAAGTGGCAGCATGCCCTCCGACTTTGCCCCCACGTCGACGACCACGTGAGTCGAAGTCAGCTTCAGCACCGTACCCTTGATTACGCGGTCGTCTCCTTCAGCCTCTTCGCTTTCGGTGGTGAAGTTCTCGAGCGCGGAGGCGAAATCCTCGCCGAGGGGTTTCTCCTCGGCTGTCGATGACGCTTCCATAGCACCGGAACTGTCCTGTGCGTTGGCTTCCATATCCTTCATCGCGGGTTCAGTGTGAGTTTGTTCTGCCGTCGTTGGTTCGGCTTCGGTCGCAACGGCGCTGTTGGAGTCGGAGTTGTGGGCGGTGGTTTCGTCGAACAAGGTCATGCCTCTCTGATGTGCTCGCACCGGGTGCGAGAGGGATACGGGGCCTGCTGCTGACTGCTGGAGTGAGTCGTTTGGTTGTGGTGGGCTCACCCTGGCGAGTGAGCTTGGACAATCCCAGCTGCCGGACGTTTCACAGAAACCCGCGTCCAAAGGGAACTCTTCGACTATAGCAACGGCTCACAAACGGTGTCAAACCCAAATCTCGCATTCGTCCCCGCCTGGGTCCAGACCGCCCCTGGCATTTCGATTTTCGCAAAACGCCTGTCGCATCTTGCCGATTTGGCATCAAAAGTTGCGTCGTTTTGGGGGCGTGCGTGAAGAAACAGAAAGCTCATCGATTGCCTCTTCGTCACATCCGGATACTCAGCGGACTCTCTATACTAGCTTGCACAACGGTGATGGCCCAAGCCGGTCCAGTCGCCCTGGCCGGACCACTGTTTTCGAAGGACGGTATTACCGTTCTCGCTCCCAACTTCCGCATCGCAGACTTCGATTTTGAATATCCTCCCTCGGATCCGGCTCCCAATACCTCAACCAGTGCTGAAAAGCCGGGCCTGGGCAAAAGACTCGCCACTCGATTCGGGCAGGATCAGAAGAGAATCTACCGCGCACCCTTTAGAGCCAAAAACCTGAAGTGGGATGCGGTTTTTCTCGTCGGAACCGCTGCCTTCATCGCTGCCGACCGGCGCATCGAGACCAATGTTTCACACAGCAATTTCAACGCCTGGCAGAATACCTCCGATATCGGTGTCGGCGGGCTGGCGGCTTCACTTGCCGGGGTCTGGCTCTACGGCCTTAAGACGAATCATCCGCACGCCCGGGAAACCGGAGACATCGAACTTGAGACACTGATCAACACGTTTCTGATCTATACGCCGATGCAACTGATCTTAGCCCGGCAGCGGCCCGACGAAGGCAATGGGAACGGTGATTTCTTCAAACACCATGCGATCAACACGTCGTTCCCTGGAGGCCATGCCATGTTCACCTGGGCCATGGCCTCGGTTCTGGCTGATGAATATCCCAAACCGTGGGCCAGGATTTTGTCTTACGGCGCCGCATTTACCGTCACACTAAGCCGGTTTATGGCTCGCGATCACTGGGCTTCCGACATGTTCGCCGGAACCGTCCTCGGATTGGGAATCGCCGAGAATACATTTCACGCCCGCTGCGATCCTCAATTCGATTCACAATGCCGCCACCATCGCTGGTGGTGGCAGCATAGAAAAATTGAAACCTCGGAATGGGCCGATCCAGAGAGATAGCTTTATCTCTTAAACCTCCTGTCCGGATTTCGTAACACCGCGTTCATCTGCTAGGCTTGCCCTTTGCTATGGACTATCTCTGGACACCCTGGCGTTACGCATACGTCAGCACCGCCGAAAAGACTTCGACCTGCGTTTTTTGCGAGGCAGCGAAGGCAACCGACGACGAAAAAAATCTGGTTGTGCATCGTGGGCAGTATTGCTTCGTCATCCTGAATGCCTATCCCTACACCCCCGGTCACGTGATGGTGGTGCCTTACGCTCATCTGGACGAACTGGCCAAACTCCCGCCTGAAGCGGCGACCGAAATGATGTCGCTCTCGCAGCGCATGGACGCGTTGCTGCGCGAACTCTATCGTCCCGATGGCATCAATCTGGGTATGAATATCGGCAAGGCCGCCGGCGCCGGCATTGCCGGGCACATTCACATGCACGTGCTGCCGCGTTGGGTGGCGGATGCCAATTTTGTCTCCGTGGTATGCGAGACGCGTGTGTTGCCCGAGATACTCGAGGACACCTGGAAGAGAATGACCGCAACGTTTAAATAGTCGAAAAGGCCACCGTAAATATCCTCACTTAACCAGTCCCTGCATTTGCTTTTCATCGATCACCGCTACCCCTAACTCTTTCGCCTTATCCAGCTTAGATCCCGCATCCGCGCCCGCCACCACATAATCGGTCTTTTTACTGACCGCGCCCGTCACTTTTCCGCCCGCGTCCTCAATCATTTTCTTGGCCTCGTCGCGGGTAAAGTGAGCCAGAGTTCCTGTCAAAACGAATGTCTTCCCCGCGAGCGTCGTGCCCCGCTGCTTTTTCTGGCCGGTCATGGTTAAGCGGGCCGCGCGCAGCCGTTCCACCAGTTTGCGGTTCGCCGCTACGCTGAAGAACTCCGCAATGCTCTCGGCGATTCGCGGCCCGACCTCATCGACTTCCTGCAGTTCTTCCACACTGGCCTTCTCGATTGCCTCCATCGATCCCAAATGCTCAGCCAGAAACTGTGCCGTGCGCTCGCCCACAAACCGAATTCCCAGCCCGTAAATCACACGCTCCATTGGCAGCTTTTTGGAATTTTCGATTTCATCGAGAATATTCTGCGCGGATTTATCGGCGAACCGCTCGAGGCTGAGCAAGTCCTTCTTCGTAAGCGCATAAATATCGGCAACATTCTTGACCAGGCCACGATCGATCAATTGGGTCACAAGAGATTCACCCATGCCGTCGATGTTCATGACGCCGCGGGAGGCGAAGTGCAGTATCGTGCCCAGCAGTTTGGCGGGGCAATTGGCATTTACGCAGCGATAGTCGACTTCGCCCTCGGTGCGCACAACCTTGGTGCCGCAGACCGGGCACTTTTCCGGCATTTCAAACTCGCGCGTGCCGCGGGGATGGTCCTTATCTTCGACAACTTTCGCAATCTTGGGGATCACGTCCCCGCCACGCTCGACCTGCACGTAATCTCCGATCTTGACTCCGAGGCGGGCGATTTCGTCCATATTGTGGAGCGTGGCGTTGCGGACGGTGGTGCCTCCGATGGCGACCGGAGCAAGCATGGCCACTGGCGTAAGTTTGCCGGTACGCCCCACCTGCACCCGAATGTCTTCGAGTTTCGTAATGCCCGCGCGCGCCGCGTATTTGTAGGCGATAGCCCAGCGCGGAGCTTTTCCTGTAAATCCGAGCTCATCCTGCAGGGCTGTGCGATCGACTTTGACCACGATGCCGTCGATCTCATACGGCAGCGATTCGCGTTTCTCTTCCCACTCGCGGATAAAGGACCACACCTCATCCATGTTGTGCACCAGCTTGCGGTGCGGATTCACCTTGAATCCTGCCGCATCGAGGGCGCCAAGAGTTTTCGAGTGGTGATCGAAGTAGGTGCGGCCGTTCTGCAGCAGGATGTAGGGAAAGAAGTCGAGCCGCCGTTGTGCTGTGACGCTTGAATCGAGCTGGCGAACAGTCCCAGCCGTGAAGTTGCGCGGATTGGCGAAGGTCGCGAGGCCGGCGCGCTCGCGTTCCTCATTTAGTTTTTTGAAGGCCGCAGTCGGCATGAGCAGCTCACCACGGACTTCAAAATCCGTTGGCAAGCCCGTCTTTTTCAATTTCTCTTGTGGAATCGACAACGGAATCGAGCGCACGGTGCGGACATTCAAAGTTACGTCTTCGCCGATCGAACCATCGCCACGAGTTACGCCGCGCGCCAGGCGGCAATCCTCGTAGGTCAAAGCCAGCGACATTCCGTCCAGCTTCAACTCGCAAACATAATCGACGTCCCGCCGGCCGCTCAGTTCGTGTACCCGCCGCTCCCAATTGCGCAATTCCTCTTCGTTGTAAGTGTTGTCGAGCGACAACATCGGCGAAGAGTGCGGAACTTTGACGAAGCCCTCGCGCGGTTTGCCGCCTACCCGTTGTGTCGGTGAATCGGGCGTCACCAGCGCTGGATATTCCGCCTCCAAATCCTTCAATTGCCCCATCAGGCGGTCGAATTCGGCGTCGCTGATCTCCGGTTGATCGAGCACGTAGTACAAATATTCGTGGTGGCGAATCTTCTCGCGAAGGGTCTGAATCTTTTTTGCAATATCTTTTTCCGAGGGAGCCATCGCGCAGATTATAGCTGGAGCCAAGATCGAATTTTTGATTTCGCATGGCTTGTAAAATGATGGTTTGAGCATGCAAATTCTGGAAACCAACCGCATAATCCTCCGCGAATTTTGCCTTGACGATGTCGATGCGCTCTCGATTGTTCTATCCGACGCCGAGACTATGCGCTTTTATCCGTCACCTTACGATCGTGCCGGAGTCGAAACCTGGATTACGCGAAATATGAGTCGTTACGCAAAGGACGGCCACGGCCTGTGGGCCATGATTCTAAAAACGAGTGGAGAACTGATCGGGGATTGCGGACCAACTGTGCAGGAAGTGGATGGGACGAACGAAGTCGAACTCGGCTACCATCTGCGCCGCGACCGTTGGGGGAGGGGTCTTGCGACCGAAGCCGTCTGCGCCTGCCGAGATTTAGTGTTTGAACGATTGGCAGTGGACCATATCATTTCTCTGATAAGACCTGAGAATTTGCCTTCGCGGCGCGTCGCGGAACGAGTTGGCATGAAAGTTTGGAAGGATGTTGTGTGGAGAAACTTGCCCCATATGGTCTATAGACTGGATAGAAGTAAGGTGTCTGCCAAAGATGAACCTCACTACACACCGCCACGAGACCTCCGATTCACACGAAGTCGCGCTGATACAAAGTAAAATCCTCCTTCGATCACTCCATGCGTAAGGCAGCGCTGCTTCACAATCCCGATTCCGGAGGAAGGCGCAAGCGCCGCCAGTCAGAACTCGAATCGCTGGTCAAACTGCTTCGCTCCGCGGGAGTAGAAGCCACGCTGATTCTCACCGACTCGCCCGAACATGCGGAAGAAAAGACCCGCCAGGCCGTCCTCGCGGGATGTGATACGGTTTTTGCCGCTGGCGGCGATGGCACCATCCATAACATTATTCAAGCGCTCGCCAACACGAGCGTCGCTCTCGCCGTTCTCCCCATGGGCACAGCCAACGCCTTGGCGCACGATCTAGCTCTGCCCATGAAAGTTCTGGCCGCCGGAAAGGCCGCCCTCAACGCCAAACCACGGCGGGTTGCGCTCGGCAGAATTCAATATCAGGATTTTAAAGGCACCACCGCTTCGCGTTATTTCGTGATTGCGGCGGGCGTTGGTGTGGATGCTCATCTTTTCTACAAACTTGTGCCCGGAACCAAGCGGCGGCTTGGCATGGCCGCGTATTACTACCGCGCCTGGCATCTCTGGTTCACCTACGCGATGACCCGCTTTCATGTCGAGTATTCAGACGGCGGCGCGGACGATCCGAAAACGGCGGACCTCACCGAACTACTCGGCATCCGCGTTTGCAATTTCGGAGGAGTACTAAAGGAACTTGCTCCCGGCGCTTCGCTGGATCGCGACGACCTGCGCCTGATCCTCTGCCGCACATCCAGCCGTCTGGCGTATCTCGCTTATGTTGCGCGTGCGGTGCTGAATCGCAGTTGGTCAATTCCTGGCATCGATCTTGCCTACGCCCAAAAAGTGGTTTGCAAATACCCGCCCATCGCAGCTTCGGGCAAAAAGACTTCGAGAATCTACGTAGAGGCCGACGGCGAATTGCTAGGAACGCTGCCCGCCGAAATCACAGTTGTTCCGAATGCACTGACGATCTTGACGCCATAACCCTCGGGGCGCGCCCCGTAACTTTTGCCGAATGAACTATCCTCCTGCGATTGCCCCGATCACCAGCAAGGGTTCTTTCCCGGATGCGATTGCTTCGGGCAGTACCGCGTCCGGGGAATCGTTGGAGAGATCCTCTTCGCAAGCAAAAAAGCGCAGAAAAGGCCGGCGCTCCAGCGTGACCTGGTCGCGAATAGTGCCGCGCAACATGGGATAGCGCGATTCCACGGCTTCCAGAACCGAGCGCAGTGTAATGGGCTGCGCAACCTCCACGCTTACTTCGGCCCCCACGTGCGCCAGGGTTCGCAGATGTTGCGGAAGCACGACTCGAATCATAAGGGCTCACCGAAATGTGCAGTTCACGGGATCTATCCTAACGTCTGCACTTCCACTGAGAGCACCGCCGGCAAATCCCGCACAATCGGATTCCAGCTGTCGCCCGCATCCGACGACGCATAGACCTGCCCACCCGTCGTCCCGAAATAAATTCCGCACTTGTCGAGCGAATCGACGGCCATGGCGTCGCGCAGCACGTTCACGTAGCAGTCGCTCTGCGGCAGGCCCTTCGTCAATGGTTCCCACTCGTTGCCGCCGGTGCGGCTGCGGAAAACCCGCAACTTGCCATCGAGCGGGAAGTGCTCCGAATCGCTCTTGATCGGTACTACGTAAACCGTCTCCGGTTCGTGCGCGTGGACGTCGATTACAAATCCAAAATCGGTGGGCAGATTGCCACTTACTTCCTTCCAGTTGTCGCCGGCGTCGTCCGAGCGCATCACGTCCCAATGCTTTTGCATAAAGAGAGTGCCGGGGCGTTTAGGATTCATGGCGACGTGGTGCACGCAGTGTCCAATTTCCGCCGTCGGATTGGGAATGTACTTCGAATACAGTCCGCGATTGATCGGCTTCCAAGTCTCGCCGCCGTCATCGGTGCGAAAAGCTCCAGCGGCAGAAATCGCAATGTAGATTCGCTTGGGATCGCTGGGATCAAGGATGATCGTGTGCAGGCACATGCCGCCCGCGCCCGGCTGCCACTTGGGACCAGTACCGTGGCCGCGCAGGCCTGAAATCTCGCGCCAGTTTTTGCCGCCGTCGGCCGAACGGAACAACGCCGCATCTTCTACGCCGGCATAAACCGTTTCTGAATCGATGAGTGAGGGTTCGAGATGCCAGACTCGTTTGAATTCCCACGGATGCTGGGTTCCGTCATACCACTGGTGCGTGTGCAACTCTGCCGCCGCCGTGTCGTATGCAAATTTGTTGCTTTCGCTTTTGGGTGGGCCCGGCTCTGCGGGTTGTCCCGCCGGCGTTCCCGGCTGGTGCCACGTCTTGCCGCCGTCATCGGAACGCTGAATGATCTGCCCGAACCAGCCGCTCGTCTGCGAGGCGTAAATGCGATTGGTATCCACGGGCGAGCCTTTCATGTGGTAGATCTCCCAGCCGGCGAAATGCGGCCCGCTGACTTCCCACCGCTCGCGTTTCCCGTCAGACGTAAGAATGAATGCGCCTTTGCGCGTGCCCACCAACACCCGCACTTTGCTCATGATTTCTCCTCTAGCAGATTTCGATTCTACCTTTTACTTAATAACCGCCACTTCTACCACTCTTTTTTACCCCGGCCCATCTCGATGCATCCTGCCCCTGCGCGAATGCGTGCATCTCGAGAGTGCATGCGACGCTGACCGCCCGATGGAGCCCCAGCGTCGCAGTATTTCTTTGGGTTTACGCCGCCTTCTTTTGCTGGCCGCGCATCTGTTGCATCATTTGACGCATGGCCTCAATTTGCCCAGGCGAGCGTTTCTCCGTCCATTCCTCGAAACGCTGAGCCGCCTTCTCAAGGTGCTGCGCAAAATGCGGGTTCTTGAATCGCTTCCGCCCCTCCGGGATTGCGTTCTTCACAACTTCCCACACGCCGAAGAATTCGCCGGTCGTCTCGAAGAACAGATCTTCATTCAACAGGCCGTAGTTCAACATCGCGCAAGCCTGATCCCAGTAGCTGAGCACCATCATCAGATTCTGCTGCCCTTCCGATCCCGGAGGGGCGATGCGAACCGAATCGTCGAAATTCTCCACAATGTAGTTCTTGAAGACCCAATCCCGCGCCTGCCGCAACCGTGCCTCGCGCCGCTCTTCAAACAGTTGTAATTGAAGTTGAGCTTGTTCATGCGTCGGTTTCATTCCCATGGATTTTTCTCCTCTATGATTTCTGGTTGCTGGTTAGTTTTCTGTTTGCCTCATTCGGCTTTTCCATACTTAAGTAAAATCACTCCCGAACCAAGCTTTTTCGCCTCGAGCAGCTTGAGCGAGACTCGTTTCTGAATTCCCGCGAAGAGCGGCTTGCCCCGCCCCAGCAGAACGGGATTGACACCCACCCGGTACTCATCCACCAGTCCGGCTTCAAGAAGCGGCGAGGCGATGTTCGCGCTGCCAAAAATCACGATGTGTTTGCCCGGAAGTCGCTTCAAATTGGAAACTTCATCCATCAGGTTTCCCTGCGCCAGTCGCGTGTTATTCCAATCCACTTTTTTCAATGTTCGGGAAAACACAACCTTCGCAAGTCCGTTCATCTTGTCGGCGATCTCATCTCTAGGGGCCGAAGGCCAATATGCGACCATGACTTCATAGGTGAGCCGGCCAAAAAGAATCGTATCGACAGAACGCAGCAGCTCCGCAGCATACGCAAAAAATTCAGGGTCAACCACGTGCCATTCAAGTTCACCATTCGGCCCCGCGAAGAAGCCGTCGAGTGACATCATGTTTGAGACGATCAAGTTGCGCATTCGTCATCTCCCGGGGACGTGGATTCTTTGTTTGCTCTCTGCCCCCTTCTACGCCGCCTTCTCCGCAATCTTCATGCAGTTGACCATCCACGGAATGCCGAAGCGGTCATTAACCATGCCAAACCGCTGCGCCCAGAAAGTCTCAGCGATGGGCATGGTGACGCTTCCGTTTTTCGCGAGTGCAGCGAATACACGCTCAGCCTCTTCGGCGCTCTGAATGTCCAACGATACAGAAAAACCTTGCGGCTTGTGGTAGCGGCCCGGAGGAGCATCCGATGCCAGAAGCACCTGATCGCCGAGCTTCAACCGTCCATGCATGATTTTCTTGCGCCCTTCGGCGGGAAATTGGTTTGCGGCCGGAGTGTCTTCGACTCGCGTCAAACTCTCGATTGTTGCGCCAAAACTTTGCTCATAGAACTCGAACGCTTCTTCGCAGTTGCCATCGAACAGGAGATACGGACTCATCTGCATAGATCACCTCAATTTTGAATCTACGATGAAGCAGAATGTATCAAATATCACTTGCAATATGCAAGCGATATTTTGTAAAATGTTCTTGTGCCGAAGACGGCCGCGCCAAAGCGTCGCTCTCCCTGTCCCCTGAACGCGTCCGTGGAGATGCTTGGGGACCGCTGGTCTCTGCTCATTATCCGCGACATGATGCTGCGCGGTTTTCAAACCTACAAGGAATTCCTGGAGTGCTACGAAGGCATTGCGACCAACATCTTAGCCGATCGCCTGCGCCGGCTGGTCGAATACGGAATCATCGAGATGAAGCGCGATAAGACAGACCGGAGAAAAGTCTTATATCGACTCACCACGAAAGGCATCGATCTGGCTCCGGTGCTCACAGAAATGGTGCTCTGGGCCGCCGCGCATGAAGATACTGGGAACCAGGCGCTGGTCAAACTGCTGCGCGACGATAAGGAGAAATTCATGGCCGGGATTCGTCAACGATGGCTCGCGAACAAAAAATAGTCAGGCCGCAAAGCCAAACCACTGCTTCATTTCGCGCCGCCCGAAACTAGTGATGCTCAGAGCCCGGCTGTCCAGTTCCTGCACCACCCATTTTCTTTTCAGAGCAATTTGAAGAATGGCTGCGCCCAGCGCCCCGCCAATATGCGGACGCCTTTCGCTCCAGTCCAGGCACGCATAGGCAAACTTGCGGCGCGAGTCGCGCAGTGCTTCGACATTGAGACCAATCCCTTCCATGGCCTTCGTTCCCTCGCGCGTCAATTCGTAATGATCACCTGAACCGGCTGGAATCTTTGACAGCCACTTGTGCTCATAAAACTTGTCGTGCAGGGCTACGCCCAGCGACCCTGCAATGTGGTCGTAGCACGTGCGAGCATTCCGTAGCCGGTTTGGAGTGCTGGGCTTAAACTCCTCTCGCGGCCCTCCCGCAAGAACGCTCAAGCCCTCCAGAGCTTCGGCGACTTCCTTATTTTGCAGACTGTAGAAGCGATGCTTTCCTTGCAGGAACAGCTTCACCAGGCCGGCCGTCTTTAAACGCTGCAGGTGAACGCTGGCCGTCGATGGACTTATGCCGGCGACCACCGAAAGTTCGGTGCTGGTGCGCGCATGGCCGTCCATCAGGCAATAGAGCATGCGTGCTCGCGCAGGTTCTCCAATGGCCGCTGCAATGCCGGAAACCGCAATATCGTGCTGTGCATTCATGCTTTGATGATGAACGAAGTGTCACCGTACGTCAACTGCGAGGATGGACTCGTGAATCGCAAACGCGCCGTCCCGGGCGTGAGCCGCCGCCGCGCCATTCAGTTGGCCCTAGTGGCGGCTGCCGGCCTGAATTGCAGCGATTTATGCGCCAAAAGGAGAATTCCCTTGACTCTAACCTGCATCATTCGTTATCAAGTCGATCCCTTCCAGCGTGACGGATTTAAGAAGTACGCAGAAAATTGGGGACGGATTATTCCCCGATGTGGCGGCCATCTCGTCGGTTATTTTCTCCCAAGCGAAGGCACCAACGATGTGGCATGGGGCTTAATCGCATTCGAAAGCCTCGCCTCGTACGAAGCCTATCGCGCACGGTTGAAGAACGATACGGAAGCGCGAGAGAATTTCGCCATGGCCGAAAGCAAGCGGCTTATTCTGCGCGAAGAGAGAAACTTTGTGGAGGTGGTCGACGGCACCTTCGGCCTTCCATCCAGACTATAGGAGCGGCTTTCTATGATGACGCAAGCACAAAAAGCAATCGCGTTCCGGGCGCTCCACGCCCGCGGCCACGCTTTCATCATTCCCAATCCCTGGGATGTGGGAACCGCAAGCCTGCTGAAGCAGCTGGGGTTCGAAGCTCTGGCCACTACCAGCGCTGGTTACGCCTTTTCTGCAGGTAAGCGGGATAACACCATCGGCCGCGATGAAATGCTGGCCCACGTTGCGGAGATCGCGTCCGCGACCGATTTGCCGGTAAGCGCCGATCTGGAGAACGGTTTCGGAGATTCTCCGACGACAGTCGCTGAAACCGTTCGTCTTGCCGCTGCTGCCGGCCTTGCCGGATGTTCCATCGAAGATATGTCCCGCCAGCCGGGTCACGCAATTTACGACATCGATCACGCGATCGAGCGCCTTCGCGCGGCCGCGGAAGTGGCGCGATCTCTTCCGTTTCCATTCACTTTAACCGCGCGCGCGGAAAACTATCTGGTTGGCAAACCAGACCTACGCGACACAATTACTCGGCTGCAAGCCTACCAATCCGCCGGAGCCGATGTTCTCTATGCTCCCGGTCTCGCCAGCAAGGATGACATTGCTTCGGTCGTCCGTTCTCTCGATCGGCCCGTGAATGTGGTTATGGGTCTGCAAGGCGTTCAGTTGAGTCTCGCCGAACTCTCAGCCCTCGGCGTAAAGCGAGTCAGCGTGGGCAGCGCTCTTTCGCGCGTAGCGTTTGGTGCTTTTCTTCGTGCCGCCAAAGAGATGAAGGAACACGGCACCTTCACTTTTGCCGCCGACGCTGTCAGCTTCCGCGACATCAGCGCCATGTTCACATGAGCAAACGCAAATATGAAGGATCGCGCTGAAAATAAATGAAGAAAATCGGAATCGTCGGTGGAATCGCCTGGACTTCAACGGTCGACTACTATTCCGGAATCTGCCGCCGTTGCGAACAATTCCAGTATTCCCACAATCCGGGCGTCCTCGCAGTGATGCCGGAGATGGCAATCGAATCTCTTGATTTGAAAACGGCCTTCTCATATATCGGCGATGACTACAACCCGGAATCCTGGGCACAATTCGACGAATACCATCGCTCGGCGCTCAAGCGCCTCGAAGCCGGTGGCGCCGAATGCGCCGTCATGGCTGCCAATACTCCGCATCATCGCTTCGCCGCAATCACGCAAGGGATCGAAATTCCGGTCATCAATCTTCTCGACACGGTAGCGAAGGCAAGTTCGCAAATTGGAGTTCCGGAGGTCCTGATTCTCGGCACTGCGCTGGTGATGAGATCGGCAGAGTTTCGCGCGGCATTTTCGAAATATGGAATCGCCGCCGCCGGTCCTGCTGATGCGAGCGAGTGTGCTGCGACCGTCGCGCTGGTGAACGAATTTCAGCTGGGTAATCTGGAAGACGCGGCGAACAGGGTTGGACGAATTGCTCGCGCGTGTTTCGGCGGAACCTGCGCAGCCGGGCGCGCAGTGTATCTCGCTTGCACAGAGTTACTCCTCGCATTTCCCGGTCAGAAAAACTCTGGAACTTTCGAACACGATGGTGTTCTCTACCTGAACAGCACTGCATTGCATATCGATGTTGCGTTCGACTTTGCGGTACGTGAGTGAGCCCAGGGTGATTTCACTCTGCGTTCTACCGGACATCCTTCGGGTAACATGGACTCGTGCCGACTTACCGTCCGGAATCGATTCAGCTGAACATCATTCACGTCCAACAATTAAGCAAGCTGCCATGGCTCGTGCATGGGTTTTCAACGCGGGTCGGCGGCTTTTCAAAAGCCTACGGCAAAGGCTCGCTCAACCTCGGATTTACCGCCGATGACTCCCGTACCGCGGTCGAACGCAATCGTGCTGCATTTCTTAACCAAGTTGGAGCGGCAACGAAACAAAGTGACGCAGCGGCGAAGCGGAACAAAGAATCGAAACTCTGGCCGCTGGTCGCGCTGCGCCAGATTCACTCCGATATCATTCATTTGATCGATTCGCCGCCGGAATCCCCGCTCGTCGGCGATGGCCTCATCACCTCGACTTCCGTACTTCTGCTCGCCATTCAAACTGCGGACTGCTTACCCGTCATTCTCGTGGATTCGAAGCGCCACGCCGTCGGAGTGTTCCATGCCGGCTGGCGGGGCACGTTCAAACGAATCGTAGAGAAGGGTGTCGGCGAGATGCGGCGATTCTTCGACAGCCGCCCGCGAGATCTGCACGCCGCCATTGGGCCCGGCATTCACGGGTGTTGTTATGCAGTGGGCGAAGAAGTTCGCGCTAAATTCGAATCGCAATTCGCTTACGCGGGAAAATTATTCCGCGAGGTCAAAGATTCCGATCCGGTGCGCGAAAAATATCCCCTGCTCTTTCTTACCGCGCGCGCCCCCGGCCACAGCGAACTGCCGAAGAGGATTTTTCTGGACCTAGTGGAAGCCAACCGCCAACAGTTGTTGAGTGTTGGCGTCCTTGCCAGGAACATCGAAGCCTCAGACCTGTGCACTAACTGCCGCACGGACTTGCTGTTTTCTTACCGCGGGGAAAAAGGCAGGACAGGCCGGATGATGGGCGTCGTAGGAGTAAGAAACTGAAAGTGTTTCTTATGCTGTCGGCGGCACCGTGGGCGCTGGCGGCGCGGCAGAAGCAGAAGCCGCCGCATCTGCGATCCCTTCATTTACCAGATCTTTCAATTCTTTGCTGGGCTTGAAGAAGGGAATTTTTTTGGCTGGTACTTCGACCTTCTCGCCAGTCTTCGGGTTACGCCCGGTACGCGGCTTGCGCTGTCGCGTGCGGAAACTGCCGAAGCCGCGGATCTCGATCTTGTCTCCGGCGCGCAATGAGCGCACCACGCTGTCAAAAATCGTCTCCACGATCACTTCGCTGTCTTTGCGTGTCAGTTCGGCCAAACGCGACACTTCATCGATCAAATCGGCTTTGGTCATAAGAGTTGTCCGCTCCGGGCAACCATAACCTTCTCAAATTTCAGGGCTTGGATGCAAGTCTGCAGTTTGGAGCACCAGGGGCCCGGCATATCGGTGGAAGTTTCTACTCTGGGGTTTTGGTCTCAAGGCCCACCTGTCGGATTACGGGATGTAAAGTCTAGGGATGGCTCAGGGAGGCATTATTTTCAGGAACTAAGACCTAGATCTATCACCGAAGAGCGAAGACCCGTGGTTCTCACTTCCACAAATAATAGAACCCGACATGCTGCTCCAGCAGCTTCGTGGTATCCGGCAAATACTGCGAAATATCGCCGGTCATCAGGTCGAGCAGCGTTTTCCGGTCCCTCTCCGGACGCACAATTGTCGGCTCGCCTGAAATCCCCACTGACTTCGCTGTATCTTTCACCACGGCCTCAAAATCGCCGACATTGTCGATCAGCTTCATCGAGAGCGCTTCTTCGCCCGTCCACACCTTGCCATTAGCAATCGCCCTCACGTCTTCAACCTTCATGCCCCGTCCATCGGCCACGGCCTGAATAAACTGTCCGAACATATTGTCGATCAGCGACTGCATATACTGTTGCTCCGCCGGAGTCAGGTCGCGCATGGGATTGCCCGTATCTTTGAACTCGCCCGTCTTGAACACGATATTCTTCAGCTTCGCCCACTTCAGTAAATCGCCATAATTTACCCACTCGGCGATGACGCCAATCGAGCCCACAATGCTGCCCTTGTCGGCATAAATCTTGTTAGAAGCAGAAGCCACATAGTAGGCGCCGCTCGCGCCCACCGTCTCAATCGACACCACGACCTTTTTCTTCTTCTCTTCTTTAATGCGCTTGACTTCGCGATAGATTTCTTCCGAGGCCGCCACGCCGCCGCCCGGCGAGTTGATATGCAGGATAATCGCCTTCACCGAGGAATCATCGGCGAACTTCTTCAGCTCCTCAACCACCGGTTGCGGCGACAGGATGATTCCATCCAGATCGACCACGCCGATGCGGTCGCCAAACCCTCCGAATGCCGATTCGCTCGTTCCCGCGTGAAGGGTGAGATAAACCAGCGAAAACACGGCCAGCACGAAGAGGAAA
>Ga0070735_10002291_pt1 | contig 17496 bp, 12 predicted proteins | sample Coa_R1_FD_66443 | JGI IMG/M metagenome (GOLD analysis project Ga0070735, IMG submission 66443) | Surface soil microbial communities from Centralia Pennsylvania, which are recovering from an underground coalmine fire - Coalmine... | ecosystem: Environmental > Terrestrial > Soil > Unclassified ... | reverse complement strand
CCACGCCTGAAGGGGTGCTTTCAGTGCCCGCCGTCGTGTAGGCGGAGACGGCGAAGTACCAGGTGCCGGAGGAGAGATTGGAGACCGTGTAGGTCGCCACGCCCGGATTGGGGACCTGCACGACCTGATTCAGGTTTTTCGCGGAGGTGCCGTAGTAAACCTTGTAGCCGGCGAGATTGCTCAGGGCCGAGCCGTCGCTGTTCTCAGTCGGGGGCGTCCAATCCACGGTCGCTGTCGCATTCGCGCTCTGCGTTACCGTCAACGTGTAAGCGGGCAGCGCGGCGCTGGAGGTGCCGTTCGATACCGACACCACGATGTTGCTATAGGTGCCGACGTTGGCCGCGGTCGGAGTGCCCGAGAGCATGCCCGAGGCCATGTCGAAATTCGCCCAGGCCGGCTTGTTCTGGATGCTGAAGCTCAAAGTGGCGCCCGGGGCCGCGGCGACCGTCGGCCGGAAGCTGTAGGCGGTTCCGACCATCACGGTGTTAGCGGACCTTCCAGAGATCGTGGGCGCCGCGCTCGTGGCGACGGGCGGCTTGGCTGTTGATGTCGGCGGAGACGTCGAGGGGGGCGGAGCGCTAGCTACCGGCAGCGGTGTGCCGCTGGTCGTGCCACCTGTGCGTGAGATGGTTCCAGTGGTGCTGCCTGTGGTGCCGGCCGTAATGTTGCCAGCGGTGCTGCCCGTAGCCGAGGCCGTACCGCTGCTGCCGTCTTCGCTGCTACAAGCGGCCAGGCCGAACGCAGCGACCACACAGAGCAAGATATTCCCGAGATCCTTGCGAGAAGCTTTGTACATGTGTCCCACCCATGGCTTGCGTTGAACGATCGCCTGGGCAGGCATTGCTTCTCGCGACAGTGCGCCAGTTGGAGCGCGAATCGCGATCTGATGACGGCAACCACTCGTTGTCGTGGCTCCCGGCAACCCCGCTATCTCGAGCTGGTTAGGTCTCGAGACCGGAGGCTTTGCGTCCCCGCCTTGCGACGGGTTTGCCCTTGCGTTGTGGTGAGCAGTAAACCTCGAATCTCATTCGCGCGCCAGATGTCTCGGGGTGCCGACACCTCAGCCGCTCAACATCAAACAAGCGGCTGGTTCACACTTTGGCGCGCGCAAACGGACAGCCCGCGCGCATCGCGATGGTGGCGCGGCGCGATCGCGCCCCCAACGTGGCGCGCTCGGGGAGCGAAAATACCTCTCTCAGTGTTTGAATCCGTGAAGCAGGTCCGCGCGGCGCGCGCCGGAGGCGTGATTTCCAGGTCGAAATCGCGCTGCCGCAGGTGATGAGGCCGACGTGGACCGGCTCGAGTGGCGCAACCGGTGGCACACCCCGAGCACGGTCTTATGTCACCTCAGCGCGCCGTGGTGCTCCAACATATGACAACTCGCGCCACAGTATGTGAAATGAAGGTCAGGAAGTTGTTCCCGCGGGCTCTTCACCAAACCGATGCATGCGGGCAATCAGCTCCGGAGGAATGGGCGTGGCGTGTCCCGTGGCGGCGGCGATGAACACCAGCACTTGCCGGGCTCGCATCCGCATCTCTCCGTGATGCGAGGCCTCGATGCGCAGCTCGCAGGAAGTGCGCCCCAGCTTCATGCACCACAGGTTGAAGGTGAGGCGATCGCCGTAACGTGTGGGCTTGAGGAAGTCCACCGTGAAATGCACCGAGGGCGTGAGGATCTGCTTGTGGTGAAACAGCCCCGGCGCGCTGGCCGCCAGCCCGTCCTCGAACCAGTCCTCGACAAAGTCGCTGATCATCTCGAAATAGCGCGGATAGAACACCCAGCCGGCGGCGTCGCAATGACCGAAGCGCACCAGAACCTCGCGTTGAAATGCCGCCATGAGCTTGCCTCCATTGCTCTCGCGTAACGCAAGTTTAGCCGCTGCCACCCTCCGGGGCGACGGATTGATGCTCCTCGGCGAGCTGCCCGCCACTGCCGAAGGCCGGGCGATCTTCAGCGGGGCACGGTTCCAGCTCATCGAAGCGCTTCCACCGATAAATCAGGTAGGACGCAGCCCAGGCGAGTGCAAACAGGCCGGCGATCCCGAAGCCCAGTGCATTGAAGCGGCCCGCCAGGGCCTTGGCGGCACTCCAGCCGCGGCCCTGAAGATCCAGCTCATGGGCCACCAGGGCGGCGGTCTCTATCCCGCCGATCACGATGGCCACCAGGGCGGACACCGCCGTAATGACCATGTTGTAGTACAACTTGCGGATCGGTTCTACGAACGCCCACTCGTAGGCACCCAGCATCAGCACCCCGTCGGTCGTGTCCACGAGAGCCATCGCGGCGGCGAACAGCGCCGGGAAGACGAGAATCCGCGCCAACGAGAGTCCTTCCCTGACCTGGGAGCCCGCCAATCCCAGCAGCGTCACCTCGGTCGCCGTGTCGAAACCCAGTCCGAACAGAAACCCCAGGGGAGCCATCTGCCAGCTGTGGCCGATCAGGGCGAACAGCGGCCTGAACAAGCGCGCCAGCAGCCCCCGCCCCGACATCAGGATATCCAGATCATCGGCGCGGTAGGCAGCCCCGCCGCGCACCAACGCGAAGCGGCGCCACACCGAGCGCAGAATGAGCAGATTCATCGCTGCGATGACGAAGAGGAAGGTAGCCGAGGTGCTGGTGGCAATCACCGCCCCGTAGCGCGCGAAACTCTCAAAGCGCCCCAGCGCACCCACGGTGAACGCAATGCCCACAATGGCGATCAGTACGATCGTGGAGTGCCCGAGGGCGAAGAAGAAACCTACGGCCACGGGCCGCTTGCCCTCCTGGATCAACTTGCGGGTCACATTGTCGATCGCGGCAATATGATCAGCGTCGAGCGCATGCCGCAGACCCAGACTGTAAGCCAGGAGCGCCGTCCCCAACTTCACCGCATCGACCGAGAACACGGCAACAGCCCAGAGCCAGGCGCCGAGGTTGGCTGCCGCCAGCAGCGCGAATAGCACTGTGAGACGGGTCTTGAAGCGCATCTGCGGCTGTCCGGCCGATGAAATCTACAGCCGCGAACGAATTCCGGCAAACACGCCGATGCCCGGCTGCAGGAAGCCGGTCGGGTTCTGGTAATGCCGGTCGAGCAGATTGTCCACCCGGCCGAACAGCGCGAAATGGGCTCCCAGCGAGTAATTCAACGCGAGATTCACGACCGTATATCCAGGTGCGCGCAGCGGCGAGATGGAGAAATCCCGATTGCCGTCGAGCCACGAGCTGATTGTAAGAATGGCAGCATCAACGGACAGAACATCGCTCGGTTGCCAGGCCGCAGTCAGCGTCGCCTTGTGCTTCGGCCGGCGCAACAGCTCCTCATGGAGCACATCATCGGTGGCTTGCGTGTACGTGTAGTCGGCCCGCAGGCTCAGCTGCTTCGTGGGCTGATAGGCGGCAAAGCTCTCGATGCCGCGCGTGGAAGCCCGGCCGATGTTGGCATAGCTGGTGAACGATTCGTCCGAGACGATCAGGTTGCGGATCCGGTTGTGGAAATAAGTGACTCCAACGCGCGCCGCGCGAGCAGCCAGAGGCTGCTCGACCCCAACATCGTAGCCGGTACTCGTCTCGGGCCGCAGATTGGGGTTGGCGAAGAAATACGGCAGGTAATCCACATAGAGCTCATTCAATGTCGGCGCCTTGAAACCCGTTCCCACGCTCGCCTTGAGCTTGGTGCCCGAGCCACTGAGCACGTACGCCGGAGCAAATCGATAGGTCGCCTTCCCGCCATAGCGGTCATTGGCGTCATAGCGAGCATTGAGGGCGGTGAACAGCCCGGTGATGAATTGTGACTGCAGCTCGGCATATCCGGAATCGATGACGTTGCCGGCTGATCGTGGCTCACTCAGGGAATCGCGAGCGTGCTCGGCGCCAAGCACCAGCGTCTGCGACTGCGATAGCTTCAGAGCACCCTGCCAGTCAACTTTGGTGCGCGCGCCGGCGTCCAGAACTTCCGGCCCGCCGGGATCGCGCTCCGAGCTGCGCTTGCGCGTGTAGGCGATGCCGAGAGTCTGATCGAGAAATCCCTCGGGCGAGATCCAGTGAGCGGTGGCGCGAGCATAGGACTCACTCGTCAGCGTCTTGCTCTGTTGCGCGGCGGGAAAGCTCGGGAACGAGCTGAAGTCATCGCCGGTGACCCGCAGGTGGCCGTCGGTGTGGCGCGCCACGAGACCCCACTCCACTGCGTTCGCCGCCTCGTAGGACAGCTTCATGGCCTCTGAAAGGTTGTCGTAGTAGTCATCATTGCGCTTCTCGCCGGGAATCAGCAGATTCAGCGGCGTGACCGGGGTGGCGCCGGAATGGAAATGTTCGATCGTCCCGCTGTAGTGAAAGCGTTCGTCCGAGCCACGCAGGCTGGCGCTTTGATTGAAGGTGTCGAACGAGCCACCTTCGGCCAGCGCTGTCAGCTGCGCGGGCCCCGCGCCCGCTCGGGTGATGATGTTGATGACACCCCCGATGGCATCGGATCCGTACAGTCCGCTCTGCGGGCCACGCAGTACCTCAATGCGCTCGATATCCGCCGTCAGCAGCTGGCTGAAATCGAAACTTCCGGCTGTACTGCTGGGATCGCTGACATCAATGCCGTCGATCAGGACCTTGGTGTGATTGGCGTTGGTCCCGCGCAGGAAGACTGTCGTTTGACCGCCTGGGCCGCCGGTACGAACCACATTGAGCCCCGGGACATACTGCAGGACCTCAGGCAGAGAACGCTGCTGGAACGCCTCGATCTCATCGCCCGTGATGACCGTCAGGCTGCTCGCCAATTGAAGCTCGGGAGTGGCGATTCGAGTCGCTGACACCACCACGGCATCGGGTGAGTCAGCCTCAGCCGCCCAGGCAATCGCGACACCTGTCGCCGCCACAATTCCACCTGACAAAGCCAACAATGCCCTGCGCATGCATCCTCCCGGACCGACCTGGGGAAGCGACGCACGACCGGCTTTTGAAAGAGGGCACGCGGCGACTTCCGAACGTGTCGCCGCAGCGGATATCCGCAGCTCCCGACGCACCCCGGCCGGAAACAGGACGACGGCGCAAGGCAGGTCTCCTGGCTAGCCGGGTCGTAGCGGTCGTCCACCTTCCCGAGGCATGCACCTCAGTGGCATATCGGACGCTTGCTCACCGGTTACAGTTGCGGGGGCAGCCGCGGTATCGAACCGCGTTCCCTTTCAAATCCCCAGTAGGGGAACCTTGCGCACCATCAACGGGCCGCAGTATAGCGGGCCGGCCGGGCTTTAGACCAGACAGGCCTCGAAACCCGACTCCAGGGTGGCCTGGTCAAGGTCGCGGCCGATAAAGACCAGCTGCGTGCGCGGCGGCCGTGCCCCCCAAGACCCCAGTGTGCTGGTATCCACCACCATGTGCACGGCCTGGATGACAATCCGCTGCGTGGAGTTTTCGAAGTTCAGGAATCCCTTCATGCGGTACAACCGGGTTCCCTGCAGGCGAATCACTTCCGCGAGCCAGGTCTGAAACCGGCCCGGGTCCAATGCGCGCCCGCTCTGCAGACTGAAAGACCTGACAGTGTCGTCGTGCGAGTGTCCGGGGGCGAAGTCCTTTGCTGCTCCGGCGCAGAGTGTGGCGCCCGCCGGGTCCAGGAGTCGGAGCTGGAACTCTCCTGGCAGATGTTGGGTGAGCAGCCAGTAGCGCCCTGCCCGTGCGATCCGGATGACAAAACCGCACTCTGGACTCGTTGCGGGTAGCGCGAGCCGGTGCACGCGCAGCTGCGGCTCGATCATGAATCCCGGCCCTGCAGGCTGCGGGGTTACACCCGAGAAATGGCTGAAGAGGCGCTCCGCCGCCCGCTCCGGGCGAGACTCGTCCGCGTCCAACACGTCACAAAGCAGAACATCGATCGAGGGATCCGGCCCTTGCCGCAGCACCAGCCGGTAGTCCCCGGGAGCGAGCTGGAAGGCACCCGCCCACTCAAAGGGATACTCAGGCTCGAGGAACGCGGGCTTGTATTCCAACGCCCGCGCCAGATCAAATCCCCCGATACCCAGCACAGCCGGCAACGGAACCGCGGCGCGCTCATGGGGATCGGCACGCACTATCCGCGCCAGGGCGTTGATCCCGCGAACGCGCCGCTCGAGCGCTTCAAGCTCCTGGGCGCTCACCAGGTCGGTCTTGTTCAGGACGATGACATCGGCGAACGCGATCTGCGTGCGCACCTCTTCACTCCGCCGCAGCTGCTGCTCGAAGTGCAGCGCATCCACCAGTGTCACGATACCATCCAGCGCGAACTCCTCGCGCATGGTGGTGTCCACGAAGAATGTCTGTGCCACCGGACCCGGATTCGCAAGCCCGGTGGTCTCCAGCACGATCCGGTCGAAGCGGTCCCGGCGCTGCATGAGGTTACCGAGGATGCGGATCAGATCGCCCCGCACCGTGCAGCAGATGCAGCCGTTGTTCGTCTCGAAGATCTCTTCTTCGGCGTTGATCACCAGCTCCTGGTCCACGCCGATCTCGCCGAACTCATTCTCGATGACGGCAATGCGCTGACCGTGGCTCTCCGTGAGAATGCGGTTCAGCAAAGTGGTCTTGCCCGAGCCGAGAAAGCCGGTGAGCACTGTGACCGGGACACGCGACTTCGAGGACATTGGCTTGACAGCTCGGCCCGGCACCTGAGAATTTCGCGCGATGCTATCGACCGGCAGACACCTTGGCAAGGCAGGACAGCGACTCATCATCGCGGGCGGCCCGGGCTCGGGCAAATCCAGTCTGTTGGCCGCTCTGGCCGCCAGCGGCGAGGTCTGTTACGAGGAGATTGCGCGCCCGTTCATCCGTGAGCAACTGGCCTGCGGCGGCAATCTGCTCCCCTGGGGTGATATTGTTGGGTTCGCACGGGAGTGCAGTGAGCGCATGCGGGCGCAGATTGCGCACAGTGGTGCGCATGCGCGCGCATTTTTCGATCGCGGACTACCGGATCTGATGGGCTACCTCCGGCACGGTGGACACGCTCCACCGGAGGCACTGCGGGCCGGCTCGCGAGCCTACACCCCGCTGGTCTTCTTCACGCCCGCCTGGCGCGACATCTATGTCAACGATTCGGAGCGACCCCAGACTTACAGCCACGCAGCCGAGCTGAGCGCGCACGTCCGGGATGCCTACGTGGAATGCGGCTTTCGCGTGGTGGAAATGGTCAAGGGGACTGTAGCGGAGCGTGTCAGGCAGGTACGGGAGCACCTGAAGCTCGCACGCTGGAGTGATGCGCCGTCATAACATCTCCAGCCGCCGCTGGATGCGGACTGTCAGGTCGGTACTTTCCAGCGCACTCAGCGCGACACATTCCGCCTGGAGCGCATCGGCCAGCGTGCGCGCTCTGCCGAGCAGAATGGGACCGGCCTCGCAGTCAATCACCAGCGCGCCAGCACAAGCCGCGCGCACAGATTCACAGGCTGCGAGCGCCTCAGCCCACGGATCGGCCCCCAGCGCGTCGGCCGTTGCGTGCGCAGACACATTCGCCCTGCCATCCGTGAAGATCACCAATAGGGACGGCTCGCGCTCGCGTAGCAATTCCGCGGCATCCGTCAGCGCACGCGCCAGCGGGGTTCGCCCTCCGGTTGGAACCTCGGCCAACGCACTTTCGATGCTGGCCACATCGTTGGTGAACGGCAACGCCAACTCAGTCCCCTCACCCCGGAACACCATCAACGCCACTTCATCCCGGCGCTGGTAACTCGATCGCAGCAACGCCGAGGCCGCACTCTTGGCCACCCCCAAGCGTTTCTGTGCCGCCATGGAGGCGCTCGCGTCCACGAGAAAAAGCACATTCGCCCGGGCAGAGCCGCTGCGGTCATGCTGCATGAGATCATTTGGAGTCAACATGACACCGCGCAGCTGCGCGCGAGCTCCACGACCCGCTGCTGCCGTCAGCGACTCGCGAATCGCAAGCGTTCCAGTGCGGTCATACGGGCGGGCTCGCACTGCCTGGCGCGACGCGACCACTCCTCCCTCACGTCGTCCGGCACTCTGAGGATCCACGAGGTCGGTCACGAGATTTATCACACCCGCTTCCGGCGAAGGCGCAGCCGCGCGCATCGGCAGCTCGCGTATCTCCACCCCACCCGTCACAGGCGGCACGGCAGCTGCCGGTGGTGGGTTTTGTGGAGCTGCAGCGCGCGCGGCACGCCGTCTAAGACGATGAGACAAGGCCAGCTCCGTAGCCTGTTGAATGTGCTCCAGCAGAATCTCTTCGCAGCCTCTCCATGCAGCCAACGCTCGAGCAGCCTTGATGATGGCCAAATCGCCGCGAATTCCCTCGAGGCGCTGATCCGAGCAAATGGTGGCCACGGCGGACAGGTGCGAGTTGGTGACCTGCAGAGTGCTCAGCCGGTTGCGAGCAGACAGGACGGCACGGCGCAGAGCCTCTTGCGCGGGTTGCGCGGCGGTCATCGCAGCCGCCGGGTCGCGATCGAAAGCCAGCCGCTTGCGCACCGCCGCCATCCGCAGCTCCTGTGTCAACAGTCCGCGCACCTGCACGCACAGGCCAAACCGATCGAGGAACTGCGGCCGCAGCTCCCCCTCTTCCGGATTCATCGTGCCGATCAGCACGAAGCGCGCGGCCTCTCCCGCGGAAAGACCATCGCGCTCGACGGTTACCCACCCGCGGGCGGCGGCATCCAGCAACAGATCGACCAGATGATCGGGCAACAGGTTGACTTCATCGACATACAGAACGCCGCCATCGGCCCGAGCCAACACGCCGGAACGCAGCTCTGTGTCCCCGTCGCGCAGCGCCTTCGTCACATCAAGGGAGCCGACCACCCGATCTTCAGTCGCGCCCAGAGGCAGCTCGATGAATGGCGCGGCCTCGCCGGTATCCCTGGGCGGCAGCAGCGCCGCGAGTCCACGAGCAATGGTGCTCTTGGCCGTACCCCGCTCCCCCTTGATCAGCACGCCGCCTATGGTGGGATCGACCGCCACCAGCAGCAGCGCGAGCTTCAGCTCCTCCTGGCCGACCACCTCCGAAAACGGATAGTCCACTCTCACGTCTGATCCTCCATCGCCGCCTCGCTAGTCAACAGCACCGCGCGCAGCGACTCGAGGGTGCGCGGATCGGCCGACCACAGCTGGCGCTGCTGCGCCTCGAGCAACCGCTCGACAATGGCATGCAGCGCCCAGGGATTGGAGCGCTGCAGGAAATCCTGTGCTTCCCCCAGCGCCAGGGCCTGCGCAACGGACTCGAACATCCAGTCCGTGACGATGCCCGCCGTCGCGGCGAAGCCGAACAGCGCATCCACGGTAGTTGCCATTTCCATGCCGCCACGATAACCGTGACGGCGAATTCCGGCGAGCCATTTCGGATTCAACACCCGCGCGCGAATGACTCGCAGGGCCTGTGCCTGCAGTGTTCTAACCTCGGGTCTGGTGGGGTCCGAGGAGTCTCCCACCAACGCACCCGGTTGTGCGCCGGAAGCCTTGGCCACCGCGGCGATCAGCCCGCCCTGATACTCGAAGTAATCGCTGGCGTCGAACAGATCCTGCTCGTGATTGTCCTGATTGTGTAGCGTGAGATCCACGCGCTCGAGCTGCATTGCAAACAGATCCGCAGCCTGCGTGGGTGCCTGCTCGCCGTAGGCCCAGCCTCCCCAGCTCACCGCCGCATCGGCCAGCTCTGCAGGATTGTCCCAGGACCCATGCTCCACGAGATCCAGGATACCGGTGCCATACGTTCCCGGCCTGGAGCTGAACACGCGATACGCTGCGCCACGCGCCGCCAGTTCCTCATCCAGGCCGCGCGCCAGCAGCTGCGCCGTCTGCTGCAGCCAGTGCTTACGGACGTGATTGTGCTCTTGGCTCTCATCGAGTCTCACCACTTGCTGGACTGCTGCATCAAACAGCTTCATGAGACCCGGGAAAGCGTCGCGAAAGAACCCGCTGGCACGCAGGACCACATCGATTCGGGGCCGGCCCAACTCCTCGAGCGGCATGACCTCCACTCCCAACAGGCGGCGCGTAGCCGCGTCCCACCGCGGACGCACACCCAACAACGCAAGCGCTTCCGCGATCTCATCGCCTCCGGTACGCATGGTTGGCGTGCCCCAGACACTCATGGCGATACTTTCAGGCCAGCGACCCGTGCTGGCGCGATGGTGCCGCAGGACCTCATCCGCCAGCTGCACTCCGGTTGCCCAAGCTGCCGGCGTGGGCAAGGACCGCGGATCAACGGTGTAGAAGTTACGGCCCGTCGGCAGGACGTGCGCCATCCCACGGCTCGGGGCACCCGCAGGTCCCGCAGGTACATAACCTCCATCCAGGGCGAGCAGCAGATTGCGAGTCTCATCACTCGTGTGAGCCAGATTGGGCGCGAGCACCTCACAGGCGAAACGCAATACCGCCTGCAGGTCCATGCAGCCCGGCGCGAATCGGGACCGGACGAGCTCCTCCACACGCGTGGGGTCGAACTCGAGGCCCGCCATGGCCTGCAGCAGCATTCGGCCCGCGGTATCGATCGCGCTTCTCACCTGTCCGGCGGTCACAACTGCATCCGGTGCAAATCCGAGTACCGGGCCGGGTGATCCGGGCCAGAGCCCTTTGCGCTCGCGCAGCTGCGCCGGCTCAATCGAGCACGCCCGGGCAAGAGCATCGCCGAGAGCCGGCACGCCGGCATTCGGGCTCTGCAGGATGACAAACAGCAGGTCAATCAGCGCAGCTCCCGCCGGCGCCACGCCAAACACATGCAGGCCGTCCCGGATCTGCGCGCGACCCAGGTCGCACAGGTACGCATCCAGATCCTCCAGCAGGTGCGCGAAGCTGCGTCCCGACAGACTCTCCAGGCCCCGTGGCACACCCTGCTCGGAAATGCGCTCATCCCAGGTGTGCTCGTGATCGCCATGGCGCTCGCGGCGAATCTGTCTGAGGTCCTCATCCAGATGTTGCGCCTGAACCAGCTCCCAGATCTGGGTGCGCAGCACGGTCAGCTTCGGCGGATCCAGAACCTCGGCGCGGTAGTATTCCTCAACCAGCCGCGCCAGTGTTGCCAGCGGACCGTGAGCCTCGGCCAGTGTCAGGGGCGGCACCAGATGACCGATGATGACTGCATGGGCTCTGCGCTTTGCCTGAGCGCCTTCTCCGGGATTGTTGACCACGAAGGGATAGAAGAGCGGCAGCTCGCCAAGCAGCTCGTCGGGGGCGCAATCGGCGGACAGTGCCAGACTCTTCCCCGGGAGCCACTCGAGCGTCCCGTGAGTACCCCATTGAACCACTGCATCCGCGCGCCATACATCCGCTATCCAGCGATAGAACGCCGCATAGTGATGGCAAGGTGGCATGTCCGGATCGTGATACATCGTCTCCTGGTCGAACCCGAAGCCTCGCGGCGGCTGAATCGCGATGACCACATTCCCGAATGCTGTCGCGCTGAACAGGTAGTCGTAGTCATCGGTATCCGGCTCGTGCAGGCTCAACAGCGGCGCGCGCATCGAATACTTCCCGGCTCGCCACCGCGGCGGAGCCACAGTAGGGCCGCTATCTCCCGGCTCGCCCCAGACATCGCGCAGCGACTTCTGGAATTGCGGACTGCGGGAGCGAAACCACTGTGCGTAGTGCGTTCGCGGCAAGCGCTGGGCCGTGACGGGATTCGTCGGGCATTTCTCGTCGTAGCAGCCGCGCGAGAGCAGCGTTGCCATCAACTCGTCAGCCGAAGCAGGCAGTGCGCCCACATCGTAGCCCGTGTCACGCAAATCAATCAGCCAACGTAACAACGACGCTGGCGTATCCAGCCCAACCGCGCCCCCCACCTTCTGCGCCTTGCCGCCGGAATTGTTGAGCACGACAGCGATGCGCTTGTCGGCGTTGGCCTTGGCGCGCAACGTGGCGAAGCGCCGGGCAATCCCTGCGACCCGCATCAAGCGCTCCATGTCAGCGACGTAGCGGTGATGCTCCTTGAAGGAGATCGGGACTGTGATCACGCGCCCGTCGCACTCGGGCAGGGCAACGTTCATGGCCGCTTCAGCCGGACCCAGGCCCGCGTTGGATTCGGCCCACGCCTGACGTGAGCTGCCCGCACAAATGGCCTGCAACCAGGGTGCCCCCAGCCTCTGGAACGCCGCGCATCCCGCTCCCGCCGTCCCGTCCGCGGATGTCAGATTGATAAGCGGGAAGCTCACGGTGTTGACTATTACATCGGGAGGCGGCAGCAGTCGCAGCGCCGCCGGCGTGCCATCCTCCCCCAGATCGCGCAACGAGCTGGTGAATACACCCACGGCATCGAAGCCGTGCGCTTCCAGAGCGCGGATGGAATGATCCACGAACTGCAGATTGGCACTTAACACATGCGCGCGGTAGAACACGACCCATGCGACGGGCTTGCCGGTTTGCCGCCCGCTCCACTCCTGCGTGCTGGTCACCAACAAGTCAGGATGATAGAGCCCGTGAGCGGGCATGACCTGTGGAGGGTCGCAGTCGATCTGCAAGCCGAGACATTTGCCGGCCGCGAAGCGCAACGCATGCTGCACATTGCGCGCGCCTCCAGCCATGAAATAGGCCGTGAGCTGCGCGGCCACGTCCGGTGGGACGGTAGAGGTGCCCAGCAGTCCGCTCGAGTTGAGCTCAACGCCACTGATCACCGTGACCGACCAGCCTTGCATCTGGGCGCGGGCAACGAGCTCAGTCAGTCCGGGCACCGCTTCAGCCACTCCATGGACTCTGACGATGGCGAACAAAGGACCTTCGCGAGGCACGGCGAAGAGTCCGGACAGGGCCGCCGCGGTGGGAACAGAGGCCAGTGAGAAACCGGCGACGGGCGGGAATTGCGGCGGCAAGTCACGCCGAGCGCTGTCGAGCGCGAGCAAGTCCGTGTCGGCGTGAGACAAGAGCACGATGCCCGAGGTAATTGCCGGCGCTGCGGGTTGCGACTCGAAGGAGCGGATCATCCTCTGCAGTTGAGGTCCCAACGGCGGAAACTCGCCGGCAGCGAGAACCTCTTGAGCGTATTGGAGAATCAGCTGCCTCTGGGCTTCGGTCACGACCGGTGCGAACCAGCGAAGCGTCTCGCCGTAGCCCAGCCCTACAGCCTCAGCGCGGTCAGATCCCGCGGCGGCGCTAATGCGCTGAAGCGCCATTCGCATACCGAAATCGCTCCGCTCCCGAGCAGCCTGCCAGGCGCGCCATTCAGGAGCGTCCGCGCTACTCGCCGCGACCAGCACCCGTATCCGCGGGGCCGGCGCGCTCATGGGAAAAACCTTTGCATGGAGCCATTCTATCGCACGCCCGGCGTCGCCCCATTGACAACCTGCGGCAGGAGACGGTGTACTGATCGGCCGGAAGTCAGCGAGTCGAGTGATCATGAGTGCGGGCGGCGATCGGACCACGGTGTTGGTTTGCCTGACCTGTCGGGGGTTGGCAGATCCACTGGTTGAGCCGCGGCCCGGCCAGCAGTTGGCCAGGGCGACCCTTTTGGCTTTGGGAGATGCGACCGACATTTGTGTAGGCGGCATCCGCTGCCTCGGCAATTGCGCGCGCGGACCCAGCGCGGCTCTGCGCCGGGATCGATGCTGGACTTACGTTTTCGGCGGGTTGGACCCGGTGTGCGACGGTCCAACGCTCATCGCAGGCGCCCGGCTCTTCGCCACTTCCACCGACGGCCTGTTACCGTGGCGCGGTCGGCCCGAACCTCTCAAGCGAGGACTGATCGCGCGTATTCCACCGATGGACTTCGATGGTGAGGCACCATGAGCGCGCCTCAACCACAGAGGCTTTCTCCCATCCGAGGTGCTTGTCCGGGGATTGCGACTCCCATGCAGACCGGCGATGGTCTGTTGGTCCGCCTCATTCCTCAGCAACCCATCAGCATTGCCGCCTTCGTCGCTGTGTGTGAAGCCAGTGAGTCTTGCGGCAACGGTATTGTCGAAATCACACAGCGAGGCAGCCTGCAGATTCGCGGACTCACTACGACGTCAGTGCCGCGATTCGCCCAGGCCGTCGCGCGCCTGGACATCGCACATGACGGAGTGCCGGTTCTCACCTCCCCACTGCACGGCTTCGATCCGCTTGAAACGGATTACTCGCGGTCGCTGACTATCGCTCTGCGGGAGACTCTCCGGGAGCGCTCGGGAGCTCCTCTGAGCGCGAAAGTGTCCGTGCTGATCGACACTGCCGGCAAGTTGCATCTGGATGCTGTTACGTCCGACATCCGCCTGCGCGCTTCAGAATGTGGGAGACGCTTTCACATATCTGTCGGTGGCGATGCCCGCAATGCGACTGCCTTGGGCTGGGTTGACTCGGAACGCATCATTGCGGCAGTGAGCGAGATTCTCGATCTGATCGCAGACCAGGGTCCTGCGGTGCGCGCCCGGGATCTGACTCCTCAACACTTGAGCGTACTTCAAGAGCATCTGAAGAGCGATCCACAGGCCGAGCCCGGCCCGCAGGTCCGCCAGAGCTGCGAGCCCCTCGGAATTCATGCCCAGCGGGACGGCCGGGTGACATTCGGCTGCGCGCTTGCATTCGGTCACGCAACCGCCGGCTCTCTGCGGCGGCTTGCATACGTGGCCGCTGATTGCGGCGCCAGCGCTTTGCGGCCTGCGCCTGCACGAGCGATGCTGGCATTCGGGCTGTCGCGCGAGGCGGCGTGCGAATTGTGTGCCGCGGCGGAGGCTCTGGGCTTTGTCGTAGAGGCGGGGGATTCGCGCCGCTTCGTCGTGGCCTGCGCCGGCGCGCCGGCGTGTTCGTCGGCTACCCTGGCAACACGGCAGCTGGCGCCGGAGGTAGCGGCCGCCGCCCAGGGGATTGCGAACAGCTCGAAGGTGATCCATCTGTCCGGATGCACAAAAGGCTGTGCGCATCCGGGTCCCGCCGCCCTCACCATCGCAGGTCCGGATTTGTATATTGTTGGAGGCCGGGCCGGTGATGCGCCGGCTGGCCGAATTTCCTCCTCCGAGTGGCCCGCCTGCATCGAGCGCATCTGCCAGGACCTGGGAAGTGTTTGAGTACGTCCGCGACGGCGCCGAGATCTATCGCCGCTCTTTCGCGATCATCCGTGCGGAAGCCGATCTGTCGCGGTTCACCCCTGAGCAGGCGGACGTTGCGGTGCGAATGATCCATGCGTGCGGCATGGTCGAGGCGGCGCAGCAGTTCGTGTTTGCCGCCGACCTTGTGGCAGCCGGCAGGCGGGCGCTCCAGGCAGGCGCCCCTATTCTGTGCGACGCCGAAATGGTCGCCCACGGTGTGACTCGATCCAGGCTGCCCGCGCACAACCCGGTAATTTGCTCACTGCGCGACCCGGCCGTTGCCGCCCTTGCAAGCACGTTGAATACCACTCGCTCCGCAGCTGCTCTGGAGCTCTGGCGGGAACACCTCGCCGGTGCGGTAGTGGCCATTGGCAACGCTCCCACTGCCCTATTTCGCCTGCTCGAGATGCTCGATGCCGGAGCGCCGAGACCCGCCGCTATCTTAGGTCTGCCGGTAGGCTTCGTGGGAGCGGCGGAGTCGAAAGACGAGTTGCTGGCCAATCCGCGCGGCGTACCCTATCTCGTGGTGCGCGGCCGCTTGGGAGGTAGCGCCATGACCGCAGCAGCCGTGAACGCCCTGGCGCACAGCGGGTTGTAAGCCACCGGCGAAGTCATGAGCAACACAGGCAAGCTGATTGGTGTTGGTGTCGGGCCCGGTGATCCGGAGCTTTTGACCTTGAAGGCAGTGCGGGCTCTGGAGAATGCGGCAGTGGTCGCTTACTTCTCCAAAGCGGGTCATCCGAGCAACGCCCGCGCAACGGCACAGCGGTATCTACGTTCTGATGCGACCGAGCTACCCCTGCTCTATCCGGTGACGACCGAGTACGCGACCGATGAGCCGGCCTACCGGTCGGCGATCGACGGCTTCTTCGATGCAGCCGCCACGAACATTGCGCAGCAGCTGGACGCCGGCCGCGAGGTCGTGGTCCTGTCCGAAGGCGATCCGCTGTTCTTCGGTTCGTACATGCATCTGCATGTACGACTGATGACACGTTACGCCACCGAGGTGATTCCGGGCATCACCGCGATGTCAGGTTGCTGGTCCGCCGCGGGCCTGCCGATAGTGCAGGGTAACGAGGTGCTCAGCGTGATCCCGGGTACGCTCGGGCTTGCGCAGCTCAAGAGCCGCCTGGAGTGCGATGAGCCCACGGTTATCATGAAGGTCGGTCGCAATCTGCCCAAGATCCGTGACGCCCTGCGCGCCGTCGGACGCCTCGCCGACGCGATCTACGTCGAGCGCGCCACCATGCAGCAGCAGCGAATGATGCCGTTGGCGGAAATGACGGGTGATTCGGCACCCTACTTTGCAATTGTATTGGTCACTGACCGCTGGTGGCAGCGGTGAGCGGCACACTGACAGTAATTGGACTGGGCCCGGGTGACCTGGAGCAGCTGACACCTCAAGCGAGTGAAGCGTTGCGTAACGCAGATTCCCTCTACGGGTATGCTCCCTATCTGGAGCGCGTACCGCAACACGCAGGCCAAACTCGCCACGCTTCGGACAACCGACAGGAGATACAACGGGCGCAACAGGCTCTTGCGGCAGCGGCAGGCGGCGCGCGGGTGGCGGTTGTGTCAGGAGGAGACCCTGGGGTGTTCGGCATGGCCGCGGCCGTGTGCGAAGCCATCGAATCCGGCCCCGCGGCCTGGCGCGAGCTCGAAGTGATCGTCATTCCCGGAGTGAGCGCGGTACTGGCCGTCGCGGCCCGCATCGGCGCCCCGCTTGGACATGACTTCTGTGTGCTCTCACTCTCCGACAATCTCAAGCCGTGGTCGGTGATCGAGCGGCGCCTGGAGGCGGCGGCCACGGCGGGATTCGTCATCGCTCTTTACAACCCCGTGTCGCGGACGCGGCCGTGGCAGCTGCAGAGCGCATTTGAGCAGCTGCGCCGGCTGTTGCCAGCCCGGACACCCGTAGTCTTTGGCCGGGCGGTCGGCCGCCCGGACGAGCGAGTCGGAGTTGCCACCCTCGCGACAGCCGACGGCTCGCACGCTGACATGTCCACGTGCGTCATCATTGGCACGGAGCAGACCCGAAGCATCGAACGGGCCGGCAAGAGCACGTTGATCTACACGCCGCGCGGAGCCGCGAGGCCGAGCACTTGATCGAGCCAGCAGACTGCAGCCCGAGCCGTATCGACCGCAGCGATTTGTGGGGCGGGCGGCCTTTTGAACAGCAGAACCGGAATTCCCAAAGCGCGAGCCGCGGCAATCTTGCTGTAGGTCGCGGTGCCACCGCTGTTCTTCGCAATCACCGCGTCGATGGAGTTGGATATGAGCAATGCACGGTCGCCGCTCTCAGTGAAGGGCCCGCGCCCATAGATATAAGTGGCCTCTTTGAGCCACTGCGGCACGACAGGATCGACCACGCGGATCACATAACGGTGCTGCAGCGCCTGACCGAACGGCTCAAGCTCCTGCCTGCCGACCGCCAGGAAGACCTTTCGGGGACTGGCCCCCAGGCAGGCAATGGCATGTGCGCCATCCGTGACCTCGATCCACTGATCTCCCAACACCGGCTGCCAGGGCGGCCGGCGAACCGCCAGAACAGGCGTGCCGGTCAAT
>Ga0070735_10002290_pt1 | contig 17503 bp, 14 predicted proteins | sample Coa_R1_FD_66443 | JGI IMG/M metagenome (GOLD analysis project Ga0070735, IMG submission 66443) | Surface soil microbial communities from Centralia Pennsylvania, which are recovering from an underground coalmine fire - Coalmine... | ecosystem: Environmental > Terrestrial > Soil > Unclassified ... | reverse complement strand
GACGACGGCCTCACCTTGCTTGTGGTCGAGCATCACATGCGCGCGATCATGAATATTTGCGATCGCATTCTCGTATTGAATTTCGGCGGGCTTTTGGCGGACGGCGCGCCCCATGAGGTGGCGCGCGATCCAAAAGTGATCGAAGCCTATCTCGGTCATCCCAAGGAAGCGGCGCGACGATGACTCAATCTCAGCCGCTGCTCGAGATCGCGCAATTGCGCGCTTCCTACGGCGAGGTCGAGGTGTTGCACGGCATCGATTTGGAAGTTTCGCAAGGCGAGTTCGTTTGCATCATCGGAGCGAACACGGCCGGAAAGAGCACGCTGTTGCGCGCGATCTCGCAGGCCGTGCCGAAATCAAGCGGAACGCTTGGCTTCGACGGCACCGATCTGATGCGGCTGGCCGCGCATGAGGTGCCCTCGCTCGGCATCGCGCATGTCCCCGAGGGACGTCAGGTCTTTGCCGAGATGACGGTCGAGGAAAATCTCCTGCTTGGCGCTTTCACCGCGCGCCATGCGCGCGATCTGCCCGATCGTATCGCGGATGTGCTCGATCTCTTCCCGCGCTTGCGTGAGCGTTTTGGACAATTGGCGGGAACCTTGTCGGGCGGCGAGCAGCAGATGGTCGCGGTGGGGCGTGCGTTGATGCTGCGGCCAAAATTGTTGTTGCTCGATGAACCGAGCCACGGGTTGGCGCCGAAAGTGGTCGAGGAAATGCACGCGGCGTTCACGGCCATTCATGCAAGCGGCACGTCTATTCTTTTGGTCGAACAGAATGTCGAATTGGCGCTCGAAGTCGCCAGCCGCGGCTATGTGTTAGAGGCCGGCCGCGTGACGCTAAAGGGAACGGCGGCGGAGTTGCGGAGCAATCCGGCGGTGATCGAGGCGTATCTGGGGGTGTAGCTATCACAAGCGGGCCATTCGATTAGCGATTCACGAATAGAATGACCCAGCCTTAACCAACCGAGCAGGCCGAGAACGGTGCCGGTGAGCGCCGAGACTCGATCGATGCGGCTTTCGAGCAGCTTGTCGATGTGGCTCGCGATAGATTGGCCTGCGGTTTTGAGTTTGGTTTTGTGCCGTCTCCAGTCGATCCAAGGCACCTCTTTATGATCATCAAGGATATCAAGCTTGCGGCGAGCTAAAGCCGTAACCGTAGCGCGGATGAGCGAGGCGGCATCCGGAGGCGTCACATCTGCCAACGTTCCCGCATACCGCCAGCGCTCATACGGCTACATATAAGCAGCTATCGCAAACCAGATCCGGTGTTCCAGTCGTCTCGGAAAATCGCTAAGGTTCGGGCGCGACGTAGGGATCACCTAAGAATCCCCACGCTATGGGAGGATGTGAATAATGATAATGAGCTTCAAATGGCGTCTCGCTGCTCTCGCCATCGGCCTTGCCATGCCGATTTCGGCTTTCTCGCGCGAAGCGGGCGTTCGCGAGGTCCCGGCGAAGGAAATCCTGGTGCCGACAGCCGAAGTGAGCCCGCAGGAGCAGGCCCTGATCGGTGCACCGCTGCCGCCGTTCTGGAACGATCATCCCAAGGATGCCGCCGCTTGGAAGGCGCTGATCAATACGCGCGCCGAGCAAATCATCAAGACGCTGCCGGGGCTGCGCGCGAAGTTCGGCGTCCAGTCCGAACAGGTGACGATCGCGGGCGTGAATTGCTACGTCCTCACTCCCGACAACATTCCCGAACAGAACCGCAATCGCTTGCTGGTTCATGCCCATGGCGGCGGGTACGTCTTTGCGCCCGGCGAGGCCGCAACGCGCGAAGCGATCCTGATGGCGGGCTTCGGCAAGTTCAAAGTGATCTCGATCGACTATCGCATGCCGCCGGATTTTCCATATCCCGCCGCCATGGATGACGCGATGGCGGTATGGAAGGAGGTCGTCAAGACCAACGATCCGAAGAAGATGGCGATCTTCGGCACTTCGACCGGCGGGGGGATGACGCTTGCGATGGTGCTGCGCGCCAGGACGGAAGGACTGCCGCTGCCTGCCGCCACGGCGCCCGGCACCCCGTGGTCGGACATGACCAAGACCGGCGACACCTTCTTTACCAACGAAAAAGTCGACAACATTCTGGTCAGCAATGACGGCTGGCTTGGAGACGCCGCCAAGCTCTATGCCAATGGTCATGATCTGAAGGATCCGCAACTATCGCCTGTTTATGGGGACCTCACAGGTTTTCCGCCGACCATTCTCACATCGGGCACCCGTGACCTGTTCCTGTCCAATACGGTACGCGTGCATCGCAAGCTGCGTCAGGCCGGCGTTGTGGCTGATCTCCACGTGTTCGAAGGGCAATCGCACGCGCAATATGCGGGCGATGCCGATGCGCCCGAGACCAGGGAGCATTTCGGCGAGCTCACGGCGTTCTTCGACAAATATCTGGCGAAGTAGCTTTCGATCCGTCATCGTGATCCCGGATGAGCGAAGCCGCTACTCTTGTCATTGCGTCAGTGTTTAGCTTGGAAACATAGCTATAACCATCCTCGTCATCGCGAGGAGTGAAACGACGACGCGATCCAGTTCTTTCTTTTAGGATTCTGGATTGCTTCGTCGCGTTGCTCCTCGCAATGACGGCGTTTGCCCTGCAAGCATTTGCTTGGCACTTGACAGTTTTTCCAACGCTGCAAGTGATTTGCCCGTCGTGCCAAAATGTCGCATCGGCGCGGTGTTGATCGCAAACCCAAATCACCCGCATGATTCGCGCCATCCCGTGCTCCTCAAAGAGGGGCGTTTGGCCGATCGTCACGAACGTAGAGCGCGGGATGCGGTGGACGCTTTGACGCCTTTGACGAACGGCGCGTGAAGCGGACGGCGAAGTCGTGTGGTTCTGATGCCTCGACGCTGGCATCAAGCGGGCGAAGAATGCTTTTCGCATTCCGCCGGTGATGGTGACAAGAAAGCCCGATCTCCAGGAAGAGCACGAAGGAAACCGTTAAAACCATTCGCGCGGGGAATGCCGGGTGTTTCCGGCGTGACCGTGGTGACTATGCTTGTGTGCTTTTTTACTTTTGCACGCAAGGCTACGGGCGCGTCGCGCGCCCGGCATTCCCCGCGCCCTCTATTGGGCGAAAGGTGTATGTAAGACTCGGGCGGATCACGCCGCGGGATTGCGAAGGTGTGTCTTATCGTCATTGCGAGGAGCCAACGGGCCGCGCGAGGATGGCTCGCAATGACGGTTTGAATCGTGGCTGTTTGACAATTGAATCTGAAATTAGGACGACTCCGTCGTCCCGGACAAGCGAGCCCCTGGTAACGCGTAGCGTTGTCCAGCGCGAACGCGATCCGGGACCCATAACCACCATTGTCTGTGTTGCGCCAAGCTGGAGCCATAATTCCATCCAAACTGGCATCGGTGGTTATGGGTCCCCGCTTTCGCGGGGACGACGGTGTGAGATTATGTTGGGTCTTGTTTTTGGGATGCCCGCGCTAAATCCCCAAGTAAGCCGCCTGAACCTGCTTGTTGTTGGCGAGCTCCGTGGCTGTGCCGTGCATGATCACTTTGCCACTTTCGAGCACATAGGCGCGCTGCACCAGCGACAACGCCCGGCTGACATTTTGCTCGACCAGCAAAATGGCGGTGCCCATTTTATGGATTTCGCCGATCTTCTCGAACGTCACATCCGTCATCACGGGGGCCAGTCCCAGCGACGGCTCGTCGAGCATCAAGAGGCGGGGCTTGAGCATCAACCCGCGCCCGACCGCCAGCATTTGCTGTTCGCCGCCGCTCATAGTGCCGGCGAGTTGTTTCCTTCGTTCGGCAAGCCGTGGGAAAATGCCGTAGACCAGTTCGAGCGTCTTTTGCCGTTCGGCCTTGGCCTTCGGCACATAAGAACCGATTTCGAGATTTTCGTGCACCGTCATTTCCGGAAAGACCTGTCGTCCCTCCGGCACGTGGGCAATGCCCAATTCCGGAATCCGGTGCGGGGGCAAGGAAGCGAGGTTTTGGCCGCCGAAGCTAACGGTTCCGGAGCTGAGTTTTACAAGGCCCGAGATCGCGCGCAGCGTCGTGCTCTTGCCGGCGCCGTTGGCCCCGAGCAAACCCACCGCTTCGCCTTCACCAATCTCGATGTTGACATGGGAGATCGCGGGCACCGAGCCGTAACTGGCGCTGACATTTTCCAGCTTCAGCACTTCAAGCCTCCCCGGCTACCGGCGGATGCACATAAGAGCCGAGATAGGCGCGCACGACTTCCGGATTTTCCACGATCTCTTTCGGCGCGCCCTCGGCGATCTTCTGCCCGTGATCGAGCACCACGATATGGCGGGCGACTGCCATGATCGCGCGCATCACATGTTCGACAATGACAATGGTCAAGCCTCGCGCCGAGAGTTTTCCAATCAGCGCGACCGCCTGATCGATCTCGGCCGGATTGAGCCCGGCCATAACCTCGTCGAGCAGAAGAAGCCGCGGTTCGGTGGCGAGCGCGCGCGCCATTTCCAGCCGGCGCTGGTCGATAGTGGTCAAGTCTTTCGCGGCCGTCTGTTCCCTCGCCGTGAGACCGACGAAGTCGATCGCCTCGCGCGCCTTTTCGCGCGCCACATGGGTGCGCTTGTCGCGCAGGAACGCGCCGGTCATGACATTGCTGAGCACAGTCATGGCGCCGAAAGGCTTTGCGACCTGAAAGGTGCGCGCCAAGCCGTGCGCGCAGATATCATGCGGTTTGAGGCCGACAATTTCGCGGCCATAGGCCATCACCGAGCCTGTGTCCGGCCGATGAAATCCGGTGATGAGGTTGAAGCTTGTGGTTTTGCCGGCACCGTTCGGGCCGATCAGCGCGACGGTTTCGTTTTCCTTCACGGTGAAGCTTACGTCCTGCACGGCGCGCAATCCGCCGAACCGCTTGCTTAGGCCAGAAATGACGAGTGCATCTGCCATCGGTTTGTCCCTACGCCCGCGCCGGCTTGCGGCTGGCAAAACGCTGCCGCGCCTCGATGATCATGCCCATCAGCCCGGTCGGGCGCCACAGGATCACCGCCATCAGGATCAAACTATAGACGGTCAGTTGAACGCCGCCGATCGAACTGCCGAGCCAGCTTTGCAACAAGGTCGAGGTGGTTTCCAGCAACACCGTGCCGATCAGCGGGCCCCACAGCGTTCCGATGCCGCCGACGATCGATACGAGGGCTGCTTCGATCGAGATGTTGAAGGAAAACGCGGTCGCGGGATCGATGAAGTAGATGTATTGCGTGTAGAACGTTCCGGCGAGCGCGGTGAGAAACGCGCTGATCATATAGATGTTGCGTTTCATCTTGGGCGCATTGACGCCGATCGCCTCTGCCGCGTCTTCGTCCTCGCCGATGGCGACGAGGTAATACCCCATCCAGGAACGCTCGATCAGCCAGGTGATAAAAAGCGCGACGAGCAGGAGCCCGAGCACCACATAATAATAGGAGGACTTGCTCTCAAACTGCATCATCAGCGGCGCGGTGCCGAGATTGGGAATGGTGGTGCCCTCGGCGCCCCAGGCGAAATCGCGGAATTTAAGGAAGATCAGCATCAAGGCTTGCGCGGTCGCAATCGTGGCGATGGTGAAGTAGGGGCCGCGCAGACGAAAGCACAGCCAACCGACCGGCAGGCTCGCCGCCATCGCCACCACGCCGCCGGCGACCATCCCGATCCAGGGCGAGATGTTGAAATCGATTTGCAGGATCGTCGAGGTGTAGGCGCCCAACCCGAAATAGGCGGCATGCCCGAGCGACAATTGCTTGGCGTAGCCGCCCATCAGATTCCAAGCGGAGCCGATGAAGGCAAACAGCAAAATCCGGATGAAGATGTCGATCGCAAACGAACTCTTCACCACCATTGGCAAGGCAATGAGGGCGGCAATTCCAATCGCCAGAAGGATAATAGTGCGCGGGCTGCTCATCGTGCCCGACCTCCACCGAGGCCGGTCGGCTTGAAGGCGAGGGTGAGCAGCAGCATCGCGAACACAACGATCAGGCCTGAATCCGCCCCGACATATTGAACGCCGAGCGACTCGGCGATGCCCATCATCAGGCTTGCGATCAGCGCGCCCATGACATTGCCGAGCGTTCCCAGCACCACTGCGACAAAGGCCATGAACACGAAGACCTGTCCGACAAAGGGGTAGGCGGAATAAAACGGCATCAGCAGCGAACCCGCGGCACCCGCCAGCGCCAGCGCAATGCCGAGGGCGACACAGAAGACACGATTGGGGTTGATGCCCATCAGCATCGACACGTCGCGATTTTGCGCGGCGGCCCGCATGGCCTTACCGAGGTCGGTGGTGTGCAAAAACAACCAGAGCAGGCCGCTTAACGCCATCGCGACCACAAAGGCGATGAGTTTGGCGACGGGGATGTAAAGCCCGCCGATATGGAAGGCTTCGTCGGAGTAGGAGGTGTGCACGGTGCGGTAATTCGCCGTGAACAGCATCAGCGATAGATTGAGGAGTAACAACGACAGCGCAAAGGTCAGAAAGATCTGCGGCATGTCGTTGGGGCCAAGCACCCGGCGGATCAGGAAATGCTGGATCAGAACGCCAATCACGAACAGCACCGGCATCGAAACGAAAAGCGAGAGCAACGGATCGACGCCGAACTGGTTGGCGAGAAAGAAGCTGATATACATCCCGATCATCACGAATTCGCCTTGGGCGAAGTTGACGATCTTGACGACGCCGAAGATCAGCGTGACGCCGATGCTGACGAGGGCGTAAATCCCGCCGATAAGCAGGCCGTTGATGACGGCCTGGGCCACTGTCTCCCACATTTGGCGGGCCGCTCTAGATTTTCATCAAGGGCGCGCGGGCGTCTTCTTTTGGGAAAACGCTGGCGAGGTCGCCATTTTGCCACTGCACACCGACCGGATGGCCGTAGATGTTTTTGCCGTCGGGGCCGAACTTGACCTTTCCGCCCGGCGCCATCGCCGCAAAGCCCGAGGAGACGTCCAACGTCGATAACGCCTCGCGAACCTTTTGCGGATCGGTGGAGGCCGCGCGCTCCAGCGCATCTGCCAGCATGAAGGTCTGCGCCACCAGGCCGCCGGCATATTCGAATGCGAAATCGCCGGTACGCTTCTTGAACTCAGCGTTCACCTTCTGGGCGTCCGCGCTGACGTCGTGGTTCCAATGCGCGACGCCTTGCAAACCTTCCGCGAGCTTGCCGACATTTTTGTAAAAATCCGGAATGACGAAGCCGCCGGAGCCGCCATTGATCGAAATATTGAGGCCGAATTGTTTGACGGTCCGCACGATCAGAATGAGATCGTTCAGATAGGAGACCGAGAAAAGGGTATTGGCGCCCGAGGATTTCACCTTGTTGATCAGCGGGCTGGCATCGGTAAATCCGGCCGAATAGGGCTCAAACATCACGATCTCGACGCCCTCCGCCGGCGCAAGCTCCTTCAGGCCGTTGGATGTCGAAGTGCCGAAGGCGGTGTTCTCGAAAATGACCGCGACCTTCGGCGTATCGCTGACGAGCTTCGACATTTGCAATTGCGCGCGGGCGAATTGCGAGGCGCGGGCGAATGGCGTGAAGGTGTAGGTGCGGCCCTTGTTGAGTTGATCCGAGCTCGATCCCGTGATCAGCGGAACCTTGGCGCGCTCGGCCACTTCGCTCGCGATCAAGGTGAGGGCGCTGGCGTAGCATCCGTGAATCGCCGACAATTTGTTGCCGGTGATCAGCCGATCGGTTTCCGTGCGCGTCACGGTGGTGTCGCTTTGCACGTCGGAAATGATGAGATTGAGCTTTGCCCCGCCGAGCGACTTGATGCCGCCAGCCTCGTTGACCATGTCGGCGGCAAGCTTGGCGGCGGCGACGCAGCCCACTCCGATTTGGGCCATGCTGCCGGTGGTCGGATAAAGCGCGCCGATATTGATCGGATCCGCCGCCCAGCCGCGTAACGGCACGGCGCCAAACGCGCCGGCGGCGAGAACGCCGCTCGCCTTGATGACAAATTCACGGCGGCTTTGTCGCTTTGCTGAAGCCAGCTTTGTTGGCTTGTCGGCGGAATCCTTGCGCGCTTTTTTCATGCCGTTTCCCTCCCCTTTTGCCGCCGCGAGTGGCCGCGGGCTTTATTCCGCCGATCAACTGTGATGATCCCTTGCGGATTTTTTCAGATGGTAACCGTATTCAATATTGTTTACAATACGGCATTAAGTCTTACCGCTGTCTTGCAGGCCGGTCGGCAGCGCAGTATCGCATCCAAGGACATGATGGTCGGAAAACCAGCCAAACGCGCGACCGTCCGAGCGCCAAAATCCCGCCAGATGCCGGTTTCGCGACCGCGAGAACCGGCGGCCGCTCTTATCGCCAAGCGCATTGAGGAGGACATAGTCCTCGGACGGCGTCAACCGCGGGAGCGGCTGATCGAACAAGACCTTTGCGAATTGTTCGATACTCACCGTGGCGATGTGCGGCTCGCGCTTTTCGAGCTCGAAAAAAAGGGCTTGGTGGGGCGGATTCCAAACCGCGGCGCATTGGTGCGCGGATTGACCCCGAAAGAAGTGCAGGAAATCTACGCGGTGCGGGAAGAGCTGGAGGTCCTTGCGGTCAGCATTATCCCGTTCCCGATTGCCGGCGCTGATATCGAGAGGTTGGAGGAATTGCAGCACCGCCATTCCCAGGCGATCGCGGCGGGCGATTTGTTGACGGCCTTTTATAGCAACCTCAGTTTTCATCAGGTGATGTTCGGTCTGTGCGGCAATATCTGCCTGATCGAAACCATCGATCTGCTCGCCCAGAAAGTTTATGGCATCCGCTCCTATGCCAACGCGTTTCCCGGCGTACTTGATCGTGCCCGGCAGGATCATCTCGACATGATCGAAGCCTTGCGTGGCGCGCGGCGGGAAGAGCTCGTCGCATTGACTCGCCGCCATTTGCAACCGGCGCCCGAAGCCTACATCAAGGATTACGAGCGCCGCTTCGGCAAAGTCGATCTTGAGGCGACGCGATAGAGGAGGGGCCTTTCATTTCACTCCGCGCTGCTCACGAGCTTGATCCGGGGCGCGCCGGCTTCCATGAGGCTGTGGTAAGCGGCAAGGTAATCGAGCGCCATGCGTCGCGCGGTAAACCGTGCTTCAAAGCGTTGCCGGATTCGCCGCCGGTCCAGCTGGGTGAGGCGGCTCACGGCCGATGTCGCGCTGATTTCATCCTCGACAATGAATCCGGTGACATTTTCCTCGACGATCTCAGGAACCGAGCCGCGATTATAGGCGATCACTGGCGTGCCGCAGGCCATCGCTTCGATCATGACGAGGCCGAATGGCTCCGGCCAGTCGATCGGAACGAGCAATCCGATTGCGCCGGAAAGGAAATCCGACTTTTCGTGGTCGCCGATTTCACCAATATATTCGACGAGGGATTGGTCGATCAGCGGCCGGATAGTCGCATCGTAATAGTCCTGATCGGCGCGATCGACCTTGGCCGCGATCTTGAGCGGGATGCCGCAACGAATGGCAATCCGGATCGCGCGATCGACGCCCTTTTCCGGCGCGATGCGGCCGAGCACGGCCAGATAAGACGGCGTGATCGGCCGCGGCGTCAACAACTGCTCCGGCAGGCCGTGATGAATGGTGCGGATCCAATTCGCTTGCGGCACCGGACGCCGCTGTGCATTCGAGATCGAAATCACGGGAACGGAAGCGAAGGTGGAAAATACCGGTTGATGTTCCGGCAGGTCGAGCCGGCCGTGCAATGTGGTTAGAAACGGCGTCGGTTGACGAAAGAACAGCGAAAATGGATAGTAATCGAGGTGGAAGTGGAGGAAATCGAATTCTTCATCGTCGCATTTTTGTCGAACACGCTCCAGCATCACCATGTGAAGCGCATTCGGATCGCGAACCGATCCGTCGAGCCTTAAGGCTCGTGGCCATGTTGCGTCAAGTTTGGCGGATGTGTGAGAATCTCCGCTGGCAAACAGCGTAACGTCGTTTCCGAGCGCGACCAGTTCCTCGGTCAGCCAGTGAACGACCCGTTCGGTTCCACCATAGAGTTTGGGCGGAACCGCCTCCGTTAGCGGAGCTACCTGCGCGATGCGCATCTATCAATCTCCTATCGTGTGAATACATGTCCCCATGCCGGCGCGAATGCGCGTCGTGGGGAACGTTTCCGCATTTGCGAAGTTCCCAAAACGCGCAATTCTTTCATCTTGAACGTTTGGGTCTGTGGAACCGCGACTGAACACGCTTTCGCCGTCTTCAATGCCGCGAGGGGGACATGGTGCGGCCAATATCATCGATGGAACTGCGAAGGACACGAGAGGCATTCGCTCATTTGCGCAGAATGGTTTGCAATTTAGATCCCTTGGTAGATTCCTCAGATAAGGTTCCCGGCACATGGACAACCTCTCAGGCTATGCCAATCGTCCGCTCATTTTTGTGTTGCGTTACATCCGTCGAAGGCTCGCTTCTCACGCCGTTATTTTCTTCACCGTCGCCGCCGCTGTCGCCTGCTCGGTCGGCACCCAATATGGCGTGAAGTTCTTGGTGGATGGCCTCTCCAGCGGGCCGGCGCGCGCCGGTAACGTCTGGCTCGCCTTTGTTTTTCTCATGTCGTTGATCGCGGCGGACAATTTTCTGTGGCGGATCGCCAGTTGGACCGCGAGTTTTACCTTTGTCGGTGTCACCGGCGATCTGCGCCGCGACATCTTTCGCCATTTGACGGGTCACGCACCCAGTTATTTTTCCGATCGGCTGCCGGGAATGTTGACCAGCCGCATCACTGCGACCTCGAATGCGGTCTTTTCCGTCGAAAACATGTTTATGTGGAATGTATTTCCGCCTTGCATCGCCACCATTGCCGCCATCTGCTTGATCGGAACCGTGAGTACGCCGATGGCGGCGGGGCTGATCTTCATCGCCGGTGGAATGGTGGTCGCGATGTTCCGCCTCGCGGCCGCGGGCAAGCCGCTGCATGACGATTTCGCCGATAAAGCGGCCGCCGTCGACGGCGAGATGGTCGATGTCATCAGCAACATGCCGCTGGTAAGGGCATTTTGCGGCTTGAGTTTCGAACACGAGCGTTTCGACGCGACCGTGAACAGAGAGCTGAACGCACGCCGGCGCAGCCTTCGCTACCTTGAAAAACTTCGCTTGATCCACGCCGCGGTCACGGTTGCGTTGACGATTGCGATACTGGCGTGGGCCATTACGCTTTGGCAGAGCGGTGGGGCAACCACCGGAGACGTCGTCTTGGTGTGTACGCTCGGACTTTCGATCCTCAGCGCGACGCGCGATCTCGCGGTGGCGCTGGTGGATGTCACGCAGCATGTCGCGCGGTTGACCGAGGCGATCGCGACATTGCTGCTCCCACACGAGCTTCGAGACCATCCGCAAGCAGAGCCGCTGGTAAAGAGCGGCGCCGCGATTGCTTTCAACAATATCTCGTTTTCCTATCCCGCGAGTCCGCCTTTGTTCGACAAGTTCAACCTTCGAATCCAACCGGGACAAAGAGTGGGCCTCGTCGGGCAATCCGGCGGCGGCAAGTCCAGCCTTTTCGTTCTGTTGCAGCGGTTTTACGATGTTCGGGAAGGCAACGTCACGATCGACGGCCAGGATATCGCGCGCGTTACCCAGCAAAGCCTGCGTGAGGCCATTTCCGTGGTACCGCAAGACATCTCGCTGTTTCACCGCTCGATCATGGAAAATATTCGTTATGGCCGGCCGACGGCGACCGACGATGAGGTGCTGCGCGCGGCGATCGCGGCGCGATGTGACTTTGTCGAGTCTTTGCCGGACGGACTTGCCACCATGGTCGGAGATCGCGGCGTCAAATTGTCCGGCGGTCAGCGGCAGCGCATCGCCATCGCGCGAGCCTTCGTGAAGGACGCGCCGATCTTGTTGCTCGATGAGGCCACGGCGGCGCTCGATAGCGAGTCCGAGGAGGCGATACGTGAAGCTCTCTCGCGATTGATGCGCGGGCGCACTGTCATCGCGATCGCTCATCGACTCGCCACGCTTCGTCATTTCGATCGCGTCGTGGTGCTCAAGGCGGGTCGGATCGTTGAAGACGGTTCGCCCGATCGTTTGATGCAGGGGCAGGGACCTTACCGCGAATTGATAACGCAGGAAATGAGTCGGCTCGCGAAGCGCGCGGCCTGAATTGCCGCAGTGATATTGCGTATGTCTACCGTTGTGGGAGGCGATGTCACCATGGTTGCCGAAGCCGTAACTCACATGACGATGCTGTGGACCGGGGAAGCGATCGTAGAATCGCCATTCTATATTCCGATGACCGGGCCGGCGGCGCGGCCGCGGCGTTCGCTCAAGCATGACGACACTTTCATCGTGCTCGACGATCACGGCGATATCGGCGCCTCCGCCGGCGGGCCCGACGGCCTGTTCAACGCGGATACAAGGTATTTGGCGCGGCTTGAACTCGTACTGGATGAAGTGCAGCCGTTGTTGCTTGGCTCCAATCTTCGCGACGACAATTCCGCGCTGACGGTGGACCTCACAAATCCCGATATTCACCGGCATGGGCGGATCGTCTTGCATAAGGATATGCTTCACATCGTTCGCAGCACCTTCCTTTGGCGCGGGGTGGCGTATCAGCGTATCGGGGTCCAAAATCATGGCGGGCAAGCGGCGAATTTTGATCTGACGCTGTTGTTCGACAATGATTTCGCGGACCTTTTTGAAGCGCGCGGTGAGCGTCGCCAACGCCGGGGCATCGCCTCAAGCACGCTGGTCGGTGCCTCCGATGTCTGGCTCGAATATGTGGGTCTCGACGGCAAAGCCCGTGTCACCGCGCTTAAATTCGATCCGCGGCCGACCCAGCTTGCCGTGAACGCGGCGACGTATCGTCTCGATCTTGCCTCGCAACAGGCCCGTTCGCTTTTCGTCGCTGTCTCTTGCAACAAGCCAAAAACATCGCAGCCCGTTCCGTTCCTTCGCGGGCTGCTCGCGCATCGCCGCGAAATGCGCCAACAAACCAAAGGGGCCGTCAGCATCGAAACATCAAACAATATTTTCAATGAGGTGCTGTGCCGTTCGATGGCCGACCTCAATATGCTGATGACGGATACGCCGCAGGGCAGATACCCGTATGCGGGCATTCCCTGGTACTCGACGACATTCGGCCGCGACGGAATCATCACGGCGCTCCAGATGTTGTGGATCGACCCACGGATCGCGCGCGGCGTGTTGAAGCGGCTTGCCTTGTATCAGGCAAAGAGCACCGATCCGCTTGCCGATGCCGAGCCCGGAAAGATACTGCATGAAATGCGCGAGGGCGAAATGGCCGCGCTGCGCGAGGTGCCGTTCGCGCAATATTACGGCAGCGTGGATGCGACGCCGCTTTTTGTGTTGTTGGCGGGGCTGTATGTCGAGCGCACCGGCGATGATGAGACGCTCGCCGAATTGTGGCCCGCGATCGAGGCGGCTTTAGGTTGGATCGACGGGCCGGGCGATCCGGATCAGGATGGCTTTGTCGAATATCGGCGCGCTTCCGAACAAGGTCTCGCCAATCAGGGGTGGAAGGATTCCTACGATGCGATCTTCCACGCCGATGGCCGGCTGGCGGAAGGCTACATCGCATTGGCCGAAGTGCAGGGTTATGTTTTTGCCGGCAAGCAGTTGGCGGCGCGATGTGCCATGCGCATGGGTTTATCGGACAAGGCGCAACAGCTCGAAGCCCAAGCCCGGCGGCTTGCCGAGCGGTTTGAGGAAGCCTTCTGGTGCGAGGAGCTTTCAACCTACGCGCTCGCGCTGGATGGGACCAAGCAGCCGTGCCGCGTGCGCGCCTCGAATGCCGGGCAGTTGCTTTTCACGGGCTTGGTGCGCCAAGACCGCGCCCGGAAGGTAGCCGCGGGGCTGATGCGGCCAAACTTCTTCACCGGCTGGGGTATCCGCACCGTGGCGCAAGGCGAGGCCCGCTACAATCCGATGTCTTATCATGACGGGTCGATCTGGCCCCACGACAATGCGCTGATTGCGCTCGGGCTCGCCCGATATGGGCTCAAACATTCCGTCGAACAGGTATTCAAAGCGCTGTTCGAGGCGGCGACTTACATGGATTTGCGCCGGCTTCCTGAATTGTTTTGCGGCTTTCGGCGAGAGAAAGGACGTGGGCCGACGCTTTATCCGGTGGCTTGCGCGCCGCAAGCCTGGGCGAGCGCCACTCCGTTCACGTTGATCGAGGCTGCGCTCGGACTCGAATTCGATGCGCGGCATGGCGAAATTCGTCTGCGCAATCCGCGACTGCCGGCTTTCTTCAATGAGATCGTCCTTCGCGATTTGCGATTGGGCGAATCCAGCGCCGATCTTCGGGTCAGGCGGCATGGCGAGGATGTGTCGCTGGAAGTGATGCGAACGCGAGGTCAGATTCAGGTGTCCATCGTCCTTTCCCGCTGATGTGCGGCGACGGCCGGTCTTTAAGCGAGGGCATGACATGCACGCCAAGATTCCGTTCACGCTTATTGTCGTCATCATTGTTGCCTCATTCGGCATGCGTTCATGGGGGCAGGGCGAGACGCCATCATCATCGTCCCCCTCGCAAAATGCCACGCCGCCCGCGGCTTCGAAGGAGCCCGCGCCGCCGCCATCCGTCACCATTATCGGGGCGAGTGAAGCGCGCGGCGTGCTGGGGCGCGAGGTGCGAAGCCCGGCGGACGAGAATATGGGGCGCATCGTCGATGTGATCGTCGATCGCTCGGGCATGGTGCGCGCCGCCGTGATCGATTTCGGCGGATTTCTTGGAGTCGGCAGCCGCAAAATCGTGGTCGATTGGAACGCGCTGCATTTTGGCCGCGTCGCCGATAAAAGCGACAGTATCACGCTCGATTTGACCAAGGCGCAGGTGATGGCGGCGCCTGAATATAAAGAAGGCACGCCGATCGTGGTGCTCGGCGCCTCGGGAAATCTGCTGCCATGGCAGTTCGATCGCTAAAACGGAGAGGGCTCCTGTTTGCACGCTTAACCTCGATTCAAACCGGCCGAACTGGCGACACGCGTGAAAATCCGCGCGGCGATGGTTGCGGGCCGCGTTCGGCGACCGCGGCATTCGAGGCCGTGCCGCATCCCTCGCGCGAGAGCCTGCGCGGCCTCGACTGGTTCATTTTCTTCCTGGCGGATGTGCAAACCGGATTTGGTCCCTTTGTCGCGGTCTATCTGACGACGCAGAAATGGACCCAAATCGAGATCGGCTCGGTGCTTTCGATCGGCGGCATGGTGGCGTTGATCGGCCAGATCCCCGGCGGCGCCATCATCGATGCGGCGAAATCCGAGCGCCTGGTCGCCGGCCTTGCCATTGCGACCATCGGATGCGGCGCGTTGGCCTATGCGGCATGGCCGATCTATCCGGTGGTCGCGGCCGCGGCCACGCTGCATGCCGCGGCGAGCTGCGTGCTCGGCCCGGCGATCGCAGCGATCAGTCTCGGTCTGGTGGGGCCGCTGGCGATCGGCGAGCGGTTGGGGCGCAATGCGCGTTTTGCCTCGCTCGGAAATGGCGTCGCCGCGGCCTTGATGGGAACGTGCGGCTATCTGTTGTCGAGCCGCTCGGTCTTTCTGGTTGCCTTCGCTCTCGCTATTCCGACCTTGCTTGCATTGGTACGCATCCGCGAGCGGGAGATTGACGCCGCCCGCGCCCATGGGTCGGTGCCGCCGACGGCGCCGGACGCCAAATCGACCAGCATCCTGGTTTTGATGCGTCAGCGTCCTCTGCTGATTTTCGCCAGCAGCATCATGCTGCTTCAATTGGCCAACGCCGCGATGCTGCCTTTGATGGCGGGCGTCGTCACCACACGCTCGAGCCAATGGGCGACGGTCCTGATCGCCGCCTGCATCATTGTGCCTCAAGCCATTGTCGCCTTGACGTCTCCGTCGGTCGGTCGCAAGGCGCAACAATGGGGCCGGCGGCCGCTGTTGTTGATCGGCTTTGCCGCGCTTGCGATCCGCGGCCTGATGTTTGCGACCGTCCGCGACCCCTATCTCCTGGTCGCGGTTCAGGTGTTCGACGGCATCACCGCGGCGATATTCAGCGTGATGATTCCATTGATCGTCGCGGACGTGGCGTTCGGCAGCGGCCACTTCAATCTCGCCCAAGGCGTCGTCGGCACCGCCACCGGAATCGGGGCCTCGCTTTCGACCGTGCTTGCCGGTTTTGTCAGCGACAGATTCGGCAGCAATGTCGCCTTTATAGGTCTGGCGCTGATCGCCGCCACCGGCCTTGTCGCGATCTGGCTCGCCATGCCCGAAACCCGCCCCCGCCCGGACCAGCTCAGCTCCGCCGGCTGACACGGTTCGATGGGCTTGCCGCGACGGGCGTTTCCGGCCTATCAGAACAGCTAACCAAAAGCCCCCCGATCGTTTGAAGGGAGAGAAGCGATGAAAAGCTTCAAAGTCGCCGATTTCAACGCGCCGCTGAAGGAAATCGACGAACCGACGCCGCGGCCTGCGGGAACGCAGGTTTTGATCAAGGTCAAAGCGGCCGGCGTCTGCCACAGCGATTTGCATATCTGGGAAGGCGGTTACGATCTCGGCCATGGCCGCAAGCCGCTGTCGTTGAAGGATCGTGGCGTGTCGCTGCCGCGAACGATGGGGCATGAAACCGTCGGCGAAATCATAGCGTTCGGACCCGAAATCAAGGAAAGCGACAAGAGCGGCCTTAAAATCGGCGATGTCGTCTTGGCCTATCCCTGGCTTGGTTGCGGCCAATGCAAGACCTGTCTCGGGGGCGATGAGAATATGTGTATCGTCAAGCCGAATGCGCTCGGCGTCTATTGCGACGGCGGCTACGCCGATCACATGACGGTCCCGCATCCGAAATATCTGCTCGATTTGAAGGGGCTCGATCCGCTCACGGCCGCGCCCTATGCCTGTTCCGGCGTCACCACCTATAGCGCGCTGAAGAAGGTGGAGTCCGTTCTCGACACCCCGATCGTGATTATTGGCGCCGGCGGGCTTGGCCTGATGGCGCTGTCTTTGCTCAAGGCGATGGGGGGCAAGGGGGCCATCGTCGTCGATATCGACGCGAAAAAGCGCGCGGCGGCGGAACAGGCCGGCGCGCTCGCCAGCGTCGATGGCGGCGCGGCGGACGCGCTGGAGCAATTGACCAAAAAGGCCGGCGAGCCGATTCGTGCGGTGATCGATCTCGTCGGCAACGCCAAGACCTCGCAACTGGGTTTTGATTGCCTGACCAAGGGCGGCAAGCTTGTGATCGTCGGCCTGTTCGGCGGCGGCGCGACTTGGGCCTTGCCGCTGATCCCGATCAAAGCGATCACCATTCAAGGCAGCTATGTCGGCAATTTGCGCGAAACCCAGGAATTGCTCGATCTCGTCCGCGCCAAGAAAATCGCGCCGATTCCGGTGGCGCCAATGCCGCTCGGCCAAGCCAACCAGGCGCTGACCGACCTGAAGGAAGGCCGGTTGGTCGGACGGGCAATTTTGACGCCATAGGTCCTCCGCCGTCAGTGCGAGGAGCAACGCGACGAAGCAATCCAGTTTCTTGCGTGAAAGTCTGGATTGCGTCGTGGTGCCTGTCATCGGGCGGGCATTCGCCCCGACCCGTTGGCTCGCAATGACGAA
>Ga0070735_10002289_pt1 | contig 17511 bp, 22 predicted proteins | sample Coa_R1_FD_66443 | JGI IMG/M metagenome (GOLD analysis project Ga0070735, IMG submission 66443) | Surface soil microbial communities from Centralia Pennsylvania, which are recovering from an underground coalmine fire - Coalmine... | ecosystem: Environmental > Terrestrial > Soil > Unclassified ... | reverse complement strand
GGTCCCGTTTTTTTAGAGCTCTGTATATTTCGTTGCCTTACCTTTACACTTTTCAACCGGATATTTGCGAGCTGCCTCAATACGTTTATGCGCAATCGCTTTACTCAAATCAATATTATGACGTACGCAAAATGCCAAAACAAGAACTGCAACATCCGCAATTTCATCTTCCACATCTTTCCTTTGTTTCTCTAGCGCTTCATATGAATCAGCACTTTCGCACCATAAAAAAAGATCCATCACTTCCGCTGCTTCTGATGCAAGGGCCATACTTAAATTTTTCGGACTATGAAATTGCTGCCATTCACGATCTTCTACAAATTTTTTAACATCATCTTTAAGTGATTCTACCGTTGTTGTTGCATCTGACATGTTTAATCCTATGTTGTTATAAAGCATCAACTACAAACTGACTCCATGATTCCATGCTTTCTTTTTGTATTCTACAATCATCCAAAGAAACGAGCATTCCACTTTTTAATTCTGATTTTACGCTAATATCCGGTGAATCACCGCGTAATAATAACGCAAAACCAATATGCACTTTGCCCACATCATTAGAATCATCGTTAATAATGCCCAGTGGTTCAACTTTTACATTCCCTGCATAATTAACTTCTTCATGAAATTCGCGCAATGCCCATGCAAATAATCCATCCTTCGCTGAAAGCTTCGGAGGACACGGTGAGTTTTCCGACATGTCTTCTTCACGAATATGCCCACCAATACCCAGCGTTAATTTGTTACGCAAGCGCGATTCAGATGCATCTGATTTTCTTTGCATTAAAAAATAACGATTATCATGAACAAAAATAAGGTAAGGAATAATCTGTTTATAAACGGGATCAACTTCCATCAATGAGCGTGGATGAAATTCTTTGCGATGATTAATGACATGCAGATAATCATCAAAATTAACTTCTTTTAATCCATGCCATGCTTGTTCGCTAGTAAAAAGATGCGCACGGCGCACTACCAAAATATGCTCATCATGTGATAAGATATATTGTTGAGGTGAAGTAGTTACTTGAGACATTATTTTCCTTTTTCTAAAGCAGCCATATAATTAAAATTGATAAAATATTTTTGAAAAAATTCATCAGTAAAAGAATATTGATTATTTCCAAAAAAATAATCGACCCAAACTTCTTTTAATCGACATAATTCTTTTAATCGCTTTTTATTTTTCGGATCAGCAATAGTAAACATCAAAAGTTCAAGAGCTCGTTCAAAAGCATTTCTACTATATTCTAGATTTCCTTTATTGCGCCATCTAATAGCTCTTTCTACATCGCAACCAACATTAGCCATCTGTTCAGCTATTGATAGATTATTCCAACGATCACCTACAAGATCTTTATGTATAATCATTTTAACACCAAGGAATTAACTATCTTTTTAATTATTTCTTGCGTTTTAACGTCGTCAACTCCGCGTGTTCTATTTCCGTAGGAAGGACGCATATTGATCATAGAATCAAATTCAATCCAATTATCAGCTGATTCATAAGGATAAATATTAATACCCCATAAATGCTCCTGCAATGATCCATCCTCTAATAATTCCTCTTCTTCTTCAGCATGCATGCCAGCATCCACAGCCATAATATGTCTTTCGGTATCCACAACAACCTTTACAAGATTATCTTGCATTTTTTTGGACATTTCTTTTAATTCGTCAAGACTAATCTTATCTCGTATAATTTGCATTTTTTATCCTTCTATTTATACATTTCAGTATAAATCCAGCATCAAGATTAGCAATCAAACTTTTGCAAAGGGGGGCTTTTGACAAAAGATCTCAGAGGTATAAGATGATAATTGTAATTATTCTTTTTAATCATCTTTAATCAACAAGGGTATGCCATGAATAAAAAATATCTTTTTTTACCACTCTTCTTTTCAGTTCTTTGCGGAACTTCTTTTCTTAACATTGTAGCAGTGGGCCTGGGAGAAACGATTGCCGCTGGTGGCGCTGCTTATAAAATGGGTAAATACGCATACGATTATGTTTTTAATACAGAAGAAAACAAAGAAATTATTAAAAAACATTTACCCGCTGATTCTTACATTGCACAAACGTGCGATAAATATCTTTCACAATCCTGTATTGCACTCGCAACACATTTTAGAAATTTAGAAGAATATCATAAAATTGGAACACTAGAAAAAGAACTTGAAAAAACAGACAATCCCCTCATACAAGAGATTATTAAAGAATGTCTTGACGAAGCGCATACAAATAAAATAAAAATGAATTTACCTGATGATACCGGCACTTATTGGGAATCGTTACCTGATAAAGAGAAGAAAGAAACTCTTCAGCTCACCAAAACAATCATTAAAGATAATATACATGGCATAGATAATATTGCCCAAGAAGCAACGTATATCATTGAAAGCTTAAATAAGTAATTTTATCTTTTTCTATTCCCTATTTCTCTTTTGATATGATATGACTAGGTAGTTATAAAAATATAAAGGAGCCATAATTATGTTTCTTATTAATGAGAACAAATTCAATAATGTGTGGAATATTTCGCGCTGGGTGTATGGTTTAGTGCCAGTTCTCATAGGAATTGATAAATTCACTTTTTGTATTGTTAATTGGTATATCTATGTAAGCCCTTTTGTGGCATCATATTTTCCGATGAATCAATTTGTGCCTGCCGTAGGCATTATTGAAATTGTTGCTGGCCTTCTTATTCTGACCAAATGGCCACGTTTTGGTGCTTACGTGGTAGCAGCATGGATTGGACTTGTTATTGTTAATTTATTCATGATTGGCGATATGTATGATATTATTCTGCGCGATGTTGCTATTGCATTTGGCTATATTGTCTTTGGCGTTCTGACTGACCTGAAAGAACACGCTCGTCAACAACCGTAATCTTGCAAAATTAATTATATTTAAAAACCCCCGATGATTTCGGGGGTTTTGCTTTGTAGGCTTACTTTTTTGCTAAAAAACTCTAAAATTGATTATAGAGACGCATTTTTATGAAGTGAAGGATCTTTTAAATGAGCTATGATTTTACAACAATTGAAAAAAAATGGAAAAAGCGATGGGAGCAATCACCTGTTGCTCAAACTAAATCTACCGAGGACGGAAAGAAGTTCTACTGCCTCGACATGTTCCCTTACCCTTCGGGAAGTGGTCTGCATGTGGGACACTGGCGCGGATACGTTCTTTCTGATGTCTATACGCGTATCAAATGGCTTGAAAAATATAACATTTTACATCCCATGGGTTGGGATGCATTTGGCCTTCCAGCAGAAAATGATGCCATCAAAAAAGGTATTCAACCTGCAGAAGGCACTGCAAGCAACATTGCTCATTTTAAAGAACAACTCCAAGACATTGCTGCGCTCTATGATTGGGATAAAGAACTTAATACAACAGATCCTGATTATTATAAATGGACGCAATGGATCTTTTTACAAATGTTCAAAGCAGGCCTTGCGTATGAAGATTATGCACCAATTAACTGGTGCCCTTCTTGTTTGACCGGTCTTGCTAATGAAGAAGTTGTTGATGGCAGATGTGAACGCTGTGGATCAGAAGTGATTCAACGTACCATCAGGCAGTGGATATTAAAAATCACCGCATATGCAGAAAAATTGTTAATTGGTCTTGATAAACTTGAATGGCCAGAAAAAGTTAAACTGATGCAGCGCAACTGGATTGGCAAAAGTGAAGGTTTAATATTTTACTTTCCGGTTAAAGATTCCAATTTAGCACTCGAAACATTCTCCGCACATTTTGAAACATTTGCATCCAATACGTTTTTGGCAATTGCTCCTGATCATCCATTGTTACACGAACTTATTAAAAAAGTACCAAACAGTGAAAAAATTGTAGCTTTTTGTGATGAACTTATTCATGACCGCCTGCGTGATAAAGGAGCACAAGGGCATGAATCAAAAGGTATTTTTACTGAATGTTATGCCATTGACCCTTCCACCAACAGAGAATTACCAATCTGGATTGCAAGCTTTGCGCTCGCGCATTATGGAACAGGAATCATTCAATGTAATGCACATGATGAACGTGATTTTGCTTTTGCAAAAAAATATAATATTCCACTTAAAACAGTGTTATTCCCTGAAGATCCTGCACTGCGCATACAAGTGCAGAATTTAGAAATATGTTACACCGATCACGTGAATGGTATTCTTTCTGAACCTGCACCATTTGCAGGAAAAAAAGCTGGCCAAGTACGCAATCAGATTATTGAATATTGTGAAAAAAGTAATCTTGCATGCCGCAAAACCAACTACAAATTACGCGACTGGATATTTTCGCGTCAACGGTATTGGGGTGAACCAATTCCACTTATTCATTGTAAAAAATGCGGCGTTGTTCCCGTGCCAGAAGATCAATTGCCTGTTACCTTACCATATCTTGAACATTATCAACCAACCGGAACTGGTGAATCACCTCTTGCATCAGTAACTGATTGGGTGAATGTACAATGTCCTCAATGCAATGGCCCCGCGCAGCGTGAAACAAATACTATGCCGCAATGGGCAGGATCATGCTGGTACTTCTTGCGCTATCCAAACCCACATCTCAAGAATGCACCGTGGGATCAAAAAGATATGCAATACTGGCTGCCCGTTGATTTATATGTTGGTGGTATTGAACATGCCATTTTACATTTATTATATGCACGTTTCTGGGTAAAAGTATTATATGATTTGGGTCACTTACCATTTGATGAACCATTCAAACAATTGTTCAATCAAGGAATGGTATTAAAATATTCAGAAAAATCAGGCCTTGTAGAAAAAATGTCCAAATCAAAAGGCAATGTTGTCAGTCCTGATGAAATGGTTAAACAATACGGTTCTGATGTATTGCGCATGTATATTTTATTTATGGGACCACCTGAACTTGATTGCGAATGGCAAGATAGCGGTATTGAAGGAGTAAAGCGTTTTGCTCATCGTATCTACGATTTCTTAACAAAACCGGAAAATTTATTGCCACAAGGTCATGAAGAAGATATTAAAGTCACCCGCCGTGTCCATAAACTGTTGAAAGATTTTCAAGAGCGTATTGATTTATTTAAACCAAATACAGCACTTTCAGCATTTATGGAATGGATTAATGATGCAACGCATTATTCTATGAAATTAAGCCATGACTCTGCAGAAAAAATTATTGTGGTGTTATCAACCATGGCACCGCATATGGCAAGTGAATTGCTTGAGCAATTATTAAACAAGCAATTACAAGATTGTAACTGGCCATACGCAAATCCAGAATATACGTATGAAACTACTGCAGAAATTATTGTACAAGTAAATGGTAAATTACGTGCAAATGTTACCACAGAACGTGGTACTGAGCAAAGCAATGTTGAACAACTTGCTCGCGCTGCTATTGCTCATTGGCTTGCTGATAAAGAAATAGTTAAAATAATTTTTGTTAAAGATCGTTTAATTAATTTTGTAGTAAGATAACAATGGTCAAAGATTATATGAAAAAAATAATTACCATAACTTCTTTACTAGGCATATTTTATGCTTCAGGTATGGAAACGAAAAACACGTTAACTCCTATAAAAACGGAGTGGGATATTTTTGGATATCTTAATTGGCACCGTGTTGATGATACTACTAATAGATGTGAAGCAGTTGAAGAAATAGTTAATGCAAATCCCACCATTGTTAACAAAAAAGAAATGAGTATTTTTTCACCCTTTTTTGATCAAACTCCTTTAGAAACAGCAATGATAGGTGCAAAATGCCAACGCTGTGAAAAATTCTTAAGAAAGAATGGTGCTGAAGATACAGAAACCACGCTCTGTTGGAAAAGATTAAATCCCACTCAAGAAGATATTCAATATAAAACATAGTAAAAAAATAATAAGATTGATGTTAGTATGATAAAAATGAGTAAAAAGGATTACCATGCTAACATCAAAAAAAAATCTTTTACTACGTATACTCTTTATCTTTTCGTTGTTAAATATCCCACACTATAATTACCCTACACTCACGCAAGATTTTACTATAACCGCATACCAATCTTATATTATTGCATGCATTACTTCATGCTGTATAGGAATGGTTTTATGTATATTTATTCAAAAATATTGTGCTGGCCCCTCTTTGGTTGCTCTCAAAGAAAAACAGCAAAAAAAAGAAGCTCACCAAGATTTTTTTAAAAAATTAGAAACAAAAGTGGACAGCATTGAACAGCATGAACAAAAAATAGTTAATCTTTTAAATAAACATTTTCAACAAACAAATGCGCTTCTTATTCTTCAAGAAAAAAATGTGCAAACTCGCATGACAGAACTTACTCTTAAAATAAAAGTACTCAGGAAAAAAGAAAAAGAATTTCTAGAAATTTCTGAAGAATTTAAGAAAAACAGTTTTTGCTTGCCGATTGCAGCTGCATTATATTGGTTTAAAAAATACAATACAATAATGGATAAAGTTGGTGCGCCATTAAATATTGCACAAACATAATGTATTACCTATAATAAAGAAAAAATTAATGGGAGTATTATGAAAAAAGTATTGTTCTCTTTACTTCTTGTACTATCACTATCATCACACTGCATGGAGCTCGGCAAATATAGCAAGAAAACCACTCAACAAATAATCACGCATTTGGCATATGAACAACGCACTGGTCACGTTAATATTGCAAAGACATATGCAGCACACGGCGATAGCTTTAACGCAATAAGTCAAAATTTTGATCAACTTTTTGATATTACTGCTGATCCTGAACAACAATTTACCAAAAAAGATCTTGAAGATGCTTGGTATATCAACGCTCTCAATGTAGTTACCACGCGCTTTAATAAAGCAAGCATTCAAAAAATACCGCATACTTTACTATCTTTTGCGATGCATGATGAAGATTCAATAAAGATCAATAAAATAAAAGAACTGCTTGTATATGGAGCTGATTGCAAAAATAATATCAATAATAATCTTCTTATAGACATTGCAATCAAGCGAGCTCGTGCTAAAAATCAAAATAAAAAAGACATATACCTAGAAATTGCACAATTATTATTACAAAACAATGCCGATCCCAATTATCAAGGCGTTCTCTATGATAAAGAAGAAAATCATTTGTATATAAACCCTAGCGCATTCATGCTTGCTGCAGGTTATGGCGATAAAGAATATATGGCTTTATTACTGAAATCACATGCACACTATTGTTATGTAGATATTGCTCAACAATATAAAGAAAATAAAGGTTATTGGTATGATCGTTATGGTTTTGATCCAAGGAATTTATTTAATATGCACACCGGAAATCCGCAAGGATTGCTGAAAACAATAATTTTGGAAATTCAACAATTAAAATAGTTCATTAACAAATGTATCAATATCATGCGATGTGATTACATCACCCATTGCACGATAAAACTTTTCATCATATTCACGCGTCTGAACAACCACAGGCATTGTCATGGCATGGCCAAGCAACAATGCCTGTTTTTTACTATCTAATGAAGCAAGAATTGAACGTAAAGCCGTTGCACCATTAACCCCAGTCAGCACCGCTTGAATATCTTTTTCATCATTTAATTGCGCTACAATTTTGGTACCAATTTGTGAAATTATTTCTGGATCAATACCTGAAGGCCGTTGATCAACCACCAGTAAAGAAACATAATATTTACGCATTTCACGCGCAATAACACCAAAAATTGTTTGCCGTGCTGCTTGCGGATTAAGAAATTTATGCGCTTCTTCAATGGTGATTAATAATTTTTTTGGTTCATCTTCTTTGCGTTGTGAGCCAAGGAATTTTTCTGTTTTTGCAACATATTGCGAATGTATGCGCCGAGAAATAATATTAGCAATCAATAAATAGACAAAGGTAGAAGTGTAATTACCAAACTCAACAATAATATTAATACCTTTATCAATAAATTCCATCATTTGATCAATCACTTCAACATGCGCACCTTTATGCAGCGGTTTAAAGAATGGTAACCGCTCAATCCGTTTTAATTTGCGATACAACGCTGCAATAGATTCGGGATGCGCGCCAATTGATTGCGCAAACTCTTTTAAATTTTCACCCTGATTTAATAATACATACAACCAATCTTGTTTGTATTGCGCTACAATCAAATATGCTGCTTCTATTGCCGTAGAATGTAAATTCAACTCATCTTGCAGAGAAAGTATATCTTCTACTTGAATGGAACTGTAAGAAAGAATCATTTCCACATCCGGGCAACCACCACGCCGGCGCGTTGATTCTGGATCTAATGAAAATATTGCCACACGATCAGCAAATAATGTTTTTAAACCTTTAACAAATGATTGATGCTCCGATTCTTTACGTGCTTGCAAACCATATTCACTATGCATATCAAAAATAAGATTAATCGCTTTATCATTTTTAATAAGACCTGCAAGTACCAAGCGCGTAATAAATGTTTTTCCCGTTCCCGTTTTTCCAAAAATCCCGTTACTACGCTCGGTTAATTTTTCTAAATTAATACACACGGGTGTATCCATATCAAGGGGGCACCCAATATTAAAATATTTTTTACTGGTGTGATCTTCATCGCCAAAAATAAGCGCAACATCTTTTTTATCTGCTTCGTGTACAATGGAAAAATGCGCCGGAATTGTTTTAACGGGCGATGGTATATTATCTTTGGTCAACATGAGCATTGGTTTTAATGTTGCCGTAGCATACGTATCACGCTGTTTGAGTAATGAAGTTAATAATTTTTCTTGTGGTGTAGGAGGAAATAATAAAATATCAGGATGAGTAACTTCTAGTGTTAAATCAGTTATTAAAGAAAAAAAGGTATGATGTTTTCCCGCCACTGAAACAAATTTTCCCGTTTTAATTTCTTCAAGCGGTGTTTCGGGGGAAATACGAATAACTAAACCTTCAGTTAATGATCCAGAAAGAATGTGGCCAATCGTTTTTTTCACAACCCAACATCCTGACTAATCAACGCGATTGCACCTTCTCTATCAACCTGCAAAAAACCGGGACGGATAAGATGAACCACTCTTTTTTCATTTGTTGGTAGTAGAAACGAAAAATCAGATCCTGCAACAAGTGTTAAAATAATGGGAGCATGACCAGGTCTAATAAACAGAGAACCACCCGGTGTATGTGCTTCAATCCATTGCACAATATAGGCATGTTTGCCTTGTGGGCTTACAACAACTAACTTCACGCAACACCTTCACCAGTTTGTAGTAATTTGTGTGATTTTTGAATCACTTCTTCTAACGTACCAACCATGTAAAATGCTTCTTCAGGCAAATGATCATAATCGCCTGTTAATATTTTTTCAAAATCTTCAATTGCTTTTTCACGTGGCACATATCTGCCCTGCATACCGGTTGCAAATTCTGCGGTAAATAATGGTTGTGTTAAGAATTTTTGAACACGTTTTGCACGCTTAACAATTGTTTTATCTTCTTGCGCAAGTTCTTCCATTCCCAAAATAGCAATAACGTCTTGCAGCTCTTTATACCGTTGCAATACATTTTGAATAGTACGTGCAACACGATAATGGCGTTCGCCAATAATATTTTCCTGCAACCCCTTTGAGCTAGAAACTAAAGGATCAACAGCAGGATAAATACCAAGTTCCACTAATTTACGAGAAAGCACCGTGTTTGCATCAAGATGTAAGAATGTTGTTGCCGGTGCAGGATCGGTAATATCATCGGCAGGTACATATACCGCTTGAATGGAGGTAATTGAACCATCCACCGTGCTGGTAATACGTTCTTGGAATGCACCCATTTCTGAAGCCAATGTTGGTTGATATCCAACCGCGGATGGCATTCTGCCGAGCAATGCAGAAACTTCTGAACCTGCTTGCACAAAGCGGAAAATATTATCGATAAATAAAAGAACATCTTTTTTTTCTACATCTCTAAAGTATTCAGCCATGGTAAGACCAGTCAAACCAACGCGTAAACGTGCACCAGGCATTTCTCCCATTTGGCCAAAGACTAATGCTGTTTTATCAAGAACACCCGTGCGCTGCATTTCTAACCATAATTCATTACCTTCACGTGTACGTTCACCAATACCCGTAAACACTGAAACCCCACCATATTCGGTGGCAATGTTACGAATAAGCTCTTGCACCAAAACGGTTTTACCCACACCCGCACCACCAAAAAGGCCTATTTTTGAACCTTTAATATAGGGGCACATAATATCAATAACTTTTATTCCCGTTTCTTGAATCTCATTTTTGACGGTAATTTCAGTAAATGCTGGTGCTGCTCTAAAAATGGGCCAATGATCTTCCGCTTGAATTTCTGGTTTACCATCAATAGGATCACCGAGCACATTAAAAACGCGTCCCAATACTGCTCTACCAACCGGAGCTTTAATCGGTGCTCCTGTATCAATAACTTCGAGCCCCCGCGTAATATTAAAAATATTTTCTATGGCAATACAACGCACCACACCATCACCCAATTGCTGAGCAACTTCTATGCTCGCTCTTTTGGATATTTGTTCGTTCTTGCCGGAAAAGATGATTTGCAGTTCATTTAAAATATTGGGAGTAGAATCATGCGGAAATTGCACATCAACGATAGTGCCGGTAACCGCGAGAACATATCCGTGTTTGCTGCTTTGCAACGTACTGTTTTTTTCTGTGTTTTGGAATTGATTCATTATGATGCACCTTGTTTCCTACTACGCTCCCCCCGCTCATCCTGAGCTTGTTGAAGGAAGTAGGGGCGGGCTATAAATAGTGTTAAAACCTACATAATACTAAGCTAAACCATGTAGGGATGTTTGTAAAGACTAGCAATTTGCCACTTAAATCAAAGAAGATATACTAAAAATAAAATTATTGATTACAAATAAGAGGTTTTTATGCAAAAAATTTATTTTTTTACCTTGTCTCTACTCAGTATGCTTACTATCCTTACTCCTATTTTAGGGATGGAAATTTCATCAAGTATTAAAATGAAAACATTTATGGTGGATTTATATGTAAGAGAGAAAACAGTTAATGATACCGATAATTCTCTTATCAATGATAAACATGGATGTGAAGTATTAGGAATTGAGTGGAAACCTGATAACAAATATAAAACAGACGTCGCAGACATTTATAATGCCGACGATACCAATAACAAGTGGACGTGGAATATGACGCATCCCACTTTTCTCCCATTGGCTACTATCGCCAATGACGCTCGTTTTAAAGGGTTGGAATACGTCGTGTTTTTTCCAAACATTGTACCCACCAATTTTATTGAAAGATTAAAAAAAGAAGGACCCATCACACTCACCAACACTTCATTTGCTGAGCCTGTTGAAATTACAGTTCATCTCAAAACCATTTATGAGAATGGGCATACTACTTATTACGATAATCTTCATTTTGATCCTATAAGTAATGAAGAGCTTACATCCAACAGTTCATCACCTTCACCCGAAGAACTATTAAATCAATTTCCGCCAACTCCCAAGAATTCTCCTACAACTTTTTCATCCAATTGTAAAAAATTTATAATTCCTGCGGCTGTGATAACATTGGGAATAATCGCATACATTATTTACTCAAATTGGTTGAAGCTACCATTTAATCAAAAAGCTTGATATCATTACCAAATAAAAAAAAGGAGTTCCATGCACAAAAATTTTCTTGTCATCGCCTTATTTACAACGAGCTCACTCATATCTATGGAGTTAGCTACCAAAGAAAAACAAAAATTTGTTGTTGCATTAGATTTACGAGAAGTTAAAAAAGAAGACCTGCAAGACATTTGGAATAAACTACACGATAAAGGAGATGCACACGGGTGCAAAGTATTAGGTATTACATGGGAAGAAAATAATAATACATATTTTACTTACGAAGCCGGCATCAGAAAATTTGATGAGACTAAATATATTAATTCCTGGAAAGACAATTATATTAATGTTATTCCTAAATCAACTATACGCAATGAAGACGAAGAAGAAAAATATCAATATTCAGTAAAATTCCCTAAAAGTTTACCTGCTTCATTTGTGGAAAGATTAGAAAAAGAAAAATCTATCACGCTGGAAAATACTCACTTTGCTGAGCCTGTTGAAATTATTGTTACCTTGCGTATGTTAAAAAAGCTTAAAAAGCAAACAGAAGAAAGCAGCAGTTCTGAATCCTAAAATAAAAGAAGGGCCTTGAAATTCAAGGCCCTTGCTTTTTTATTCTACCTTATCAAGGGATACTTTCTTAATAATCGCATCAATTACATCATGATGTTTTTGAATATCAGCTGCAACCCGATTTGCTAAATCAATATCATATACATGAGTAGTTAGATTTCTATCTTCTATTAAATCAATAAGTTCTTTAGTCTCTTCTCTATTGGTTAAGCTTAAAGATAAACATTCCTGGAATACTTTGCGAGGCGAATCAGCTGTAATACCATTCGTTAGTATCAGATATTCCCGTAAGTATTTCCATAATAGATCATATGTTAATTCAAATCGCTTAATCAAAGAGTCCCGTCTTTCTTCTTTTGTTTCAAGATCAATACTTTCATCACCTAATGCTTTTTTATATCTTGCTATTGAAAGAGCTAATCCACGATGAATCTTTACTAAATTTTCATACTTTTTTGTTAACTTTTCCATAATATTCCCTCTTTTAGGATAAATCCTTTCATAGTAGCAGGAATTGAATGCATATCAACAACATCTATCTTTTCGGGAAGATTAAGTCCTTCAAGAACACCACGAGCTCGCGCAACTTCTCTAAATTCCATTTGCCTACCTAAATCAATCGCTATATCAATATCAGAACGCTCTGTATGATCTCCACGTGCACGGGAGCCAAATAAATAAATTGTAGCTGATGGAAACAAGACCGTTAACAACTGTATCATTGTTTCTTGTTGAGGAACATTTGTTTTATGTGTCATTTTTTATACTTAAATTGCGTTCGTTTGGTTCGACAAGCTCACCACGAACGGTTTCCACAATTTTCACAATCCGTTCGTCCTGAGCTTGTCGAAGGATACGAACGTCTTATTAACCTTTAATCATACAGACCACGTGAAAAAAAACAAAAAGACGCTCTGAAACAATTTTCAAAGCGCCCTTCTTTATTAATTCCACTATCTTTATTTCAACAATTCATTCGACCATTTTTTATATACAGCTAAATCGCCATCAGAAAACAATATAAATCGTACTTCATTAAATGCTTTGGGATGCTTTTTAATAAAATCTCTGACGGCAGCAAATGCAATTGGTGTTGCTTCATTAATATCATATCCAAAAATTGCCGTACTAATTGCAGGAAACGCTATAGTTCTTATATTATTTTCTTCAGCAACTTGCAAACCACTTTGATAAGCATCGCGTAGCAACTGTTCTTTGTTGAAAGTAGTACCACGCGGACCGGTCACATGAATTATTTTTTTGATACCATTTTTTTTTAAATTAAATGCGGGAGTAATAACCGCCATTCCCATAGGGCATCGCTTACCCTGCGCAATAAGTGGCATTGCATCAGAATATTGTTGTAATTGTGGTCCTGCTGCCTTGGCAATTGCGCCAGCCACTCCACCACCATGACTTAGATTTTCATTGGCAGCATTCACAATAGCATCCACTTTTTCTTGTGTAATATCACCACGGATTATAGTTATTGTTGTAGAACCAATTTTTAATGGTTGTATTGCATATGATTCAGTAATTGGTTGCACAAGACCAAGTGTTGCTAGTAATGATAACGCCCATGATTTTATGTATTCCATACACTTCTCCTTTTAAAGGATTACACATTACTCATTTACTTTAAATCAACATCAAACGTAATGTCTTCTCCACTATCTTTTTCATGTATTGTTACATTAAATTGCGGTTTATAATCAGATGATTTTACAAAAATAAGACCTTCATAACAACCACCAGAATTAATGATAACTTTTTCATGCAATATTTTTTCTTTAAGATCTTTGCTGATGCGTCTATTCATAACAATAGATCTGATTCCCTGAATACTACCAAGAGTTACTGCTGCAGCACCTCCTACAATACACCCAATCATAGGAAGACCAAAAACGGTAATTAATATTCCACCACCTGGCGAAAGAACCACTTGCCACATACCATAACATAATGCATAAAACCCACCGCCCCCTAATCCAGCTATTGCTAATCTCCTCATACTGCTTGTTTTTTTCATCAATTTATTAAGTTGCAAATAGGTAATCTGCTTAAGATTAATATCATCACCACACAAAATATAATCTGCATCTGTTAGATTATGGATAGATACATATATAATCTGTAAAGGTCTATTATCTTTATCATGCAATTCTTGAATGTGCCCACCAAATAGTGCATGACGTTCTGCTGTATTCAATGCTTTTGCTCGTACAATAACCTTGTTATTATCGCCATAATACATAAAGTGTGTTCCCACTGATTTTAACGGTCGCTGATAATACGTTGGAACCTTTACGCAGCTAGGTAATAGTATAAGAATAGCTAAAGACAAACCAAAAAATAATCTATTTTTCTTAATATATTTTATCATCATAAAACCCCTAAACCTTATTGCTGACGTAAATCAACATCAAACGTAATGTAATTATCTATAGACCGTTCTTCATGCATGAGAACTGAAAAATAAGGAATATAATCAGGCGATGCAACAAAAACCAATCCCTCATAATGATCACCCGAGCGAATAATCACTTTTTCATGAATTATCTTCTCTTCTATGTCTTTTCTAACACGAGTATTTATCACGACAGATTTTATGCCTTGAATCAAACCAATAAGCGAAGTCACTAGAAAAACAGGTGAAACACAGATAGCCACAGGAATAAAAAATGGATTACTATGATCTATAAATGATAATGGATTAATAGAACTCGTTACATGAAATAATACTAATCTACCAATACTACTTGTTTTTTTCATTGCTTTAACAATATTACGAGACGATAACTGCTTAAGATCTATGCAATCAGACGTAAAAAAGTAATCTTTATCACTCAAATTATGAATAGATAGATACATAACCTTGATATCATCACCTTCAATATGTCCGATATGCTTACCAAAAAGATCCTGTTTATCATTTTCCGTCAACAATTTCGCTTGCAACGTAATGTTTTTTTCAATCCCGCTATATGTGCAATTATCTCGTACTAAGCGTAGCTTCTGACGATGATACGATGGTACATGCAATATACACCCCGGCAACAGTACCAAAGCTGCTAAAAATAGCCCAAAAAATGGTTTATTATAGTTCATCCAAAATCCCCCCCAGAAATTCCCTAAAATTTCTTATTGAATTTTATCAGCTTTAAAGATTTAATATTATTACTATATATAATAACACAAAGGGAAATATTGTACAAAAGGGCCTTTTTTCAGGACTATTGTATATTACAGCTATCGGGATTATAGTGAGATAAGCTATCATAAAAAGGAGCCCAATTCATGAAAACCATCACCCTTGATTATGAAAAAACCGGTGGCATAGATGAAACTACCCTCAAAGATGCGCAAAAAACATTAGAGCCCGAGATTGAGCGTATTCATCAAACCCGTGAGCGTGCTTATTCCAATGAATATGCCTCAGTAAACCTTCCTTTTGATGAAAATCTTATTAAAACCATTCATGCCACGGTTAAAGCAAAAAAGGCACTCCAGCCGACCGCTTTAGTAGTTATTGGTATTGGCGGCTCCAATTTAGGAACTTTGGCCGTTTTAGAGGCTTTATGCGGCAAATTTTACAATGATCACCATGATATTAAAGTCTATTTTGTCGACACGGTGGATAGTGATCAGACCAATGATATTGCTCAATTTGTTGAACATGAGCTTGCTACGGGTAAAAACATTATTATTAATGTTATCAGCAAATCCGGCACCACCACTGAAACCATTGCTAATTTTGAGATATTTTTAGAAATCCTTAAAAGTCATCGCCCCTATAATTACTATCATTTTGTAGTAGCAACCACTGATGAAAATTCTGCTTTGTGGAATCTGGCACAAGCAGAAAAATTTACGCAACTTGCTATTCCCAAACGCGTCGGTGGACGTTATTCCGTGTTTTCTGCGGTAGGATTATTCCCGCTCTGTTTTTTAGATATTGATATTGAAGATCTTTGTGCCGGCGCACAACATGGTTTTTTGGCTTGCACGCATAAAAAAATGGCAAAAAATCCTGCAGCATTAAGTGCCGCATTAATCGCAATGCATTATCACAAAGGTAATATTATTCATGATACTTTTCTTTTTTCCATTGCACTCAGTAGTTTTGGTGCATGGTATCGCCAACTTTCAGCTGAAAGTATTGGCAAAGCTTATAATAAACAAAAGCAGTTGGTTAATACGGGTGTATTGCCAACCATTTCTATTGGCAGCACTGATTTGCATTCAGTCGCACAATTATATTTAGCGGGACCATATAACCGCTTTACCACCTTTGTTTCCGTGGAAAGTAATCAAACAGATGTCTTATTACCTGATTATAAAAATTTTGAAACATTAGTACCAAAAATTCAATCAAAAACATTCTCATGCATTATGAATGCAATTTTAGAAGGCACCAAACGTGCGTACCATCATGATAATCGCCCTTTTGTTTCGGCAATTATTCCTGAAAAATCTGCTTATTATATTGGGCAATACATGCAGATTAAAATGATCGAAATTATGTATCTGGGATATCTGCTGGAAGTAAACCCTTTTGATCAGCCACAGGTTGAGAGTTATAAAAAAGAGACTAAAGCTATTTTGAATAAATGTTAAAATGTGACCCTAATAAAAAACGAGCCACATCCCGCTGCAACCAAATTACTAATCAACGATAATACAAAAAAATGCACCACGGGAAATGGTCGCCAATAATTAATAATCATATAAAAAAACAGTTGCAACACCGATAAAATGCCACCTAAAAAAAGCGATGCATCAAGAGGATTAAAAACATCCGGCACTCCACCGCCAATAAATTTCCACTGAAAAAAATTAATTAACAGAGATGAAACAAAAACAAAATAAGTTAAAATAGCAAACGCATACGAGCCTAATGTTAACAATAATGCGGAAAATAAACGCATACGTCCCATTAAAATAAACAAAAACCACGTAAAAATAATTCCTAACGTTAATTGATACGAACCCCACGCTATCATCCACAATAATTCATCAACAAAAAAAGTTACCCCACGCATTACCATATAATTTCCTTATTCATTTTTGGCACTTGTCAAACAATAAAAATCGTTAGTATTTTTATAACAGATTTAATAAAAAAAAAGGAACTTTCTGTGCGTAATCTGTCTAAGAGTAGTCTTATCTTTTTTTCTTTACTTGGTATACATCAATTGCTTTGTCAAACTACAAGCCAACCACCTGTTTATAATAATAACTATAACCCCACTGTGCAGCCGCATTTTGATGTGCAGCCGCATTTTGATGTGCAGCCGCATTTTGATGTGCATATCACCAACTCTTCCGCCTTCAGCGTCAAAATTGGTGATATAACACTACAAT
>Ga0070735_10002288_pt1 | contig 17512 bp, 19 predicted proteins | sample Coa_R1_FD_66443 | JGI IMG/M metagenome (GOLD analysis project Ga0070735, IMG submission 66443) | Surface soil microbial communities from Centralia Pennsylvania, which are recovering from an underground coalmine fire - Coalmine... | ecosystem: Environmental > Terrestrial > Soil > Unclassified ... | reverse complement strand
GTGGTCGGACGGCTTGTCCCAACCGCGCGCGCTCTTGTGGATGGTGACGCCGACCAGGTGGTCGGCCGCCTGCGGCGAGAGCAGGGCGTGGTCGATGCGGATGCCGTGGTTCCGCTGCCAAGCGCCGGCCTGATAGTCCCAGAAGGTGTAGCCGCCGGCGGCGCCGTCGGCCTCGGCATAGGCGTCGGTGAGGCCGAGCCACTGCAGGCCGCGATAGGCGGCGCGCGTTTCCGGCTGGAAGAGGGCGTCGTTCGCCCAGGCGGCCGGGTTGTCGGCGTCGTCCGGGCCGGGGATCACGTTGTAATCACCCGTGATGACGAGAGGCTCTTCGAAGGCCAGCAGCTCGCGCGCGTGGGCGTTCAGGCGCGCCATCCAAGCCAGCTTGTAGGCGAAGCGGTCGGTGCCAATCGGGTTGCCGTTCGGCAGATAGATGCCGACCACACGCACCGGCGTCGGCCCCGAGACGACCGCCTCGATGTAGCGGGCGTGGTCGTCGCCGTCGTCGCCGGGCAGCCCCTTGCGCACATCCTCGAGCGGCGTCTTCGAAAGCATCGCCACGCCGTTGTAGGTCTTCTGACCATGCACGGCGACATTGTAGCCCAGCCGCTCGAACGCTTCGGTGGGGAACTTCTCGTCGACGCACTTGATCTCCTGCAGGCAGGCGACGTCGGGGCTGGCCTCGCCGAACCACCTCAGCACCGTATCCAACCGGGCGTTGACCGAGTTGACGTTCCAGGTCGCAATGCGCATGGGGGCTAATGTGCAACGGTCCCGCCCGGGACGAAAGCCGCTTTGGAGCAGACGCCATGACCGCCCCCGCCGCCGACAATCCCGTCCTCGCCGACTGGGGGAGCGCGCACGGCGGAACGCCGCCGTTCGATCGGATCAAGGAGGAGCACTTCGCCCCGGCGCTGGACGCCGCCATGGCGACCTATCGTGACGAGATCGCGGCCATCGCCGCCAACCCAGCGGCGCCGACCCTCGCCAACACGCTCGAGGCGATGGAGCGTTCTGGTCGCGCCTACCGGCAGGCCACGGGGCTGATGGGCGTCTTCGTCTCGACGATGAACTCGCCGGCCATGCAGGTCGTGCAGCGCGATGCGGCGCCCAAGCTGGCGGCGTTCCGCGACGAGATTTTCCACAACCGCGCGCTGTTCGACCGTATCCGCGCCGTCTACGAGGCGCGTGAGGCGTCCGGCCTCACCGCGGAGCAGCAGCGGCTGGCCTACGTCATCCACCAGCGCTTCCAGCGCCAGGGCGCGGCGCTCCCGGACGCTGACAAGCACCGCCTGGCCGAGATCAACCAGCGGCTCGCCAGCCTCTACACCGCTTTCAGCCAGAACATCCTCGCCGACGAGGAAGGCTTGGCGCTGGTGCTGGACAGCGAGGACGACCTCGACGGCCTTCCGGCCGAGATGATCGAGGCGGCGCGCTCCGCCGCCGGGGCGCGCGGACTGGCCGACAAGTGGGCCATTCCCAACACCCGCTCGGCCATGGACCCGTTCCTGACCTATTCCACCCGCCGCGACCTGCGCGAGAAGGCGCTGAAGCTCTGGTCGAGTCGCGGCGACAACGCCGGCGAACACGACAACAATCCGATCATGACCGAGGTGCTCAAGCTGCGTGTCGAGAAGGCGCGTCTGCTTGGCCACCCGACCTTCGCCCACTGGATCGCCGACGGGCAGATGGCCAAGACGCCGGATGCGGCCATGGGCTTGCTTCGCCAGGTCTGGGGCCCGGCCGTGGCGCGCGCTCGCGAGGAAATCGCCGAGATGCAGGAGATCGCCGCCGCCGAGGGCTCGAACGAGCCGCTGGAAGCCTGGGACTACCGCTACTACGCCGAGAAGCTGCGCCAGGCGAAATACGACCTCAGCGACGAGGCGGTGAAGCCGTACCTGCAGCTCGACAAGCTGCGCGAGGCGATGTTCTGGGCCGCCGGCGAACTCTACGACCTCTCGTTCACGCGCGTGACGGACGCGCCGGTCTATCACCCCGACGTCGAGGTCTTCGAGGTGACGCGCGGCGGCGCGCGGGTCGGCCTCTGGTACTTCGATTTCCTGGCCAGGCCCGGAAAGAACTCCGGCGCCTGGATGAGCGAGTACCGCACGCAGCAGGGCCTGGCCGGCGTGACGCCGGTGATCTCCAACAACTCCAACTTTATCCCGGCCGCGCCGGGCGAACCGGTGCTGATCTCATGGACCGACGCTGTGACGCTGTTCCACGAGTTTGGCCACGGCCTGCACGGGCTGAACTCGAGGGTGACCTACCCGTCGCTGGCCGGAACGGCTGTGGTGCGCGATTTCGTTGAGCTGCCCAGCCAGCTCAACGAGCGCTGGCTGCCGACGCCGGAGCTGCTGCAGCGCTTCGCCGTCCACCACAAGACCGGCGAGCCCATGCCGCCGGAGCTGACCGAGAAGGTGCTCAAGGCCCAGAACTTCCGCCAGGGGTTCAACACGACTGAATACCTGGCCTGCGCCATCCTCGACCTCGAGGCGCACCTTTCCGCCGACGAGGCCTTCGACGCCCGCGCCTTCGAACGCGATGCTCTGAAGCGGCTGGGCATGCCGCGCGAGATCATCCTTCGCCACCGGCTGCCGCACTTCTCCCACATCTTCTCGGGCGAGGGGTACGCGGCCGGCTACTTCAACTACATCTGGGCCGACGTGCTGAGCGCCGATGCGGCGGAGGCCTTCGCCGAAGCGCCGAACGGCTTTTACGATCGGGAAACGGCCAAGGCGCTGCTCGAGACCGTGCTCAGCGTCGGCAACACGGTCGACCCTGCCGAGACCTACCGCAAGTTCCGCGGCCGCGATCCGGAAACGGCGGCGCTGATGCGCAGCCGCGGGTTCGAAACCGCCGAAGCTTGACAGCGGAGCGCGCCCGGATTGTCGGCGACCATCGTCCCGATCGCGTCGCCAGACGATCCCCGCATCGTTGCCTATCGCACCGTGCGCGACCGCGATGTGAGCGGCCACGGCGACCATTTTGTCGCCGAGGGCGAGGTCGTCCTGCGCATCCTGGTTCGGCCCGGCGGCCGCTGTTCGCCCGTCTCGCTGCTGGTCTCAGACAAGCGCCTGCCCAGGCTCGCGCCGCTCATCGAGCCGCTGCCGGCCGACGTCCCGGTCTACGTGGCGGGACAGGGGGTGATGGACGCCGTCGCCGGCTTCGCCATCCACCGCGGCATCCTGGCGATCGGGCGCAGGCCGGCCGATCCTGGCGCTGCGGCGTTGCTGGCGCGACTTTCGTCGCGCGCGCTGGTCGTCGGACTCTTCGGCGTCGGCAACCACGACAACATGGGCGGCCTCTTCCGAAACGCCGCCGCGTTCGGCGTCGGCGCGGTGCTGCTCGACCCCCGCTGCTGCGACCCCCTCTACCGCAAGGCTATCCGCGTCTCGGTCGGCGGGGCGCTGACCGTGCCCTTCGCGCGCCTGGCCGACGGCGTAGACATGCTGGACACGCTCGCCGCCGCCGATTTTGCCGCCCTGGCCCTCTCGCCTCGCGGCGATGCGGACCTCGGGGCCGTCGGGCGCCCGCCGCGCGCCGCGGTCCTGTTCGGCGCCGAAGGGCCCGGCCTGCCCGCCGACGTCCTCGCCCGCACCCGCGCCGTGCGCATCCCCATGGCGGCCGGCTGGGACTCCCTCAACGTCGCCTCCTCCAGCGCCATCGTGCTGAACGCGCTGGCGACGTTAGGGGTCTAGCGCCGATTCCGCGGGCGTTCAGCCGCGAGCAGTGCTTCTATGCGCCGCCGCGGATGCAAAGGCCGCATAACGTCAGGGGAGCGCCATGGCGACCGCAGCGAGCATTCCGGCCGGCAGCGCGCCGACCCGACCCGACCGGGCGCTGCTCCTCGCCTCCATCGTCATCGTCGTGGGCGTGGTCTCGACGACGCTGGCGCAGACCGGCGTCCTGGCCCGCCTGCCCTTGCAGAACATGCTCAAGAACGAGCTGCACGTCAGCCGCTCGGCCAGCGCCAGCTTTTTCTTCCTCGCGGGTCTGCTTTGGTACTTCAAGCCGCTCGCCGGGATATTCACCGACGCCTTTCCGATCCTCGGCACCCGCCGCCGCAGCTATCTCTTGATCTCCACCGTGCTGGCTGTGGCTTTCTGGATCGGCCTCTACTTCACGCCGCACCGCTATGGCGCCCTGCTCTGGACTTGTATGGCCATCAGCAGCTGCATGGTGTTCGCCAGCGTCGTCATCGGCGGCTACATGGTCGAGGTCGCCCAGGCCACGCGGGGTTCGGGACGGCTGAGCGCGCTTCGCCAGTTCTTCTCGCTGGGATGCTCGCTCGTCGCCGGACCAGCGGGCGGATACCTGGCCGCCATCTCGTTCGGCTGGACGGCCGTCGCCTGCGGCGGGGTCATGGCGCTGCTCTTCCCTGCGACTGTGTTTTTCCTGCGAGAAGAGCGCAAGCGGGTGAACACGGGCGAGGTGCTCGCCGACGCCGGTCGACAGATCGTCCGCATCGGCACGTCCGGCGCGATGTGGGCGGCGGCCGGACTCTCGGCCCTGTTCTATGTGGCGCCGGGCCTCTCGACGGCGTTCTTCTATCGGCAGCAGGACGTGCTGCACATGACGACCGTCGTGCAGGGCTACTCCGGCTCGGTGTCAGTCGCGACCGGCTTTTTGGCCGTCCTCGCCTACGCCTGGGCCTGTCGGCGGATCAATTTTCGCGCGCTGCTGCTGGTGAGCATGGGCGTGGCCGGCGCCGCCCACATCCTCTTCATCTACTACACCTCGATCCCGAACGCGTTCGCGCTGGGCGGGCTCGACGGCTTCACCTTCACGATGGCCGAACTCGTGATGATGGACCTGGCGATCCGCGTGACGCCCGCGGGCAGCGAGGGCCTGGGCTTTTCGCTGATGATGAGCGCCCGGAACCTGCCGCTGTTCGCCACCGACGTGCTGGGGTCCAACCTGCTGGACCATTTCCACTGGACATTCAACCAGCTGGTGCTGGCAAACGCCGCCGTCATGATCGCCTCGACGCCCCTAATGCTGCTCCTGCCGCAACGCCTCTTCCGCACCCGCGACGCGGAGATCATCGAGGAGGAGGCGCTCTACGAGCCGGCGCCCGCGCCGGCGACGCAGATCGAGTAGCGGTAGGTCGTCAGCCTTTCGCGAAGCGCGCCATATCGCTTGCGGTGTCGTAGCTGATCTCCGGGCAGCAGATGGAGAAGATCTCCGTCCCGTGCACGGTGCCCATCACCTGCCGGCAGCGCGCGGCGACGCCGTTGGCGATCAGCAGCCGATAGAAGTTCACTCCCTCGTCGCGCAGCGGGTCGCACTCGTTCACGCTGATGATGGTCGGCGGCATGCCCTTGACGTCCTCGGCCGTCGCAAACCCCGGCCAGGCCAGCGGGTCCTTGCGGTTGAACGCCTCGATCCCGTAGGCCATCGCGCCTCGATTGTTGTGCAAATTGAGGAAGATGCCGTTGTTTTCCGTCGACGATGGGTTCTGCGGCAGCGGCCACTTTCCGGCGATGTAGGGGCAGAGCGCATAGAGGCCCTTCATGAGGCCAAGGTCGCCGTCCTGCTTCAGCTTGAGGGTCGTGGCGATGGCGAGGTTGCCGCCGCCGCTCTCGCCGGCGACCACGATCCGGCTGGTGTCGATGTTCAGCGCCACGGCATTGGCATGCGTCCACTTGAGGCCGGAGACGCAGTCGTTCAGGCCGGCGGGGAAGGGCGCGACCTCCGGCACGGAGGAGGGCGCGAGGCAATTTCTGAAATCCACCATCACGACGCAGACGCCGAACGAGGCGATGATCCGCCCCCAGGCGCGCCAAGGCCCATCGAAGCAGGACAGCGTCATCATCCCGCCGCCGTGGATGTAGTAGACACAAGGCAGCGTTTCGGCCGTCTGTGGGCGGATGATTTGCAGGTTGATGCTGTTGCCGTCCGGCTGCGACGTGATCGTCTCCGTGCGTATGTCGAGCCCTGTCTTCGGCGCGATCTGCTCGTTGTCGGCGCCGTCGAACATCGCCTTCATCGCCTGGGCGCCAGGACCGTTCGCGAGCCGGGACTGCTCGGCCAGCATCTCGTCCCGGCTCGCGGCGTCCGGCGCGCCCGGCTGGTCCATGGCCCCGAAGATGGCCTTGATGCGCGGGTCGATGCGGGGGTCCGAGGCGAGTTTCGAGGCCATCCAGGCGTCCTCCTGATTGCTTGCGCGCATAGAGGATGAGGCCTGCTGCCTTGTCAAAGCGCCGGCCGGCACGTCAGCGCGGCGGGTTGGTCTTGACGAAATCGGCGATTGCACTTGCTACGCCGGGCGCCAGCGGCAGGTCCGGGTCGGCGTAGGTGGCCATTTGGCCTGCGCGATCGGCGGGGGCGGCCTTCAGCATGTGGTTCACGCCGTCGAGCCGGATCAGCCTGACGCCGGGTCGCGCCGCCGCGAGCCGCTCGGCGTCCGCCATCGAGGTCTGCAGGTCGGTGGTCCCTTGCAACACCAGCACCGGCCCCGCGTAGGCGGCGACCAGCTTGGCGGGGTCGTAGGCCATCTCGTCGATCAGGAAATCCTGCACTTTGGGGGAGAAAAGGGGGAGCAGCGCCGGATTCATGCCGGTCACGTCCACGTGACGGCCTGCGGCCAACGCATCGATCGCCGGCAGCGCCTGCGGCAACAGCGGAGCGTTGGCCGGGTTGGCCTTCAGCTGTTCGCGCAAGATCTCCGCCAATGGCCGCCCCGCCCCGGCGACCAGCACGACGCCGCAAATGTCCTTCGGGTTCTGCGCGGCGACCAACGCGGCCAGCGCGCCTTCGCTGTGGCCAACGGCCCAGACGCAAGGCGCCCCGGTCTCGCGGCGGATCTCAGCGGCCCAGGCGTGCACGTCGGCGGCGTAGTCGGCCATCGTGACGTGGTTGCCGTCGACGTTCGGCGCGGCGCTCGCGAACATGCCGCGCTTGTCGACGCGCACGCTGGCGACGCCGTCGGCCGCCAACCCTTCGGCCAGCAGACGATAGGACGCGGCTTTGACGCCCAGCGGGCTGTTTCCGTCGCGGTCGGTGGGGCCCGAACCGGGGATGATCAGCACGACCGGCGCCTTCGGGGCGTCCGCCAGGCTGAGCATCGTGCCGCGCAGCACGTTCGCCGGCCCCTGCGCCTCGACCTGCGTAGCGACCGGGGCGGCTGCGGTCGTGGTCGCCGCCGCCAGGGCGACGACGAGAGCAGCGGAAACGCTGAAGCGCGGCATGCGTGTCATCCGGAGCGCCGACCGACGGCGCAGGTCCAACGCTCATGCTCGCGCCCCGCACGGCCGTCGTTGACGACGCGCAGCTCAACGTCCGTCAGCCCGGCGTTCGCGAACAGCGTTTTGAGGAGGCGCGGGGTCATGTCCGTGAAATCGCGGCCGTTGGCGCGGCGGTCCTCGGCGCCGTGCTTGAAAGATGCGTAGATCACGCCGCCTGGCGTCAACGCGCGCACGAGCCGTTGCATCACAGCCGGAAGCTCCGCGCGAGGGACGTGCAGCAGACTTGCGCTCGCCCAGACGCCGTCGAAGGCGGTGTCCCAGTCCACATCCTCGAAGGTCATCTGGCGCACCGGCAGGCCCGTGTGGCACGCGGCACGGCGCACCATTTCGGCCGACCCGTCGAAGGCGGTCACCAGGCGGCCGGCCCTGAGGAAAACCAGCGCGTCGCGGCCGGAGCCGCAGCCGGCGTCCAGCACCGCGCCCCCTTCGGGCACGTAGCCCAAGAACCACGCCCACTCGTTGGGCATGCCCGCGTCGACCGACATGTCGAAGAAGGCGGCGCCGTTCTCGTCGTAGTAGGCGATGGACGACATCGCCCCGGACGCCGCTCAGATGGAGAAACTAACGCCGCAGCCGCAGCTGGAGCGGGCATTGGGATTGCGCACACGGAACTCGGCGCCGGCCAGTTCGTCGACGAAGTCGATCTCGGAGCCGTTCAGCAAAGCGAGCGACACCACGTCGACCACCGCCGCCGCGCCGTCACGCTCCACCTTCAGGTCGTCGGGATCGGCCGCATCGACCAGGTCGAACTTGTATGAGAAGCCCGAGCACCCGCCGGCCTCGACCGCGACGCGCAGCATCATTGGCCGGCCCTCGCGCATGGCGATCGCGTGCAGCCGGTTGGCGGCGCTTTCCGAAAGTGTGACAGGCGTGGGCATGATGGCCAATCCGAGACTCGCCTAGGTATATGAGCGTCGGCGCGCCTGAGCAAAAGGGCGCCCGTTCCGGACGAGGACTCCCATGGCGGCCGCAAAGGCTTCGTTAGCGCAGGCGCGAGCGCCTTTCGCGGTCGATCCGGGCGCGTCGCTGGGGCGCCGGTTTCCCGAGCCGCCGAGCCGCACGCGGACGCCTTTCGCGCGAGACCGCGACCGAATCATCCACACTCAGGCCTTCCGGCGGCTGAAGGAGAAGACCCAGGTTTTCGTCGCCCATGAAGGCGACCATTTCCGCACGCGGCTGACCCACTCTCTCGAGGTGGCGCAGATCGCCCGCTCGCTGGCCAAGGCGCTCGGGCTGGACGACGACCTCGCCGAAGCCGTGGCGCTCGCGCACGACCTCGGCCATCCGCCGTTCGGGCACACGGGCGAGGAGGCGCTGCACGCCGCCACGGAGGCCCACGGCGGCTTCGATCACAACGTGCAAACCTTCCGAGTCGTGACCGAGCTCGAGCGGCGCTATCCCGACTTCGTCGGTCTGAACCTCAGCTGGGAGACGCTGGAGGGCGTCATCAAGCACAACGGCCCGGTGGCCGACCGGCTCGCGCGGCCGTCGTGGCGGGCGATCGCCCGCTTCAACGCCGACTACGACATCCGTCCGCAGACCTATGCCTCGGCCGAGGCGCAGGCCGCCGCCATCGCTGACGACATCGCCTACAACAACCACGACGTCGACGACGGTCTCGGCGCGGGCCTCTTCCGGTTGGAGGAGCTGACGAGCGTGCCCCTGATCGGGCCGATCCTCGTTGCTCTGCAGGCCGAACGACCGGACCTGGACGAGCAGCTCACCCGCCTCGAAGCCGTCAGGCGGATGATCGGCGCCATGGTCGACGACGTGCTGGCGCAGACTGAGCGGACGCTGGCCGAGGCGGCGATCGACTCCGCCGAAGACGTGCGCCGGCTGGGCCACCCGCTGATCGCGTTTTCGCCGGACATGGCGGAAGATCTCGGCCGCCTTCGACTCTTCCTGCACCAGCGGATGTATCGCCACTTCCGCGTCAATCGCACGCGCAGCCAGGCCCGGCGCATCGTGACGGACCTCTTCGCGCTCTTCGCCGCCGAGCCCGACGTGCTGCCGACCGAATGGTTCGAGCGCGCCAGGACGCGCGACGAAGCGGGCCGCGCGCGGGTGGTCTGCGACTACATCGCCGGCATGACCGACCGCTATGCGATCGAGGAGCATCGCAAGCTGTTCAATCTCGACGTCTGGAGCGCCTGAGGCGGCGATATCGGCGCTAGACTGAAGGCTTCGCAGCCCGATTCGCCGCCGGAGCCGGCCATGACCGATCACGACCGCGGGGCCTATGCGCCACAGAACGACGCGCCGCTGGCGTTCGATCCTCGCCGGGCCGGCGGGCGGCGCGGGCCTGCGCCGATCACGCTGGCCGTCAGTGCGTTCGTGATGGTCGCCGTCTTCATCGGCGTCGTGCTTCTCTACCGAAGCGGTGCGCGGCATCCCGGCGCCGCGCCGCAGGTGGTGGGCCAGCCGGTGGGCGACCTCAAGACCGCGCCCGCCTCCTCGGCCGCCGCCTCGTCGGACTCCTCCGCCGGCCTCACGATCTACAAGACCGAATCCGCCCCGCCGAACGAGACCACGCCGGCCCCCACCTTCGCGCCCGGCCCGGAGTCGCCTCAACCGAGGCCGGTCGCGCACACGCCGCCGCCTGCGCCGGTCACGGCCGCGCCGTTGCGCGCCGCTGAGCCCGCGCCGACCGTCCCGCCAGCCACCGCCAAGACGACCCCGAAGGTCGCGCCCAAGCCGCCGCCTGCGCCCGCGGTCGTCGCCAGCGCGCCGACGCCGAAGGCGGTCCCCAAGACGCCGCCGAAAACGCCGCCGCCGGCCGCTGCTGTCTCGTCGGCCCCCGCCTCGACGGGCGGCGCGAGCGTACAGATCGCAGCGCTTCCGACGCAGGCGGCCGCGAACCAGGCGCTGGCCAACGCGGCGAGGAAGGCGCCCATGGCCGGCCGCACGCGTCGGCTGGAGCCGGTGCAGAAGAATGGCCAGACGCTCTACCGCGCGCTGATCGGCGGGTTCGCCAGCCATGCCGAGGCGGTCAGCTTCTGCGCCAAGCTCAAGGCCGCCGGAACCGACTGCATCGTGCGCTAGTGGCCCGCGCCTGTATTTTCGGCTGCGCCGGGCCCGCCCTGGCGGCGGGCGAGGCGGCCTTCTTCCGCGACGCCGACCCCTGGGGCTTCATCCTCTTTCGCCGCAACGTCGAAACGCCCGACCAGGCGCGCGCGCTGGTCGATGCGTTGCGGACCGCGGTCGGACGCCGTGCGCCGGTGCTGATCGACCAGGAAGGCGGTCGCGTGGCGCGGCTGCGGCCTCCGCACTGGCCGGCCTATCCGCCCGGCCGCGCCTACGGCCGCCTGCAGCCGGCGCTGGGGGAGGAGATCGCTCGGCTCGGCGCGCGGATGATCGCCGCCGACCTCGCCGCGCTCGGCGTCGATGTCGACTGCCTGCCGGTGGCCGACACCCCTGTCCCGGGCGCCAACGACGTCATCGGCGACCGAGCCTACGCGGAGGACCCGGCGGCCATTGCGCGGCTGGCGCGCGCGGCGGCCGACGGGCTGCTCGCCGGCGGCGTTCTTCCGGTGGTCAAGCACATGCCCGGCCACGGCCGCGCCCGCGCCGACAGCCACGAGGCGCTGCCCGTCGTCGAGGCTTCCAGGGCCGAGCTGGAGCGCGACTTCGCGCCGTTTCGCGCGCTCGCCGATCTGCCGGCCGGGATGACGGCTCACGTGGTCTACACCGCGCTCGACCCGGCCGCGCCCGCCACCACATCGGCGCGGGTGATCGGCGAGACCATCCGCGGCGACATTGGCTTTCAGGGCCTTCTGCTCAGCGACGACCTTTCGATGAACGCGCTCTCCGGCTCTCTTGGCGAGCGGGCGCGGGCGGCGCTGGCCGCCGGCTGCGACCTCGCGCTTCATTGCAATGGCGATGCAGCCGAGATGCGGGCCGTTGCGGAGGGCGTTCGTCCGCTCCAGGGTCTCGCGGCGGAACGCGCGGAGGCGGCGCTCGCCCGCATCGCCGGTCCGCCGGAAGCCTTCGATGCGGCGAAAGCCCGCGCTCGCTTCGAAGCCGCGTTCGCGGGAGTATGGGCCCCATGAGTCCGACCGACCAGCCGAGCTTCGACTTCGCCGACGCGGAAGCGGCCGCTGAGGAGGGCGCCGCCTTCGTCATCGACCTCGACGGCTACGAGGGCCCGCTGCATGTGCTCTTGGCGCTCGCCCGGGCCCAGAAGGTCGACCTGCTCAAGCTCTCGGTCGCCGACCTTGCCGACCAGTATCTGACCTTCATCGCCCAGGCGCAGCGGGCCAACTTTACCCTTGCGGCGGACTACCTGGTGATGGCCGCCTGGCTCGCGTACCTGAAGTCGCGGCTGCTGCTGCCGGTGCTGACCGGGCCAAAGGACGGCGAGCGCCCGGCCAACGAACTGGCCCAGGACTTGGCGCTGCGGCTCCTCAAGCTGGACGCGCTGCGCAAGGCGGGCGAGGCGCTGCAGGCGCGGCCGCGGCTCGGCCGCGACGTTTTCGGCCGCGGCGATCCCGACGCTGTCCAGGTGAGCGGGACGCTGGTGTTCGAGGGCGATCTCTACGCGCTCGTCCAGGCCTATGTAGCCCAGCGCCAACGCACCGCGACGCATCAGTACCGGCCCGAGCCGGCGCGCGCCTACGCGCTGGAAGACGCCCGCCACCGCCTGCGCGACAAGCTGCCGGAGCTGCGCGCCTGGACGGCCCTTGCCGCCGTCGCACCGTTCGCCAGCGCCGCCGATCCCGATGGCCCGACTCGCGCGTCCTACCTCGCCTCGACGCTTGCCGCCGGTCTCGAACTCGTGCGCGAAGGCGAGCTGGAGGCGCGCCAGCTGGAGCAGTTCGCCGACATCTACCTTCGCGCCCGCCTCCGGCTGGAGGCTGCGGAATGAGCGACCCGGCCGAGACCGAACGCCGGATCGAGGCGCTGCTGTTCGCCGCCAGCGGGCCGCTAAGCGTCGCCGACATGGCGCGCCGGCTGCCGGAAGGCGCCGATGTCCCGACCGCCCTGGCCGCCCTCGGGGCCCGCTACGCCGAGCGCGGCGTGAACCTCGTTTGCGTCGCCGATCGCTGGCGCTTCCAAACCGCGGCCGATCTCGGCTTCCTGATGACGGAGGAGCGCCAGGAACAGCGTCGCCTGTCGCGCGCGGCGCTGGAGACGCTCGCCATCGTCGCCTACCACCAGCCGACCACGCGCGGCGAGATCGAGGCCGTGCGCGGCGTGCAGGCGAACCGCGGCACGCTCGATCTTCTCCTGGAGCTCGGGCTGGTGAAGATGCGCGGCCGCCGCCGCTCGCCCGGGCGGCCGATCACGTTCGGCACCACCGACGCCTTCCTCGAACACTATGGCCTCGCCAGCCTCGCCGACCTGCCGGGCGCGCAGGAGATGAAATCGCTTGGCCTCTTGGCCGGCGACGTCGGATTCGATTTCGCCGCGCCAGGTTCGGCGCCCGACGCGGACGATGAAGATCCGCTCGAGCCGGGCGACTCGCCGGAGTTTCACCAGGACTACCTGGGCGAAGAAGCCTCGTCGTAAGGTCCGACATGGCCACGGAAGCCGATGTCGAACGCTTGGCGCTCTCGCTGCCCAACGTGGTCGCCGAGGTGAGGCACGGCCAACAGCGCTTTGCCATCGAAGGCAAAGGCGTCGCCTGGGCCTATCTCGCCCGCGAGAAGCCGAAGACGCCGCGCGTGCTCGTTCCCGGCGTCGTCGCCATCCGCTGCCCGATCGAAGAGAAGGAGATGCTGATCGAGGCGGCGCCGGAGATCTATTTCGACGACGACCACTATCGCGGCTTTCCCGGTGTACTTGTGCGCCTCGCGGCGATCGGCGAGGCGGAGCTGAAGGCGCGACTGGAGCGTGCGCGCGACGTGCAGGCGCCCAAACGCCGCAGGCGCTAGGCGGCCCCGCCCTTGTCGCCTATCGGCGCGCTTGCTAAACGAGCCCGCTCCGGCGATGAGCCGCGCGCCGGCGGGGCAAAGCCTTCCAGCGCGATCGTTCGTTGTCTGGAGGAGTGTAGCTCAGCTGGTAGAGCATCGGTCTCCAAAACCGAGGGCCGGGGGTTCGAGTCCCTCCACTCCTGCCACTATATTCGTTCATGCCGGCGCGCTGCATTGAGGTCGCCGCCAGGCGCTAGAAGGTTCAAGAAAGCTCGATGGCCAAGGATCAGGGTCTGACGCCCGCACTGCCGAGAGGCCGCCCGGCCGCGCCGTCGGCGGAACCGCGCAAGCGCCGCGTCGGGCCGATCGAGTTCGCCCGTGAGGTGCGGGCCGAGGCGCGCAAGGTCACGTGGACCAGTCGGCGCGAGACCTGGATCATGTCGGTGATGGTTTTCATCATGATCCTGATCACCGCCTTCTTCTTCGTTGCGATCGACTTCGGTCTTCGCATCGTCATGCAGTTCATCTTCAAGCTCGGGACTTAGACGCTCATGGCCGCCGACGACGCCGTCGAAACCGTCAAGTCCAACCCGCGCCACAAGTGGTACATCGTCCACGCCTACTCGAATTTCGAGAAGAAGGTGGCCGAGTCCATCCGCGAGCAGGCCAAGAGCCAAGGGCTGGAGGACGCCTTCTCCGAGATCCTGGTGCCGACCGAGGACGTGGTCGAGATCCGCCGCGGGCGGAAGGTGAACGCCGAGCGCAAGTACTTTCCCGGCTACGTGCTGGTGAAGATGGACCTCTCGGACGAGGCCTATCACCTGATCAAGAACACGCCGAAGGTCACCGGCTTCCTGGGCAGCGGATCCAAGCCGATGCCGGTCTCCGAGAAGGAGGTCGCCCGCATCATCGGCGCGATCGAGGAGGGCGTCGACCGTCCGAAGCCGACCATCACCTTCGAGATCGGCGAGGCGGTGCGCGTGATCGACGGTCCGTTCGCCAGCTTCAACGGCTCGGTCGAGGGCGTCGACGAGGACCGCGCCCGCCTGCGCGTCACCGTCTCCATCTTCGGCCGCGCCACCCCGGTCGAACTCGAATACGCCCAGGTCGAAAAGACCAGCTGAGCCGGTAGCCGGCGCCCGTAAATTCGCGCGCCAGGCGAGTCGAAGAATCCCGGTCGCTTTATGCGGGATCGGCCAAGTTTTCGCCCTTATTAACCAATAGCTCCGCCAAGCGGCGTTCAGGGATCGGATGGTTTCGCGCCGCGCGAGAACACGAAACAAGGTGGGACACATGTCGAAGAAGACGACACTCGGTCTGGTGATGGTCGCTGGACTCTGGACGACTGCGTGCGCGACGCAGGACTACGTCGACAAGCACGTTGCCGCCGTACAGACTCAGGTGACCGATCAGCAAACCCATCTGACCACCCTGGATCAGACCACCCAGGACGCGCTCCAGCGCGCCGAGGCCGCCGGCAAACTGGCGCAAGGGAAGTTCGTCTATTCGATGGTGATGTCGGATGACAGCGCGCACTTCCCCGTCAATGGGTCGAAGCTGTCGAGCGACGAGGTCCAGCGACTGACCGACTTCGCCGGCAAGCTGAAGACCGACAACCGCAACGTCTACCTGGAGATCCAGGGCTACACCGACTCGACCGGCTCGCCCGACTGGAACCTCCGCCTGGGCGGCGACCGCGCCGAGGCCGTGCGGCGGTTCCTGAGCCAGCAGGGCGTGGCCTTGAACCGGATGTCGACGATCTCCTACGGCCAAGACAACCCGGTCGCTCCGAACAACACGCGCGAAGGCCGGGCGCAGAACCGCCGTGTCGTGGTGGTGGTGCTGGACTAATCGCGCGCCGCGCTGGGGTGCGGCGTCAGCAGATCTGACCACCGCCAGGCGTTCAGGCCGACGACGATCCGCGTCCCGGTGGCCGGGGCGATCACCACCAGACCATGCATGGGCTGCGCGCGGCAGGCGGGCGGCGCGAACGCGATTTCCCACATCATCGCCTGGCGGACGGCGGTGAGTCCCTTGCCGTCCTCGCCCTGCAGCCACACCCAGTCGCCGTCCCAGACTTTGACCGCGCGACCGCCGAGGCCTGTGACCGCGGTTCGCACCAGAGGATCTTTCCGTAACGCCTCTTGGACGCGGCGGGTCATATTGCAGGGCCGGCCAGCGGCGTCGCCCGAGTCAGCCGTCTCCGCGCCGGCCAGATCGGCATCGCTGACCCCGGCGTCGGCGGCGGAGACCGCGGCGGCGGGCAAGGTCTTGGTCGCTGTCGTGACGACGGCGCGGGCGAGGGCGCGCGCCGGCGCGACTTTGGCCGGGGCTGCATGGGCGCTGGCGGCGGCGACGGGCGTCGGCGGCGGCGGCTTGGTCGGCGGCGCAAGCGTGACCAGCGAGATGGCGATCGGTTGAGGGTCGAACGCCGCGCGGGCCGCCGGCCACGCGGAAGCCATCGCCAGAAAGACGGCGCCGTGGGCGGCCAGCGCGAAACCCCACGCGCCAACACGGCGCCCGCGCTTACCCCAGCGCCGGCGTCGCGCTGCCCCGGAGGGCGGCCTCTCGTCGTTCCTGAACCCCATCCGCGCCTGTCAAGGTGAACGCAGTATTCACCCTAATCCAATGACATCGCGTCAGGATCATGGCGCCCGTGTCAGTCGCGCCAGAGCCAGCGGAGCGCGTCGGCGAACACCGCGCCGCCGTGGCGCAGGCTGTGGCCGCCTTCGCCAAAGACGAACTTGACGTCGTAGCCGGCGAATTCGAGCGCTGCGGCGACCTCCTTGTTCGCCAGCGGCCAGTTGCCCAGAATGATGTCGGCGTCGGCCTCGCCGCTCTGCATCCACACGCGGATCGGCTTCCGCTCGGTCGAGCGGATGAGGAAGGGGTAGTTGTGCCCGCCGCGGATGGCTGTGAACGAGCCGCAGTGGCTGAGCACGCGCCCGAACGCGTCCGGCCGATACCAGGCGGCGGTGAAGGCGCAGATGCCGCCCGATGAGATGCCGCAGATCGTACGCCATTTGGGATCGGCGGTGAGCTTGCAGCCGATCTGGTCTTCGACGAACGGCAGGACGTCTTCGAGCAGGAAGCGGACGTAGGCGTCGGTCACGCTGTCGTATTCGATGCTCCGCTGCTGGGGCGCGCCGTCCTTCGCGCCGGGCATGACGAAAACGCCGACGGTGGGCGGCGCCTCGCCGGCGGCGAGCAGGGTGTCGAACACCGCCATGGCGCGCACCGGCCCGTTGCGGTCGAGGTAGCCTCCGCCATCCTGGAAGACCATGAGCGCCGGCGGCGCGCCTTTCGGGTCGAACCCCGGCGGTGTGGAGATCCACATGTCCCGCGTCGTCCCTTCGAAGACCCGTGCGCCGGTCCATCCGCGAAACGACGTGACGCTCCCTCGCGGCGTCCCTTCGGCGGGAAACGCTTCCGGGTTGGGGTGGTATTGCCGGTCGCCGGGGGTGGAGAGGGCGTTCTGGATTTCGCGGTTCGCGCGGCCGTTCACGATCCGCGTCGGCTCGACGTCGCTCATCGATCGGTGCAGCCCGAGCTTCTGATAGGTCTCGAGGTCCATGGCCCTTCCTCCGTTCGTTTGCGGCGGGCGGGCGAACCTGCTAGATGCCCGCGCCTTGTCGCGGCCGGCTCGCCGGCGCGGCAGAGAAAATCCGTGGGAGGGCCGCCAACCCGCACCACGGCCTCCGCTTAGTCTGAGAGGACATCAATGGCCAAGAAGATCCTGGGCTACATCAAGCTGCAGGTGCCCGCAGGAGCCGCCACCCCGTCCCCGCCCATCGGGCCGGCGCTGGGGCAGCGCGGCGTCAACATCATGGGCTTCTGCAAGGAGTTCAACGCCCGCACCGAGAAGGAGCAGCGCGGCACGCCGCTGCCGACGGTGATCACCGTCTATCAGGACAAGAGCTTTACCTTCGTCACCAAGACCCCGCCGGCGACCCACTACCTGAAGGAAGCCGCCAAGATTAAGTCGGGCGCCAAGGTCACCGGCCGCGAGACGGTCGGGCAGGTGACGCGCAGCCAGCTGCGCGACATCGCCGAGAAGAAGATGAAGGATCTCAACGCCAACGACATCGAAGCCGCGGCCCGCATCATCGAGGGCTCGGCGCGCGCGATGGGCCTGCGCGTGGTGGAGAACTAAGCCATGGCCAAGCAACCGAAACGCATGAAGGCCTGGACCGGCGACCGAGACGCCATCCATCCGCTCGAAGAGGCGGTGAAGCTGGTGAAGGCCAACGCAACCGCCAAGTTCGACGAGACGATCGAGATCGCCGTCGGCCTCGGCGTCGATCCGCGCCACGCCGACCAGAACGTGCGCGGCGTCGTCAGCCTGCCGTCCGGCACCGGCCGCGCCATGCGCGTCGCCGTCATCGCCAAGGACGCCAAGGCGACGGAAGCCAC
>Ga0070735_10002287_pt1 | contig 17517 bp, 15 predicted proteins | sample Coa_R1_FD_66443 | JGI IMG/M metagenome (GOLD analysis project Ga0070735, IMG submission 66443) | Surface soil microbial communities from Centralia Pennsylvania, which are recovering from an underground coalmine fire - Coalmine... | ecosystem: Environmental > Terrestrial > Soil > Unclassified ... | reverse complement strand
GGCCTTGAACATGTCGACATACTCGCCGTCCGCGGCGTTCAGGCCGTGACCCGGGGAAAGGGTCTTGACCTTCTCGACCACCACGCCGCCCTCGAGGCCGGCGTTCACCGCGATCTGCTTCAGCGGCTCCTCGAGGGCGCGGCGCACGATCTGCGCGCCGGTCGCCTCGTCGCCCACCAGGTCGAGCTTGTCGAAGGCGATGCGGCCCGCCTGGAGCAGGGCCACGCCGCCACCGGCGACGACGCCTTCCTCCACCGCGGCCTTGGCGTTGCGCACCGCGTCCTCGATGCGGTGCTTGCGCTCCTTCAGCTCGACCTCGGTCGCCGCCCCGGCCTTGATGACCGCGACGCCGCCGGCCAGCTTGGCCAGCCGCTCCTGCAGCTTCTCGCGGTCGTAGTCGGAGTCGGTGTTGTCGATCTCGGTGCGGATCTGGTTGACCCGGCCGGAGATCTGGTCCGCGTCGCCGGCGCCGTCCACGATCGTGGTCTCGTCCTTGGTGACCACGACCTTGCGGGCCCGGCCGAGCACGTCCAGGTCCGCGTTGTCCAGCTTGAGGCCGACTTCCTCGCTGATGACCTGGCCGCCGGTCAGGATGGCGATGTCACCGAGCATGGCCTTGCGGCGGTCGCCGAAGCCGGGGGCCTTGACCGCCACCGACTTGAACAGGCCGCGCATCTTGTTCACGACCAGGGTCGCCAGGGCCTCGCCCTCGACGTCCTCGGCGATGATGACCAGCGACTTGCCGGACTGCACCACCTTGTCCAGCAGCGGGAGCAGGTCCTTGTTGGCCGAGATCTTGGAGTTGACCACCAGGATGTACGGGTCCTCAAGGACGGCCTCGAGCCGCTCGGGGTCGGTGACGAAGTACGGGGCGATGTATCCCTTGTCGAACCGCATGCCCTCGGTGAGCTCGAGCTCCAGGCCGAAGGTGTTGGACTCCTCGACGGTGATGACGCCTTCCTTGCCGACCTTGTCCATCGCCTCGGCGATCATCTCGCCGATCGAGGTGTCTCCGGCCGAGATGGACGCGGTGGAAGCGATCTGCTCCTTGGTCTCCACGTCCTTGGCCAGCTTGGAGAGTTCCTCGCTGACCCGCTCGACCGCGGCCTCGATGCCCTTCTTCAGGGACATCGGGTTGGCGCCCGCCGCGACGTTGCGCAGGCCCTCGCGCACCATCGCCTGGGCCAGCACGGTCGCCGTCGTCGTGCCGTCCCCGGCCACGTCGTCGGTCTTCTTTGCTACTTCCTTAACGAGCTCCGCGCCGATCTTCTCCCACGGGTCCTCGAGCTCGATCTCCTTGGCGATGGACACGCCATCGTTGGTGATCGTGGGGGCTCCCCACTTCTTCTCGAGAACCACGTTGCGGCCCTTCGGGCCGAGGGTTACCTTCACGGCGTCGGCGAGCTGGTTCATACCGCGTTCGAGGCCGCGCCGGGCTTCCTCGTCAAACGCGATCATCTTCGCTGCCATAGGCTCCAGTCCTCCGTGGCGAATGCGCGGATCGAGCCGACGCCCGCGACGGCCGGCACCCCAGGCGGACAGTCCTTTCCTGCCGCGAGGTCGTGCCTCATCGCCCGATCCCGCCATCATGCTGGCACTCACCCTAGGAGAGTGCCAGCACCATGTTTAGCACTCTCGGCATGAGAGTGCAAACCATCGCGCGGCATCGCGCGGCTCGCGGGGGTCTGGGGTGGGCCCGTGGGGAAAAGCAGAGCCCCCGGGCCGCGCGATACTACGGCGAGAACCGCAGCGGGAATGCGGGGGGTTCCAGGGGGGTCGTCCCCCCTGGGGGATACAGCTCCCCCTGAAACAATAGAGACCCGGCCCCTGGGGGCCGGGTCGTCATCTGAACCCGGAAGGTGAGTGGCCCCGGTTAATCCGGGGCCACGAGCGAACCTACGAGACCACGACAACCTTGTCGGCCTGAGCGCCTCGGTCGCTCTGCGTGATCTCGAACTCGACCCGCTGGCCCTCTTCGAGGGTGCGGTAGCCATCCGACTGGATAGCCGAGAAGTGGACGAAAACGTCCTTGCCACCGTCGACGGCGATAAAGCCGTATCCCTTGTCCGGGTTGAACCACTTGACGGTGCCCTGAGCCATTCCAAACAACTCCCTAACTGCGCTCGGGACTCGAGCCCCGCCCTTGCCAACGCGGAACCCGTCGATCGCGAACCGGTGAGAGAGCGGCACGTGCCAAGCGCGAACCAGTCCCGTCCGACGGCGACCGGAATTGACCTTACCCTGTAGCGCACTCGTCTGGCGCCACTTACCCCCCAATCACGCCATCTGGCTCACCTCGGCCGGGCCTGGCCAGGGTCTTCCCGCGGCTCCCGGCGCGCCTGCGGCGCGCCCCCGGCGACGGCCGGAATGACGGAAACACGCGCCCCAGCAGCCACTTGCGTGTCCAGCCCCTGCGCGAATCGCACGTCTTCCTCGCCCACGTAGACGTTGACGAACCGGCGCAATTTGCCGCTCTCGTCGAGCAGCCGGCCGCCCAGGCCGGGGTAGGCCGCGTCGAGGCCGGCGATGACCTCGCGCAGGGTGCCCTCGGTCGCGGCCACCTCGGCCGCGCCGCCGGTGTAGGAGCGCAGGATGGTCGGGATGCGAACCAGCACGCTCATGAGACTGCCGCCTGGAAGGCTTCGAGGGTCGGCCTGATCGCGGCGGGCACGTCCACCACCGGGACGATCGCGTCCAGCGTCTTCAGCCCGTCGCCGGAGTTGATGATCACGGTCTCCGCGCCGGGGTCGAGCTGGCCGGCGGCCAGCAGCTTGCGCAGCACGCCGAGGGTGACGCCGCCCGCGGTCTCGCCGAAGATGCCCTCGGTGCGGGCCAGCAGCCGCATCGAGTCGATGATCTCCTCATCGGTCACGTCGGCGACGGCGCCGCCGGTCCGGCGCACGACGTCCAGCACGTACGGCCCGTCCGCCGGGTTGCCGATGGCCAGCGACTTGGCGATGGTGGCCGGACGGACCGGGCGCACCACGTCGTACCCGGCGGCGAACGCGGCCGAGACCGGCGCGCAGCCGGCCGCCTGGGCCCCGAACACCCGCCACGGGGCCTGCGGGACCAGGCCGAGCGAGGTCAGCTCGGCCAGGCCCTTGTCCACCTTGACCAGCTGAGCGCCGGACGCGATCGGCACCACGACCTGCTCGGGGACCCGCCAGCCGAGCTGCTCGGCGATCTCGAAGCCGAGGGTCTTGGAGCCCTCGGCGTAGTAGGGCCGCACGTTCACGTTGACGAACGCCCAGTCCTCGTGCTCCCCGGCCAGCTCGGAGGCGAGCCGGTTGACGTCGTCGTAGGTGCCGTCCACGGTCACGAACGTGCCGCCGTAGACCGAGGTGGTGATGATCTTCTGCGGCTCCAGGTCGGCGGGCACGAGCACCACCGACCGGATGCCCGCCCGGGCCGCCGCGGCGGCCACCGCGTTGGCCAGGTTTCCGGTCGAGGGGCAGGCCAGCACCTTGAAGCCCAGCTCGGTGGCGGCGGACAGGGCCACCGCGACCACCCGGTCCTTGAACGAGTGCGTCGGGTTGCCCCGGTCGTCCTTGATCCACAGCCTGCGCATGCCCAGCGCGTGGGCCAGGTTGTCGGCCCGGATCAGCCGGGTGTAGCCGGGCTCGGTGGTGGGCCGGTCCGCGATGTCCGGCGGGACCGGGAGCAGCGGCGCGTACCGCCACATGTTCGGCGGGCCGGCCGTGATGGCGGACCGGTCAAGCCGCGGGTAGTCATAACCGACCTCCAGCGGCCCGAAGCATTCGCCGCAGGCGTAGAGCGGGCCGAGCTCGTAGACCTGGCCGCATTCGCGGCAGGCCAGCCCGGTGGCGTAGCCGAACCGGGAAGCGTGGCGGGTGCGTGCTGTGGCTGTGGTCACCGGCGAGGACTTCCTTCCCCATCTTTCCCAGCGGTCGCCTTGACCGCGGGCCGGACTTGGCACCGTGTCACGCGCCTCGCCGCCCGAAACGGGCATGGATGCGCGATAGGTTGCCGGGGCTTCGCAGGGCCGATCCCTCCACCCCTCTGGATGAGCGTTATTCAGTTGTGGCTGAAACGAGATAAGCGTATCAGCCCTGGGAGGCGCTGGACCGGGCCGGGCTGGTCCCGCGGGGCACTACCCTGCCGGTCATGAAGAAGCGGGTTCTGGTCGCGTCCAACCGCGGTCCGGTGTCGTACCAGTTCGGGCCGGACGGCACGCTGGCCGGCCGGCGCGGCGGCGGCGGGCTCGTGGCCGGGGTGGCGGAGGGGCTGGCCGCGATGACGCCCGAGGCCGAGGTCGCCTGGATCTGCGCGGCGCTCAGCGACGCCGACCGCGCGGCCGCGCGGCAGCGGCGCGCCGACGCCGCCGGACCCGGTTCGGTTCCGGTGCGGATGCTCGACATCCCGCCGGAGGTCTTCGACCGGGCCTACAACAACGTGGCCAACTCGATCTTGTGGTTCGTCCAGCACCTGCTGTTCGACACGCCGAACCAGCCGCGGTTCGGCCGGGAGTTCCGCCAGGACTGGGCCGCCTACCTGGCCTACAACGAGGCGTTCGCGGCCGCGATGGCGGACGAGGCGGGCGGCGCGCCCGCGGCGGGCGTCCGCGCGCTGATCCAGGACTACCACCTGGCCCTGGCGCCGCGGCTGCTGCGGGACAAGCTCGGCGACGACTACGCCGACCTCGGCATCGCGCACTTCTCGCACACGCCGTGGGCGCCGCCGGACTACTACCGGATGCTGCCCGCCGAAACCGCCGAGGCGCTGCTCGACGGCATGCTCGGCGCGGACCACGTCGGCTTCCACGCCGGCCGGTGGGCCGGGGCGTTCCTGGACTGCTGCGCCGTGATCCTGGGCGCGCAGGTGAGCCGGGCGGGCGGCGGCGGGAGCACGGTCGGGCACGTGACGCACCGCGGGCACGTCAGCGAGGTGGCCGTGCACCCGCTGGGCGTGGACGCCGGCGCGCTGCGGGCCCGGGCCGCGGCGGACGACGTGCGCGCCCAGGCGGAGGTGCTCGCCGCGGCGGCGCAGGGGCGCAAGCTGATCGTCCGGATCGACCGGACCGAGCTGTCCAAGAACATCGTCCGCGGGCTTGCCGCCTACCGCGAACTGCTCGCCACCCGCCCCGAGTGGCACGGCCGGGTGGTCCACCTGGCCTTCGCCTACCCGTCGAGGTCGGCATTGGAGGAGTACCGCGCCTACACCGAGCAGGTCCGGCAGGTCGCGGCGGAGATCACCGCGGAGTTCGGCACGCCGGACTGGAATCCGCTGATCCTCGAGGTGAAGGACGACTACCCCCGGTCGCTGGCCGCCTGCACGGTGGCCGACGTGCTGCTGGTCAACCCGGTCAGGGACGGCATGAACCTGGTCGCGCAGGAGGGCCCGGTGCTGTCCGAGCACGGCTGCGCGCTGGTGCTGTCCCGGGAGGCGGGCGCCGCCGCGACCCTGAACGGCGACGCGCTGCTGGTCAACCCCTTCGACGTCAGCCAGACCGCCGCGGCGCTGCATCAGGCGCTGGCCATGCCGGACGCCGAACGCCGCCGCCGCAGCGACGCCCTGGCCGCTACCGCGGCGGCCAGCCCGCCCGGGCGCTGGCTCGGCGACCAGCTGGCCGCGCTGGACCGGTAGCCGCCGCTCAGCGGTCGAGTTCGGCCGCGATCGCGGCGAGCAGGGCCATGACCCCCTCGGGCCCGTCCACCACCAGGTCGGCCGCCGCCGCGACCTGCGGGGACTCGGCGCTGGCGCTGGCCACGGCACAGCCGGGGATCCCGTCCGCGCGCAGCGCGCGGACGGCCGCGAAGGCGGGCAGGTCGCCCAGGTCGTCGCCGCAGAACAGGACGGCGCCCGCGGCACGCTCGGCGACCAGGCCGGTCAGCGCGGCGCCCTTGTCCACGCCGGGCGGCCGCAGCTCGATCACCATCCGGCCCGGTTCCGCGGCCAGCCCGAGCCGGGCGGCCAGGTCCTCCAGGGGCCCGCGGAGCAGGCGCAGGGCCGGTTCCGGGGCGGCCGCGCGGCGGGTATGCACGGCCAGCGCGTCCCCCTTGTCCTCGACCCAGGTGCCGTCCGGCGCGCCCGCCCGGCTCAGCACGCCGGGCAGCGCCTCGCGGGCGGCCCGCACCGCCGGCGGCGAGCCGGTTCCGGTCAGCTCACCGTCCTGCCAGCGCTGCCCGCCGTAGTGGCCGAGCACGATGAGGCCGGGGATGGCGTCGAGCCCGCCGCGGGCGACCGCGTCGGCCGCGGCCCGGCCGGTGATGACCGCGAGCGTGCCGACCGTCCGGGCCAGCCTGGTCAGGACGGGCACCGCTCCCGGCAGGGCGCGCGCGGCCCGGGGATCGGAGACGATCGGCGCCAGCGTGCCGTCGAAGTCCGTGCCGATCAGCGCCTGCTCCGGACGGCTGAGGAGTGCGTCCAGCCCGGCCTGCCCCGCGGGGGTGGCCGCCCTGCTGACCTGGCTGCCTGCGGCAGCGGGGCCAACCTGGCCGCCTGCGGCGGCGGGCGGCGGATCCGTCACGCCGGACGGCCCTTCGAGCGGGGCGAACGGATACGCTGCCGCCGGGCGCGCTGCGCGCGCAGCCGCTTGACCAGCGCCGGATCGAAGGCGAGCGCCTCCGGCCGGTCGATCAGCTCGTTGAGCAGCTGGTAGTACCGGGTAGCCGGGAGATCGAGCACCTCGGCGATGGCCTGTTCCTTGACCCCGGGTGACCGCCAGCCGCGCCGCTCGAACGCGAGGATCCGCATGTCCCGTTCGGACAGCGCGGACATGCGACCTCCTCTGGAGCCATGGTCCGATTCCTCCCAACGTACCGTGCCGCGGCCCGGCGGGACCCTGGCGTACCCTGCCGTTCGTGACCCGTTTTGGCTACCTGAGCTTCCTCACCGACTACGGGCTCGACGACGGCTTCGTAGCCGCCTGCCGCGGCGTGGCGGCCCGGATCGCGCCGCACGCCGCCGTCATCGACGTGACCCACCTGATCCCGCCCGGTGACATCCGGCGCGGCGCGGCCGTGCTGGCGCAGACCGTGCCGTACCTGCCGCCGGCCGTGCACGTGGCGGTGGTCGACCCCGGGGTAGGCACGGCCCGGCGCGGCGTCGCGGTGGCGGCGGGCGAGTCGGTGTTCATCGGACCCGACAACGGGCTGCTCTCCTGGGCGGTCGCGGCCGCGGGCGGCGCGGCACGAGCCTTCTGGCTGACCAACCGGGAATTGTGGCTTGCCAGCGTGACGGCAACCTTTCACGGCCGCGATATCTTCATGCCGGTCGCCGCGCATCTGGCCGACGGCGCGGAACTGGCCGCCACGGGCACGGAAATCGACGTCGCGGATCTGACCGCACTGCCCGCGCCCGAAAGGCGGATCCGTGATTCCGTCGCCGAAGGGGAGGTGCTGACCGTGGACCGATTCGGAAATATCCAGCTCACCATTACCGCGGCCGACGCCGCGCAAATCGGCCTCAAGCCGGGCGGGACCGCGCACATCCGCTGGGACCGCCATCGGCTCACTGTCCCTTACCGGGATATGTTCGGCGCCGTCCCGCCGGGTGAACTGGTGGCCTATGCCGATAGCGCCGGACTGGTCGCCATCGCCGTGAACGGCGGAAACGCGGCCAAGCGACTGGTCCTGGCACCCGGCGCGCGGGTATCGCTGGCCGCGGCGCCGGCAACAATTCGCGCATGACGCATTCCGCCTAGGCCGGGTGCGTGGCACGATTACATACGCCGGCCGAACACCGCTACCCACAGCCCGGCGGCCGGCCTCGGAGGAGAAATCTGACCGAAGTGTCACACCGATTGCTGCGCGGCACTTTGCTGCCGTTCGCCACCGGCCTGGCGGCGGTGCTCACTGTGCTGGGCGCGATGGGGCTCGCGCCCGCAATCGCCACCGCATCGGCGCCCGCGGCGCACGGCAATAACGCGCGCGGTCAGGAATGGTGGCTGGCCGGCCTGCACGTACCGCAAGCATGGCGGGAAACGCAGGGATCCGGGGTAACCGTGGCCGTCCTCGGCACCGGGGTTGCCGCCAGCTACCCGGGCCTGTCCGGCTCGGTGCTCACCGGGCCGGACTACACCGGCTCCGGCCGGGCCCCGGGCAGCTCCTACTGGGGCGTGGAGGGGACCGCGGTGGCGGGCATCATCGCCAGTCACCAGCGCCAGCCCGGCCTGGTCGGCGTGGCGCCCGCGGTGAAGATCCTCTCGGTCCGGGTGACGCTCGAATTCAACGACCCGCTGGTGTCGGACCAGGCTCTGTCCCGGCGGCTGCCGCAGGCCATCGCCAACGGCATCCGGTGGGCGGCCGATCACGGGGCCCGGGTCATCGACCTGCCGCTGGACCCCGGAACGCTGGGCCTGACCAGCAAGGGCGATCCGGCCGCGGCGGGCGGCAGCACGGCCGAACGGGCCGCGGTCGGCTACGCGCTGAGCAAGGGCGTCGTGCTGGTGGCGCCCGCGGGCGACGACGGCCAGGGCCCGGGCCTGATGAACTACCCGGCCGCCTACCCCGGCGTCATCGCGGTGGGCGCCATCGGCCGCACCGGGCAGCTCGCCTCATTCAGCAGCCGGCGGTCCTACCCGGCGCTGACGGCGCCCGGGGTCAGCCTGCTCACGGCGACCCCGCCGGCCGGCTACGGGACGATCAGCTCCACCAGCACGGCCAGCGGCATCGTCGCGGGCGTGGCCGCCCTGGTGCTGTCCAGGTTCCCGCACCTCACCGTCGCCCAGGTGACCCAGGCACTGACCGAGAGCACGGTCGCCGGGGTATCCGGGGCCAGCCTGCCCCCGCTGCCGGCCCGGTCGCACACCGGAGCCGGCTACGGCACCGTGGACGCGATCCGCGCGGTCGACATGGCCGATGTCATCACCACCGCCAGCCAGCCCCGTCAGCAGCCCGCCCCGGCCGCCTCGCCGACTATCCCGGCCCGGCACACGGCGGTCGCGGCGGTGGCCGCGGCGCGCCACCCGGCGGCCAGCACGCTGGCCGGATCGGTGCTGCGGGACGCGGTGGTCGTGGTGGGCGGGCTGATCGTGCTGCTCGTCATCGCCCTGCTGATCCTCAGGTCCCGGCGGGAGCGCGGCCGGACCGGCGCGGCGGACCGGACGCGGATCCGCGGCCAGCACGAGACCCGCAGGCCAGAACGCGGGGCCGTGGCCGCCACGGGCTTCGGACCGGCCCGCAACGGGCGAACCGGCCCGGCGGCGCCAGCGGGCCCGCCGCAAGCCGTCCGGCTGGACCCGGCCGGCGCGGCCGGCTATGCGTCGCCCGCGGGCTGGCAGGGCGGCGGCATCGGCGAGATCAGCCCCGGTCCCGCCCGTCCGGCGGTGGCGCCGGCGCCGAGATCCACCGCCGGCTACCGGTTCGGCCGGGGAGCCGGTCGCGCGGACGCTACCTCGGGTCCGCCGTGGGCACCAGCCCCGGAGCCCAAGCGCCTGATCGGCCCGCTCCCGGTGGCCTCGGCCGCCCTGCCGCCGCCGGAGCCGGGCCGGGGCATCCGGGTGCCCAGGGACATGGCGGTGCCGCCCGGCGCCACGACCGAACCCGAGCCGCCGGTCAGCTTCGACCTGACCACCCCGCCCGCGGACTTCGACCTGGCCACGCCCGCCTTCGGCCTGACGCCGCCGGCGTTCGGGGTGACCCTTCCCGCGTTCGACCCGGCCCCGCCGTCCTTCGACCCGGCCCCGCCGTCCTTCGACCCGGCCCCGCCGTCCTTCGACCCGGCCCCGCCGGCGCTCGACGTGCGACCGTCGGCGTCCGGGGCGCGACCGCCGGCGTTTGACCCGGCGCCGCCGGCCTCCGGGGTGGCTTCGCGGGGGTCCGGGCCGACCTGGCCGGCGTTCGGGACGATGCGGCCCGGGTCCGCGCCGGGGCCGTCCGCAGCCAGCCAGGATCCATCTGGGCCCGGCTCGGCGCAGTCGCCGGGCGAGGCCCGGCCCACTACGGAGAGCCTCGGCTTCGCGGCGGCTCCGGTGCCCGCCGACGTGGCGGCGCCGCCCGCCGGCGGCGCTCCCGGAGGCACCCCAGAACGCGCGGCGGCCGCCGATCCCAGTTTTATCTGGGACCTGGCGGCCACCGACGTGTTCCCCGCCGCCACCGACGCGGCCGTCCTGCCGGACGACGCGCCCGAGGCGGACGAGGGCTGAGCCCTGCTTGCCGACCGGGCCTGCCTAGGCGGCGTCCGCCACGGAGACCTGCCCGGCGGCTGCGACGGCGGGCTCGAGCGCCAGCCGCAGCACCTCGCGGACGTCACCCACCGGGTGCACCTCCAGCTTGCTCAGCACCTCGGCCGGCACGTCGTCCAGATCCGGCTCGTTGCGCTGCGGGATCAGCACGGTCGTGATCCCGGCCCGGTGCGCGGCCAGCAGCTTCTGCTTGACCCCGCCGATGGGCAGCACCCGGCCGGTGAGGGACACCTCGCCGGTCATGGCGACGTCGGAGCGGACCGGCCGGCCGGATAGCAGCGACGCGAGCGCGGTGGTCATCGTGACGCCCGCGCTCGGGCCGTCCTTGGGCACCGCGCCGGCGGGCACGTGGACGTGCACGCCGCGGTCCTTCAGCTCGCCGACCGGGAGCTCGAGCTCCTCGCCGTGCGAGCGCAGGTAGGACAGCGCGATCCGGGCCGACTCCTTCATCACGTCACCGAGCTGACCGGTGAGCGTGACACCGGTCTCGCCGGTCTCCCGCCCGGCCAGGGACGCCTCGATGAACAAGACATCCCCGCCCGCGCCGGTCACCGCCAGGCCGGTGGCCACACCGGGCACAGCGGTCCGGCGGTCCGGCGCGGCCAGGCTGGTCTCCGGGGTGAACCGCGGCCGGCCCAGGTAGTCCTTGAGCTCGCCCGCGCCCACGCTGACCGGCAGGGTGACGTCGCCCAGGGCCACCTTCGCCGCGACCTTGCGCAGGATGCGCGCGATCGACCGCTCCAGCGACCGCACCCCGGCCTCGCGGGTGTACTCACCCGCGATCAGCCGCAGCGCGTCCTCGCCGACCGCCACCTCCTCGGCGTTCAGCCCGGCCTTGGACAGCTGCCTGGGCAGCAGGTGATCCCGGGCGATGAGGACCTTCTCGTCCTCGGTGTACCCGTCGAGCTGGACCAGTTCCATCCGGTCAAGCAGCGGGCCGGGAATCTGATCCAGGACGTTGGCCGTGGCCAGGAACACCACGTCGGACAGGTCGAGCTCGACCTCGAGGTAGTGGTCGCGGAACGTGTGGTTCTGCGCCGGGTCCAGCACCTCGAGCAGGGCGGACGCCGGGTCGCCCCGGTAGTCCGAGCCGATCTTGTCCACCTCGTCGAGCAGCACGACCGGGTTCATCGAGCCGGCCTCGCGGATGGCGCGCACGATCCGGCCGGGCAGCGCCCCGACGTAGGTGCGCCGGTGACCGCGGATCTCCGCCTCGTCCCGGACGCCGCCCAGGGAGACCCGGACGAACTTGCGGCCCATGGCCCGGGCCACCGACTCGCCGAGCGAGGTCTTGCCCACGCCGGGCGGGCCGACCAGGGCGAGCACGGCGCCGGAACGCCGCCCGCCGATGATGCCCAGGCCTCGGTCCGCGCGGCGCTTGCGCACGGCCAGGTACTCGATGATCCGCTCCTTGACGTCGTCCAGGCCGGTGTGGTCCTCGTCCAGGATCTGCCGGGCGCCGGCGATGTCGTAGGCATCCTCGGTCCGCTCGTTCCACGGGATGTCGAGAACGGTGTCCAGCCAGGTGCGGATCCAGCCGACCTCGGGTGAGGCGTCGTTGGTCCGCTCCAGCTTGTCGACTTCCTTGAGCGCGGCGTTCTTGACCGCCTCCGGCAGGTCGGCCGCCTCCACGCGCGCCCGGTAGTCGTCTTCCTCGGTGGCCGCGTCGCCGTTCAGGTCGGCGAGCTCCTTGCGCACCGCGGCGAGCTGCTGGCGCAGCAGGAATTCCTTCTGCTGCTTCTCCATGCCCTCCGAGACGTCCTTGCGGATGGACTCGGCCACTTCCAGCTCGGCCAGCTGGTCCTTGGCCCAGCTGATGACGAGTTCCAGGCGCTTGACCAGATCCGCGGTCTCGAGCAGCTGCAGCTTCTGCACGGTCGAGAGGTAGCTCGAGTAGCCCGCGCGGTCCGCGATCGCGGACGCGTCGGTGAGCTGCTGTATCGCGTCGATGACCTGCCAGGCGCCGCGCTGCTGCAGCATGCTGGTCACCAGGGACTTGTACTGCTGGGCCAGCTCGTCGGCCTGCGGCCCCGTGCCGGTCTCCTCGATCACGGTGCCCTCGACCCACAGCGCGGCACCGGGGCCGGTGGTCCCGGAACCGATCCTGACCCGGGAGATGCCGCGCACGACCGCTCCCGGCTGCCCGCCGGGCAGCCGCCCGGTCTGCTCGATCACGGCCAGCGTGCCCACGCCCGCGAGCCCGCGGTCAGGCAGCCGCGGCACCAGCAGGACCCGGGCCCGGACCTCGGAACGCATGCCCGGCACCTGCGCCTGCCGGGACGGCATGCGCGCCGCGTCGATCGCCGCGCCGACCTCCGGCTGCGACGTCTCCAGCGGCACTACCATCCCCGGCAGCACCACCTCGTCGTCGAGCGGCAGCACCGGCAGGGTGAGCGTTTCACTCATTGATGGCCTCCAAAGCTTGAGTCACTTACACTCAAGAAAGAAGAGCCCGTACAAATTTCCGCTGGGCGTTCGCCCGCAGCGATCAGCTCCCGCCGCCGCCCGTCAGCGCCATGAGCAGCGCCGAGGCCAGCAGCGCCGAGGCCAGCAGCGCCGAGGCCAGCAGCGCCGAGGCCAGCAGCGCCGAGGCCAGCAGCGCCTAGGCCAGCAGCGCCGATCCGTCCGCGGGCCGGACGGCTCGGCAGCGGCCGAGCACGGCCAGCGCCGCCACGTAGCCGGGCTCCGTGTCGAGGTCGATCAGCGACACGCTCCCCGGATCCTGCGCGTAGGGCCACGCCACGACACGCGGGGCGGCCGCGTCCGCGGCCACGATGACCTCGGTGAACGGGACCCGCACCCCGTCGCCCTGTGCCTTGGTCACGGCTTCCTTCCGGGTCCAGGCGACCAGGAAAGCGCGCGCCCGGCCGGATGGCGGGACCGCGGCCAGCGCGGCCTGTTCCTGCTCGCCGAGCACCAGGCGGGCCAGCGCCGCCGGATCGTCGCTGCCCAGGGGGTGCGGCCGGCCCTCCAGCTGCTCGACGTCCACGCCGACCGGCGCCGCCGCGACCGCGACCGCGACCAGGTCACCGGAGTGCGAGACGGAGAATTCCGGACCGCCGCCCCGGACGGCCGGCTTGCCGTGCGGCTTGCCGCACTGGCCGCAGGTCCGGTCGAAGCTCACCTCGGCGGGCCGCTGCCCGGTGCGGGCGCCGATCACCGTCTTGGCCAGCGCGCAGCCGACCAGGAAGCGCTGCCGGTCCGCGTCCTGGCGGTAGCGCTCCCAGCGCTCCCGCTCAGCGGGGTCGAGCAGGCCGGCCAGCCGCGGGGCGGCGTCCTGGCGCCGCGCCCACCAGACCCCGGCGGTCCCGTCCCGGGTGGCCAGGCTCGCTGCTTCCGCTGTTTCCGCCACCCAGTCAGCCTAAGCCGGCCCCGGGCCGCCCCGCGCAGCCCTGTGCCGCCCTGGCACGTCCGGATGAGTCATGAGTTCCGCTCTTCCGGGGCGGGCGGTACGACATGGTTGTGGCAGTCATGTCGTCCTGGCGACATGGTTGCGGCAATCATGTCGTTGGCCGGACGCCGGGAGCGGGGCGGGTGGTGACGGGGAGGCAGGCGGGTCAGGAGTGCCCGGGACCAGGACCGGGACCCGCTCCAGCGGAAACAACTCCTGGGTAATCGGGGCGTGGCCTGGTGACACACCGGCTGGTACCGGCCGCGCCCGGCACAAAATCAGAACCAGCCGCCATGACCGGATGCAATCAGTAAAGTACTGACCACAATCCGTAATAACCCTCGGCTCAGCCCAGTGACGGGAGCGATGATGAGCGAGACTCCCGCGATCGAGGCGGAGCGGCTGGTCAAGCGGTACGGTCCGGCCCGGGCGCTGGCCGGGCTCGACCTGGCCGTGCCCCCGGGCATGATCTACGGGGTGCTCGGGCCTAACGGGGCGGGCAAGACTACCGCGGTGCGGATCTTCGCCACCCTGCTGCGGCCGGACGGGGGGCGGGCGCGGGTGCTCGGCCGCGACGTCGTGCTCCAGGCCGCCCAGGTGCGGCGCAGCATCGGGCTCACCGGTCAGTACGCGGCGCTGGACGAGTCGCTCACCGGCTCGGCCAACCTGGTCATGATCGGCCAGCTCAGCCGGCTGACGGGTAAGGCGGCCCGGCGGCGGGCGGACCAGATGCTCGCGCGCTTCGACCTCACCGGCGTGGCCGCGCGGGCCGTGCGGACCTACTCCGGCGGCATGCGGCGGCGCCTGGACCTGGCCGCCAGCCTTATCGGCGGCCCGTCGGTGCTGTTCCTGGACGAGCCGACCACCGGCCTGGACCCCAGCGCCCGCGCGATGACCTGGGAGGTGGTCCGCGAGCTCGCGGCCGAGGGCACCACCGTGCTGCTCACCACCCAGTACCTGGAGGAGGCGGATCAGCTCGCCGCGCGGGTGGCGGTCATCGACGGCGGCGCGGTCATCGCCGAGGGCACCCCGCACGAGCTCAAGTCCGCGGTCGGCGGCGCTCAGCTCACCGTGATGCTGGCGGCCGGGTCGGACCTGCGGGCGGCGATCGCCGCCATCAGGCCGTACGTCCGCGGCAGCGTGCGGCCTGACCGGGACGGGCGGCGCCTGTCGGCGCCGGTGGCCGCGGCCGAGGGACTGACCACCCGCGTGGTGTACGCGCTGGACGCGGCCGGCGTCCGGGTCAACGACGTGATCATCCAGCGCGCGTCGCTCGACGACGTGTTCCTGTCGCTCACCGGCCGGGCCGGACCGGACCGGACGCACGCGGCATGAGCGCCATCGCCAGCGCGCGCCTGGTCCCCCGCCGGGACATGACCTACCGGTACGGGCCGGTCCGGCACTTCACCACCGACGTGTGGGTGCTGATCAAGCGCAGCATCGCCCGGATCGGGCGGGAGCCCGAGACCCTGGCCGACGTCACGTTCCTGCCGGTCATCTTCATCTTGATGTTCGCCTACGTGTTCGGCGGCGCGATCGTCCTGCCCGGCAGCGGCAGCTACCACGAGTACCTGATCGGCGGGATGCTGGGCATGGGCCTGGCCCAGACGGCCCCGGGCGTGGCCGTGGCCCTGGTCACCGACATGTCCACCGGGCTGATCGACCGATTCCGGTCGCTGCCCATGTCGCGCTGGGCCGTGCTGACCGCCCGCACCCTGGCCGAACTGGTCAAGCAGATGATCAGCGCGGTGGTGGTGACCTGCGTCGGCCTGGCCATCGGCTGGCGGGTGCACACCCGCGCGATCGATGTGGTCGCCGCCTTCGCGCTGGCCCTGCTGGTCGGGTACGCCTTTACCTGGGCCGGGGTCTGCCTGGGCCTGGCGCTGCGCAGCCCGGAGGCCGCGCAGCAGGCCGGCCTGATCGTCTTCTTGCCGCTGACGTTCATCTCCAGCGCGTTCGTGCCCACCCAGGGCATGCCGGGCTGGCTGCGGCCGGTCGCCGAGTGGAACCCGATGTCCGCGCTCGCCTCGTCCTGCCGCCACCTGTTCGGCAACCCGGACCCGGCCGTGGCGGTACGCGCCTGGCCTATGCAGCACCCCGAGCTCGCGGTGTTCTGCTGGTCAGCGGGCATGCTGGCGCTGTTCGCGCCGCTGGCTGTGCACCTGTACCGCCGCAAGGCGCTGAACTAAGCGCTGGCCCGGCGCGGCGACGATGGCCACGTCCGCCCAGGCCATCGAGATGGTGCCGGAGAACGTGATGGGGCTTCCCTTCACCATCACCGACGCCCGGCTGAGGGCCTTCTCGCCGAGGCCGATCACCTGGTAGGTCTGCGGATCCAGGAGCAGCCACGACACGCCGCCGTTGGCCGAGACGCCGATCCCGGCGCGGCCGACGGCGCTGGTCAGGCCACCAGTCACCGTCACGCCCGGGATGTCGGCCATGGCCTGGTACACGTGCGCCAGCGCCGCGGGCGGCGCGGCGGCGTAGGCGTCCCAGAGCAGCTGGGCCAGGTAGTCGAACTCGGCCTCGCCGATGCTCCGGGGCGCCAGTTCGGCCACCGCGCTGCCCGAGCTCCAGTTCTCCCATTGCTGCGGCGTGGTCCCCACCACCTGGCCGGCCGCGGCCAGGATCGCCGCCGGGTCGGCGGGCAGGTCGGCCAGCTCACGGTAGCTGTCCAGCGGCCCGCCGCTGCCCGAGGTTTCGAGATGCGTGATGAGCTGGCCGTTCAGGTAGTAGGCCTGCTCGAGGCCGTCGAACCGGATCCAGTTCTCGTCGGACTGGGTGGCCGTCCCGGTCTGGGTCTGCACGAACCGGGCGTACACCCACTGCCGGTCGCCGGGACGGGTGCTCACCGGCTCGGCCGCGACGGTCCGGGCCGCGAGGGTGAGGAACCGGGCCGCGAGGCTCACCCGCGCGGTCGGCGCGGGCCGCGGGTGCGAGCCGGCGGACCCGGGCCGCGAGGCCGCCGCCGACCCGGGCCGGGACGGCGCCGCGGTGCCCCCGAGGACCGCGGCGCAGACGATGGCGGCCACCGCCACGATCGCGCCCGCGGGCAGCGCCAGCCGCCAGGCGGCGCCCGGCCCGGCCGGCCGGATCGGCCGCCGGTAGCGGCGGGGCCCGGGGACGGCCGCCAGGAGCCGGTGACGGCGCGGGCCGGGGACGGCCGCCAGGAGCCGGTGACGGCGCGGGCGGGAGGCGGCCGCGAGAAGGCGGTCACGGCCCCGGGCCAGCCGGGCGGGGGACGGGGACGGGACTTCGGCGCGCATGGTGCGCACCAGGTCGAGGTCGTTCATATCAAGGTCGTTCATGGGTCGAGCTCCTGGTTCGACGAGGTCGGATCCTGGCCGCCGAGTGCCTCGCGCACCTTTCTTCGAGCCCGGTTCAGCCGGGACCGCACGGTCCCGACCGGGATGCCCAGCGCCGCGGCGGTCTCCTCGTAGGAGAGGTCCGCCCAGGCGATGAGCAATAGCACGTCCCGGTCACCGGCCGGCAGGGCGGCCAGAGCCGCCGCCAGGTCCCGCTGCACGGCCGCCGCGGCGACCTGGCTGTCGACCAGGTCGGCGTGGCCCTCGGTCACCGGGTCGGCCCCGGTCCGGGCCCAGGCCCGGAGCATCCGGACTTCGGCCCGGCGGTGCTTGCCGATCACGTTGGCGGCGATCCCGTACAGCCACGGCCGGGCGTCGGCCCGGCGCAGGTCGTACCGGTTGCGCCGGCCGAACGCGGCCAGGAATGTCTCCGCGACCACGTCGTCGGCCAGCTGGCCGCCGAGCCTGCGGCCGGCGAAGCGGTGGATCGGGGCCGCGTGCCGGTCGTACAGCGCGGCGAACGCTTCGGGCTCATGCCAGGACCGCTCGATCAGCGCGGCGTCGTCCAGGCGCGTTCCGGCCGCGTCCTGGTCCGCCGCGCGCCGCCGGGGCGGTGCGGTCATAGCTGGCTCCCTTATGCGAGGTGTCTATCACGGTCACCCCGCTTTCACCCGATG